>Ga0209666_1000473_pt1 | contig 31040 bp, 19 predicted proteins | sample SaaInlV_125m_DNA_FD_184679 | JGI IMG/M metagenome (GOLD analysis project Ga0209666, IMG submission 184679) | Marine microbial communities from expanding oxygen minimum zones in the Saanich Inlet - Saanich Inlet SI037_S3LV_10m_DNA (SPAdes)... | ecosystem: Environmental > Aquatic > Marine >...
GGATTAAGGGATCCCCCGCGGCCATGCTCTTCCCCATCCTCATCGCCGCTCTCGGCCCCGTCCGCATGGTCGCGGGTAAGGCTGGCTGGTTCACCCAGGAGGAGCTCAACGCCCTCGACGAGCAGGTGGAGACCGACCCTGGCTACGTCTACCAGGCGGCTTAAATCTCTCTCGATATTAGTGCATGGGCGCCGGGATTGTTTCGATAAATAACACTCATTGACTGCGTAAACATCGGTTCTCACTCGCCTTCCCCTAAAAGTAACAAAAACGGAGGAATAATAACGGCACTCACAGGGCAACCCAAGAATAATCACGAACCGTGCAAGCTATCCGACGTGGACAACACGTGCAAAAACCAAGTGAATTTTTTCAGATGAATTTTTTACACCCAAAAACACGTGCCGCCGAAACACCAGGCAGCGCGCCGCAGTCGGTCTGATAAAGCACCAATATATCGGATAACCAAAAGCGCGCTGATCACCAAACGTCGTAGCGCTTGAGAGGAGCGTACAGGCCTTCGTCCCTTGCCGCCGATCGCCCATAACGCTCAATGTCCATTATCGCAGCGTGCACCGCGCCCGCCGCGATCGTGGGCGCCGGGGCGTCCGTCCCGAGGCGAACGTCCCATGCCTCGCGAGTCCCCTTGTCTTCCAACAATCGTGCCAACAATGGTCGCCGGACGATCGTCGCTCCCTCCGTGGTCGGCATCGCCCTGGGCGCCATCAGCGGCGCTGATCGCGCTATCATGGTGAAGACGAAGGCTGTCACCGCCCGGCGCGCGACGGTGGTGACCCGCGCGTCCGCCGACGCCGCGACCCCCGCGCCCACCCCCGCGCCCGTGGAGAAGTCGGCGTTCAAGAAGTTCAGCTCGGCGTTCTCGACCCTGTTCCCGGTGTGGACCGTCTTGAGCGCCGTGGTGGGGATCAAGGCTCCGGCCACCTTCGCGTTCATGCAGTCGAACATGTACACCCTCTGCCTCGCGACCCTCATGCTCTCCATGGGCATCACCCTGACGCTGGACGATTTCAAAAGGGTCTTCAGCAAGCCCGACGTGGTGGGCATCGGGTTCCTCCTGTGCTACGTCATGATGCCCCTGACCGCCATGGTCATTGGAAACATGGTGGGGCTGTCCGGCCCTCTACTCGCGGGTCTGATCCTGGTCGGTAGCATCAACGGTGGTCAGGCGTCCAACCTGTGCGCGTACATCGCCCGCGGCGACGTCGCGCTCTCCGTGCTCATGACCACCGCCACCACCATCGGTTGCATCTTCATGACCCCGCTCATCTGCAAGTTCTGCCTCGGCGCCATCGTCGACGTGAACGCGATCGGTATGGCCATGTCCACCGTCCAGGTCGTGCTGCTGCCCATCGTCATCGGCGTCACCCTGAACAAGTTCGTGCCCAAGGTTTGCCGCGCGGTGGAGCCGGCGTGCCCCATCATCGGCGTCGTGGCGACCATCATCCTGGTGGGCGCCTCCGTCGCGACCTGCGCGGAGCCCATCCTCAACGCCGGCATCAAACTGCAGCTCGCTGCCTTTCTGCTCCATGCCGTCGGCGGCGCGGCGGGGTATTGGGTCATGCGGTTGTGTGGGTACGACGAGACTGTGTGCCGGACAACCGCGATTGAGACGTCGATGAAGTCGAGCGCGTTTGGGTTTTTGCTCGCGACCTTGCACTTCCCGGAGTTTTTGGTTCGCGTGCCGTCCGCCGTGTCCGTGGTGTGGATGGCGGTCATGGGTTCGAGCATGGCCGTCTTCTGGAGGATGATTCCGGTGAAGAAGGAGGGAGGGGAGACCGCGTGAGAATGAAATGTAGCTTTTGTGTTGCGGGTCAAAGCGTTGCTAGCTATCCGCGATTGCGCGCGGTCGATATAATAATCACACCGCCGACATCGCACTATTCTATGGCGGGTTCTTCGTCCCTCCTTCCCTGTTTCCAGGTCCTTCTGTCGCCAATGACTCGTGCCGGGTTTCCGGCGGCGACGGCCCACGCCGGCACGTCCCTCGTCACCACCGCCCCCATCCCCACCACCGCGTGATCCCCTATCCTCACCCCGTCCGTGACGCACACGTTCGCACCGATCCACACGTCCTCGCCGATCACGATCCCGTCCGAAACCACCGGCTGGTCCTTGATGAGGTCGGCGGCGTCGATGCCGTGGTTGAAGGCGAAGAGTTGAACCGAGGGGGCGATGCGGGTCTGGTCCCCTATCCTGATTCCCGCGCTGCCCCCGTCCAGGTGACTCCGAGCGTTGATCGCGACCCCATCGCCCAGCTCTATCGGTCCGTGCATGAACACCTCCGCCCCGATGTGACACCCGTCGCCGATGGATATGTCCCGTCCGGGCTCGGCGAAGATGTGCACCGAGGATGCGACGAAACAGTCCGCGCCGAAGTGCACCGTCTCGAGGCGCGAGAGCTCCCGCTGGTGCGACTCCTGCCAGTCGCGCGCCCATTTCGCGTGTTTGGGCTTGTCGTGGAGCCAGTGCATCCAGTCCAGCCTGTGTTTCCGCTGCTCGTCGAACAGCGCGTTCCTCGCCATCCGTAACCCATCATCCTCCTCCTTCACACTCGGCACCCCGTTGCTCGGGACGTCGGCCGCGCGACACGAGGGATGCGAGCGGGGGACATCGCGTCGCGCGCGATGAAAGCACGTCTTGGATGACGCGAGCGGAGCAAACCCTGACAGCATGTGTCTCCGACGCGCCCACGGTGTTTGTGCCCTCAAAACGACCTGCCGGGCGTTAAAAGCCAAACATAAAATGACGCGCCCGAGGTAAACCGCATGGTGGACTCTGTGGACGATGAGGTCCTGGCGCTGATCTTTCGCGCGGTTCCGGCGCCGGATAGACTACGGTGTGAGGAGGTGTGCGTGCGGTGGCGGCGGGTTCTGACCAACCACTCGGAATTCAAAGCAAGGTTGGTGCTGCCTCCAGACCCACTCGATGATTCTCTCGTGGAGACCACCGAGGAGGGCTGGTCACCGTGGCGCGAAGAGGCGCGTGATGACACCTTGCGGGCGGCTTCGGCGAAGGCTAAGAGTGAACTTCGTCATTTCGACGCATCCGGTTGCGCCGATATAACCAAATGCGCAGTCATCGACGTGCTGAAGGCCAACCCTCGACTCACTTCGCTCGTCATGGATGAGGGCGAATTGGAAACAGCTCTGTATGGACTGAAGCTTCGACCCAGGCATTTCGTCGCGCTCGCAGAGACGATGGCCGCGCGTGGATGCGAGGGGGGACCCACACCGAACATAGACATAAGCGTGGAGGTGACGGGGAACAGGGAGCTGGAGGAGCTCAGGGCAGCGCTCGAGGAAGGGACGAGCCGCGGGGACTCGCTGCAAATCAGAGGAGCGAAGGTTCGCGTCGTCTCACTCACTACTTCGCTGCTTTTCGTGGTGGACACCGTGCCAACACACGACGATAGCGACATCGAGGATGTTACGCATCGTGAGACGAATAGGAAGACGACGGAAGACCTCGTGGAGGTTCTCAGGCGCGTTGGAGGGAGAGGGTTGCGGCGGTTGAATTTTTTAGAGCGGTCCCTGAACGACCACCGCGGCGTGCCAAAGATATTCAACGCCGTGGGAGAGGAGTGCGAGACGCTGAGGGAGTTGCACATGGACAGCGAAGCTTTCAACGTGGAGGGACAAAACGCTGCGAGACAGTTGTTTCCGAACATCGTGGACTCTTTCATCAACATGATCGACGCAATCGGAGGCACTCTACGCCGGCTCACGCTATTCCGAGCATACATGGGAATGACATCGGGTGGAGGTGCTTGGTGTAAGAACTTACCCGAAGGACTGGAAAAACTCCACTTCGAGTTGCCACATCACGAGCTTCGACATGGGGTACTAGAGGTACTGGAGCGATGTCCGAATGCAAGGGTACTTTCGTTTGCGAAGCGTCCTGGCATTAATACGCGGTCGAGTCGCAGTTCCCACAGTCAACGAGCCAACGGCGTGGTGCACGCAGGGTCAGCGTCCATTATTGCCGATTATCTGAGGACCAGTTCGGTGACGCACCTCGACCTTAGCAACATGAATCTTGACGAGGACGCGCTCGGAGTAACACTCGGCGCCGCTTTGCCGAATCAGAGCGATAAAGTATGGCGTGGGATCAAGGTTTTGATATTATCCGAGAACGAGCGGGGACAGGGACGAAAAGATTCGCCAGCACCACGAGAAGTTTTGCCCGCCGTGCTGGAGGCGAACGCTTCGACGATGTTGCATCTCGATGTTGGCGGTCTTCCGGATGATCAGGTTGCTCAAGCGATTGACAAAGTTCCCCTTCTCACGCAGCTGCAAACTCTTGACATCTCCGGGACGCAGGTGAACATGTTTGGAATGTCTGCGCCGAAGAGGAAAAAACTTCGAACTGCAGACGCGGCGAAAGACGGAGAAGAAGATTACCCACCTCCTGCGCAGCTTCAGACCATCGGCAAGAAACTCGCTGCTGCGCTTGCGATGCCGTCATGTCGACTGAGGCGACTTATACTCGAGTCGTGCTCCCTGACGGCGTCGGACCTTCGCGAGATCTCCCCGGGTGTGCTCAAGTGTCCGTCTCTTGTCTTTGTGGACGTGAGCTACAACAGCGCAATCGGCGACGAAGGATGCGCCGAGGTTGCGCGATGGATTCAGGGCAACGCCAAGGCGAAGAAGAATGGTGGTTGGCTTAGGCGAATATTTTTAGAGGGATGCGGAATCGGTGACGCGGGTGCGAAAGGCCTCGCCGCGGCGGTTGCGGCCAGCCCAAAGCTGCGGCGACTGGATTTATCGCAAAACTTGAACATCGGAAGATCGGGATGTGCCGCGCTCTCGGCTGCCGCCAAAGGTCGCCCTGGGATATGGACAAAGGTGACTACAGATGACAATCCATGGGCGGGGACGGGCGACACGGACGATGACTCCGACGGCGACGAGAGCGAGGAATATTTCAGCGAGGACGACGGATACTTCTCCTCGCATCGTGCAAAGCGTCCGAGTCCATGGTCTCTCTGATGTTCAACAATAGCTTTACATACTGAACAAGAAAACGGATTAAACCATTGCATCACTCCTCTGCCTCCCCGAAGCACAGTCCGTTCCAGGCGTGTTGCGCCCAGACCGTCCTGCTTTTGGAACTGGGTTTTCTCGTTTCGGCCCGGTTTTTTTGGAGGTCTATTTCCTGGGTCTGACGATCAATCTGTGACACACATCACATAAAGCTGTTCTCGAACGAGGCGATAAGATCACCACGGTTTTTTTTTCTCCCTTTTTGATAGACTAAAAAGCCCGTTCACGCTCGTACCGGCGGCCCTTTCGTTGGCAAAACGACGCCAACTCAGCAATCCCGCGAAAAAAACCCCGCCAACGTGCAACAGGGGCGCGCCCATAAAGCGCGCCGCGAACGACGCGCACGCACGAATGGAAACCATGCGCCGGCTTCCCCGGTACCACACGGTAGTCCGCAGGGAATTCACCACGTGGATTCGCGAAACCCTCACGCCGATCGCGCCCGCTCGAACCGGTCGAGCCCTTCACGCGAAGGTTGCCGACCCTTTTGAATCGCCCAACGAGCGCCAAACGCCGCCCCCCCAGGCACCACCCGCGCCGAGAACGTGGAGGCTGCGACGCCCGGATGCGGGATGGCGCGAATCCGAGGCGAAATCGGGATCCTTCCGCTACCCGGTCGGACCCGGAGGAGTCCCCGTCACCACCGGCGCCGCCGCGGCCGCTCTGGAGGCTGCGCAAAACGACAGGCTTAGGGCAGTGGCCGCGGCGCGTCGCGACTCGGCCATTGCCGAGAAGCTCGGCGAGGAGTTCAGCTCGAGGACGATGAAGTCGTTCCACAGCCCGCTCAGGAAGCATATGACCCTCGATCCCCTCATCAGCGAGTACTCGGTCGACTCCCCCGAGGGCGTCGCCCTCATGCAGCTCGCCGAGGCGCTCATCCGGACGCCAAAGGAGGCTGGAAAGTACATGCCCGCGCGGCTGATCCGCGACATGCTCGGCGCCGGGAACCTGAACTTTTTGTCCCACTTCGGCGGCGATAAGAGTATACTCATCAACGCCAGCAGCGTCGCCCTCTCCACCGTCCGCGGCATCCTCCCCAAGCACGTCCCGGGCGGAGAGTTCTTCGACGAGGCCACCCGGGGGCTGGCCATGAAGGGCAGCGACGCCGTGCTCGAGGTGGGCGTCACCAGGGCGCTGGGCCTGATGGCCCGCAAGTTCACCATGGGCGCCGATATCGAGTGTGCCGCGCGACGAGCCATGCGGGCGGAGGCTTACAACCCGGCGCGATCGCACTCCTTCGACATGCTGGGCGAGGGCGCGAGGACCGAAGAGGACAGCGCGAGGTACCTGGCGTCTTACGCGCACGCGGCTGAGGCGATCCAGGCGGCGGGGTTCAGGTCCCCGCAGATGAGCGTCAAACTCTCGTCGCTCTCCCCGAGGTTCGACGAGCTCTCCAGGGAGGAGTGCGTGCCGGATCTGTCCGCGAAGCTCGCCTCGCTCTTCCCCGAGCGAGACGGTCCGGACGCGTTCACCGTGTTTGTCGACGCCGAGGAGCAGAACCGTCTGGAGCTGACTTTGTCGGTGGTGGAGAACGTGGTTCGGGAGCGTGCACCCCCGCGGATCGGCGTCGTCGTTCAGGCGTACGGGCGCAGGGCGATGGACACGTTGGAGTTCCTCCGCGACTTGGCGATCAAGCACCCGGAGACCAAGATCAGCGTCCGGCTGGTCAAGGGCGCGTACTGGGACGCGGAGATAAAGGAGGCGCAGCTCCTCGGCGCGGACTCGTACCCGGTCTGGACCGAGAAGAGGCAGACGGACGTGAGCTACCTGGCGTGCGCGTCTTTCCTCCTGGACAACGCCGACGTCCTCCCCAACCCCGCCTTTGCCACGCACAACGCGCGAACCGTGGCTGACATCCTGTCCATGCTGGACGGCGACACCGAGGAGTTCATCCGACGCGGATGCGAGTTCCAGAGGCTGCACGGCATGGGCGAGTCGTTCGACTACTGCGGTCTGCCCGTGCGGGTGTACTCGCCCGTGGGTGCGCCCAACGACCTGCTGGCGTACCTGGTGAGGAGGCTGCTGGAGAACGGCGCCAACTCGAGCTTCCTCAAGAGGCTGGCGCAGGGACGCGACGACCTGATGAACGTGGACGTCCTGTGCGAGCGCGAACCCGAGGTGTCTACCGTCATCGGCACCCCCGCCGCCGTCGCCGAGGAGAGCTCGGGGGTTCCCGCGATGCCGAGGAACATCTACGGCGACACCAGGCTCAGCGCCAGGGGCGTCGACTTTGAGCACCCGAGCTTCCCGGCGACGTTCGCGGCGCAAAAGGCGTACGACCCGACGTTCAAGCCCCTCGTGTGCACCGGCGAGGACAGCCTCGCCGAGCTCATGGCCCGCCTGGACACCTTCCAGCCCAACACCACCAAGGCGAGCTGCACGATCAGGTCCCGCGCGGATGTCCTGAGGAAAGCCGCCGACATCGTGGAGCGCGACTCGGTCGCCATGTCCAAAATGATCATGGAGGAGGCTGGTAAGACCGTGGTGGACGCGGTGAACGAGGTGCGCGAGCTCGTCGACTTCTTCCGCTTCTACGCCAACCAGGCGGATACCCACCTGGCCGAGCCGAGGCGCCTCAGGACCGTCACCGGCGAATCGTGCACGCTCCAGGCGCAGCCCCGCGGACCGTGGCTGTGCGTCGGGCCGTTCAACTTCCCCTTCGCCATCGTCGGCGGTCTCGCGTCCTCGGCGTTCGTCGCGGGTAACCCCGTGGTGATCAAGCCCCACCCGTCGACCCCTCGATGCGCGGCTGCGCTCGTGGACGTCCTCCGTGAAGCCGGCGCGCCCGAGGGTTCACTCGACGTGGTCGTCGACGGGCCCTCAGTGGACGCCGCCCGGGGCGTGCAGGAGGGCCAGTCCGACGCGGGCTCGGCGCTCGTGTCGTCCGGCGCGTTCGCGGGTGTCTCGTTCGTGGGGTCCACCCGCACCGCCGCCAAGATCAACCACCGACTCGCGCTCAACTCGGTGGAGAAGAGGGTGCCCCTCGCCAGGCTCGTCGCCGAGACGGGCGGCCTCAACGTCCTCGTCGCCGACTCGTCCGCGCTCCCCGAGCAGGTCTGCGACGCGGTGCTCGCGTCCTTCGCCCAGTCCGCGGGTCAGAGGTGCTCGTCCGCGAGGATCCTCGTGGTGGACAACGGGTGCAAGAACGAGCTCGCGCGGATGATCCAGGGTGGTTTGTCGGCGATGCGCGTCTCCAAGGCGAACCTCAACCTCTCCACCGACGTCGGCCCGCTCATCTCCGAGATTGCCGCGGACAAGGCGAGGACGCACTGCGACGAGCTCGAGTCCGGCGGAGCCAGGATCATCGCCCGCGCCGTCGGCGAGGACGACGGCGCCCTGTTCCATCCCAGGGTGTACGATCTCAACCCCGAGCCAGGGTCGGACCCCGTCGCGGGTCTTAACCTGCTGGAGGATGAGGTGTTCGCGCCGGTGCTTCACGTGGTCACGTACGACGGCTCACAGGCTGAGCTCGAGCGCGTGATCGAGGCTGTGAACAAGAAGGGATACGCCCTCACCGGTGGCGTCATGACGCGCTGCGAGTCCACCAAGGCTCTGGTGACCAACAAACTCGACTGCGGCAACTTTTACGTCAACCGCGACGTCGTCGGCGCGGTGGTCGAGTCCCAGCCTTTCGGCGGACACGGCCTGTCCGGCAACGGCGTCAAGGCTGGCTCGGAGGGTTACCTCGAGCAATTCGTCGCGCACAAGGTCATCTGCGAGGACACCACCGCGGCGGGTGGTAACGTCGAGTTGATGCGCACCACCAACTGAGCACCCCGAGAGAGGGGGGCAAACTGTACGAGTATGTGTACCGAGTACGCACTCTGTATGTATGAATACGTTGAGTATTGAATAATTGAAGCAGCAGCAGCATGCCATTCTTTTGAAATAATTACGATCACATTGTTCATCTGCGTCTCATCGCTCGTCGAGAAAGTTACATAAATCTCCAAACGCTCTCCCTGTTGGTCTCGTCCGGAGCACTGTGCAGGTGAGTCGCATCACAATACACCATAACCTCGTGTCCGGGGCTATACTCCGGTCGTCCAATGGCACTTACGGGGAGCTCGCCGACTTCGTAGTCTTCCCACTGAATCACCTCGCCCTCCTCTCCATCCTGACGCAGAGGATGCGACAGTTTACACGAGTGACTGAACACCCCCACACCCGTCCAGTTACTCTCTGGTGGAAAGCCAACCATCACCGTGAATCGATCCAGCCCTGAGTCCTGGTGCCACGAATGCCGTTCCTGTCTTCTACCGGTGCTCGTGATGTCGATCAACGAGCCGTGACTCACGGGGCCGCACAGCGCGCCGAGCGTCTGGATGAAATTTTCACCCGTCAAGTTTTCCACGCCGTCGTCGGCAAACACTCGACTCAACGACGCGTACCCGGTCCGCGAGGTTTTCCAGTTCACCATGAGCGAGGAGCTCAGCGATGAGATCGCGGCGTTCACCTTGTCGCTCGCGTTCGGGTCCGGGACGAACAGGTCGTTTCGTATCGCCCTGCGAATCGCGGTCCTGAACGCCGCATCCGAGTTGAATTTTTCCTGCAGCCCCGTGCCCGGGAACAGCTCCTCCAGGCCGTAAAACTTGACGTGTTCCGCCACCGCTTCGGCGTCGGGCCTTCGAAGATCAGACGGGACGTCGAACACCTCCACGTCGTTCCAGGCCCGGTAGTCAGCCTTCTCCACCACCCTGCCGTGCTTCGATCTCTTGGAATTTTCACCCCATGCACCTTTTTCCTTGCGATCGGTCCCTGCCGGTGCTGTGGGAAGTGGGGATGGAAGCGTGAGCAGCGGGTTGGCTGAAATTGATGGCTGCACATGAACACAGTGACACAGTGCGTTCTCTCTCACCTGCCGCGAACGGGTCGACCGATGATGTTCCGGTGCCGAAGGGGCTTCCACCTCCGGCTCCACCGAACGGACTCGAGGATGAGGGCTTGCCGCCGAAGGGAGATGCCGAGCTCTTGCCGCTAACTTCGCCGAATGGGCTTCCGCCGCATCTTGTAACGGACGCGCGTCTGCCGTGTGGACGTCGTGATGTCGCGGAAATGGACCACGACGTCGGCACCGCGTGCGCCATCGTGCGCTATCCAGTGGTGCTTTCCGATGATTTTTTTTGGCGTTGACTGCGCTAAGGCTCCGGACCCTCAGAGCTCAGGGCACACGGCGACCGTCCTACGCTAGAATTGGACCAACCTTCCGCAGAGTCGATCGGCGACATGCGGTAGGTCGCCGTCGGGGCAATGCTGTGGCGTTCCGCGTTTCATTCACGTTCGTCACGAGGAGTGGTCCAGATGTATCTTCAGATGTTGCGAGGTCTCGAGATGTCGCCGAGAGTAGCTTCGCGCGGATGCGCGGAGGCAAGCCGTGGGGCCCGTGCCTTGTCAGCAGGGTCTACACGACACCGCATTAGCTCCGACCATCCGCACAGTCTCCAGTTTCGTCGACATCGAGGCGGTGTCGGGAGGCTTTCGAGTCGAGCCTCGGCTTCGGTGCACGCCGAGAAGTCTGGGGCTTCCGGGGCGCCCATCTCGTCCCTGGCGCTGCGCACCGGACAGGTGCTCCAGGAGCGCGATATCGTCCGTCACGGCGACAAGGTGGTCGTATGCGTGAGCGGTGGCGTGGACTCGGTCGCGCTGCTGCACCTCATGGTCGAACTTCGAGAGGAATGGGCGCTCGACCTGCACGTCCTGCACTTCAACCACGGGAAGCGCGCAGAGTCGGAGGAGGAGGAGGCGTTCGTCAAGGATCTCGGCGCGCGGCTCGGGGTGGAGACGCACGTCAGGCACCCGGCGGAAGCATTCGATAGTGTCGGGTTCCAGGCCAAGGCGCGGGCCTGGCGTAGGGACGAGGCGGAGCGACTCCTGGACGCGGTGGCGGGCCGGGTCATCTTACAGGGGCACCACGCCGATGACCAGACGGAGACCATCTTGATGAAGTTGATGCGGGGGTGCCACGTGTCCAACATCGCGGGCATGTCGCATCGAACGGGCAAGTACGGCCGGCCCTTGTTGGACGTGCCCAAGGATGAACTCCGCGCGTACCTCACGGCTCGGTCTGCGGAGTGGAGGGAGGATGCGTCAAACTCGGACACGGCGTTTACGCGCAACAGGGTTCGCGCGGAACTCGTCCCGCTGTTGCGTGACTTGACGGACGGAGACCTGCGTTCGCAGCTGGGGGACATCACGGATCAGAGCGCGTCGGTCAGACGGTGGCTGGACACGCAACCTTCGTGCGTGGTGGACGTTGGGTCGTCAGCGGTGGACCTGGCGCACGGCGAGGTGGACGTCGAGGCGTGGTCGAGTCTTCCCGAGCTCGCGCAGGAGGACCAGCTGTTCGAGTACGTGCGTCGATCGACGGGGGTGTCGGTGCGATACCACAATTTGCGCAAGGTGTGCCGGCAGATGCGCGGGGATTCGCCGGCGTGGGACTGGAGGCTGTCGAAGGGGTGGAACCTGGTGCGGGTGGGAGCCCGGGCCTGGACGCAGCGCAAGATTGGGGCTGACAAGGGCGAGGATGAACCGTCCGTGCCGAGCACCGGCGAGTTCATGGAGCGGGTGGTCGTTGAGCCTCGGGGCGTCGTCGTGTCGCATCCCAAGGGTTGGAGCGTGAGGTGCTTCTGGGAAGATTCGGTGGCGGTGAACGCGGAGTCTTCCGGGCCCGGCGTGGTACTCGCGAACCTGCCGGAGAGATGCGAGCTGAGCCTTCGGACCCGGCGTCCCGGCGACCGATTCTGCCCGCCGACGAGGACGACGAGCGTCAAGCTGAAGGACTGGATGCGGGCCAACGACTTCCCGCTGCACACCAGGGACCGAACCCCGCTGGTGTGCGTCGGAGCCGAGGTGCTCGCCGTGTACCCGGGCGCGGTGGCTTCGGCGGCGACGCCCGGCGGTTCGACGTGCGGCTCGGTGTTACGCGTGGTGGTGGACAGCGTGACGCTGTGACGTCACGTACGGGTACGTTCGTAGCTAGAATTACTTGTATTCCAATAGGTACAGGGCGCGAGGACCTCTCAGTCTATCAGGTTCCAGAGATCGTTCGCGAGCTGGTAGTCGGATCTGTCCCCGACGGCGTAGTCGATCACCTGCAGATCCTTCCCCTCGTGCGCGTTGACCCGTCCCTTGATCTTGTCCGTCGTCTCGTACTGCCACGAGATCTTGGATATGTGCGCGTACAGCGAGAGTTCGTGCTTCGCCCTGGGCACGTCGTCCATCTCGATGGCGTCAACCTCTTGTTTCTTCACCTTGAGGTTGGCGCCCTGCGACTTGAGCTCCGCCTGCATGTGCTCCAGGGACTGAGCCTCGGCCTCCATGTGGGTGAGGAACTCGCCCGCCGCGCGCTTCTCCGCCTCAACCTGCGCGATGCGCTTCTGATGCTCGGAAGGTGACTCCGACGGGGTCGCCTTCGTCTCGGCATCCGCCACGCGCTTCACCATCTCCTTGATGACCGTCTGCATGTGTGCCTCGCGGTCGTCGCAGAGCTTCCGCACCTCCTTGAACTGCTGGTTCAGCGACCTGACCTTGACCGCGTCCTCGTCCGTGGCGTAGATGCGGCGCATCTCCTCGATGAGCTCATGGCACTCGGCGAAGGAAGCCTCGGGAGCCATTTCTTCTTTCCCGGATTTCTTCAAACGGTAGGGCACGGGCGGCGACGGGTGGTCGCGCTGCGTCCACTAGAGTCGCGGATCTGGTCCACGAAGCCCTTCACGGAATGCGTGGAGGTCCGCCGCGTCGTTCGGGGAACGCGCTGTGTGTCGGGCTGCCGCGTGGGTTCCCCCTTTGTTCAAAAAAGCCACCAACAGAAAGGGCGAAACAACGGTCAGACGGTCCGATGTCAACTCTGGCCGCTGGCAGTCTGGATTTCGCGACACATTTCACGGGGAAACCCAGTTTTGTCTCGACTCGCTCCACGAGATCCCGCGCGGTTCCGGCACAGTCTGAGAGCACGGTGGCGGTGCCGAGGACGTATCGAGGCTATTTCAAGCGCGTGAGCGACGCTCGTTCATACGTTCGGTGCGTCCGACGTCCCCATCGACCCAAACCGAACGTCGGGCCGCGGACTTTTTTTTGGTCAACGCTTTGGGCATCTTTCCCGTGACGGAAGATCGATTCCCTGACGGAACCCTCACCGACCCGACCACCTCGTTCCCACAGGCGATGGCTGCGACCGGCAGAGTGAACGTGTTCGCGCGCGTCCGCCCCGGCGTGGCGCGCGAGGATGGCGACCAGCACTGCGTGGACATGAACGCAGACACCGGCAAGTGCCTCGTGAGGCTCCAGGATGGGGACGCGGTGGAGCGCGTCCTCGCGGGGGGCTCCGCGGCGATACGCACGGTGGAGAAGGAGTACACGTTCGACGGCGTGTTCGACCAGGAGTCCACTCAGAAGGAGGTGTACGAGGACGTGGGCAAGCCCGTGCTCAAGGATGTGCTCCAGGGGTACAACGGGTCCATCCTGGCGTACGGCCAGACGGGCGCGGGTAAGACGCACTCCTTGCTCAACAGCGGCATGGGCATCGACGGCAAGCCGGACCCGAAGCAGGCCGGCTTGCTCCCACGGCTCGTCGCCGCGCTCTTCGTGCACGTGGGCGCCGACGTTAAGAACGTGTACACGGTGGAGGCGAGCATGCTCCAGATTTACAACGAGCAGGTGGACTGCCTCCTCGGCGACGACAGGGAGAAGGCGCAGGGTTTGGCGGTGACGGGTAAGTCCGAGGTGAAGGGCCTGGCGTGGACCAAGTGCGGGACCCCGAACGATTTACTCCAGTGCTTCCAGAAGGGTCGCATGAACTTGGTGTACGCGGAGACGAAGATGAACAAGTCGTCCAGCCGCTCGCACGCGGTGTTCCAGATTAAGGTTTCCAAGCGGCCGAGGGCGCTCGACAAGACGGGAACCAAGGGGGGCAAGGTTGAGATGAAGGCCACGTTCGGTAAGCTCACCGTGGTTGACCTGGCGGGTTCTGAGCGAATCAAGAAGAGCGGCGTGACTGGAGCGCAGCTCAAGGAGGCCACGAATATCAACTCCAGTCTCCTCTCCTTCGGCAACATCGTCCAGGCGTTGGCCGAGAAGAAGAAGTTCATCCCGTACAGGGACTCGAAGCTCACCAGGATCTTGGAGGATTCCGTCGGCGGCAACTGCAAGACGAGCCTGTTGGTGTGCGCATCGCCGTCCGCGGAGTCGTCCGACGAGACCGTGAGTACCCTCGAGTTTGCCTCCCGCGCCGCGCGCATCGAGATCACCGCCACGATCAACGAAGGGGTGGTCACCGTCGACGCCGCCTCCCTCGTGGCGGACATGAAGGGCGAAGGGCTGGACACCGCGCTCAAGCAGAAGCATTCGGAGATGATGGCCATGGAAAACAAGCTCAAGGCTGACGCGCAGAAGGAAACGTCGCAGCTCAAGAAGGCGAAGGAAGATGCGGTCAAGGCGCAGCAGGCTGAGAAGGCCAAGGCTACCGAGGCTGGCAAGCTCATGGAGAAGTGGCGGGTCAAAGCCGAGGAGGCTGGCAAGAAGATTTCATCCCTGGAAGAAGCGGTGAAGGAGGCTGCCGAGGCCAAGGAGGCCAAGGAGGCCGTCGCCAAGGCTGAGAAGCAGGTGGCCGACCTCAAGGCCCAACTCGCCAAGGAACGCGCCGAGCGCGCGAGGGAGGCTGACGCGGTGGCGCAGGACCTCAGGACGCAGGTTGAGGCTACGCAGAAGCTCCTGGAGGAGGCCAACGCCAAGACGGAGACGCTCGAGGGACGCGTCAGCGAAGCCGACGCCCTGTGCGCCGCGCTCAACAAACAGCTCGAGGAGTCTTCCGCGGCGCTCGATGCGGCGCAGGAAGAAGCCGTCGCCGCGCTCGCCAAGGCACACCAGGACAAGGCTGAGGCGCTCGCCCAGGCGGTTGAGGACAAGGAGGATGCCCTCCGAGCCGCCGAGGCTGAGGCTTGCGAGCGCGCCGAGCAAGCCGCCGAGTTTGCCAGGTGCGAGGCCGAGGCTGCCGCGGAGGTTGCGCGCGAGGCTCTGGAGGCGGACTGGAGTATGCGACTCGACCAGGCTAAGCATGAGGGTTCCACCGAGCTCTCCGTCGCCGTCGCCGCGGCTGCCGAAGAGCTCGAGGCTGCCAAGGCTGAGGCGGCGACGCGGCTCGACACGGCTAGGTCCGCCGCGGAGAAGGAGCTGTCGTCGGTGAGGTCCGCGCTCGAGGCTGACCTGGCGACTCGCGCGGGGACCATCGCCGCGCTCGAGTCCACGGCGACGGAGCGCGCCGCGCGTATATCCGCGCTGCAGAAGGAGGCTGAGGAGCTCAACGCGCAGATTGAGTCCACCCGCGCCGACTTGCTAGCCACTCGAGAAAACGCGGCGGCGGAGGCTGCGAGGTTGGATGCGGCGCACGCCACCGCGCTCGCCGCCGTGGAAGCCAGGCGACGGGAGGCGATGGAGGCTGCGGAGAAGCGCCAACAGGACCAACAGGAGAGGCACGAGGCGGAGGTTGAGGCGCTCGAGACCAGGGCGACGCTCAAGGGGAAGCGGCTGTCGTGGGCGTTTAGCGCGTCCAGGGCTCTGCTCGACGAGACCAACGCCGAGCTGAAGCGCGACTGGGAGGACATGAAGCGACGCTTCGACGCGAGGGAGAGCCGCGCGGACGACGTCGCTAACATCAAGGGGCTGAAGCAGGAGGTTGGGGTGCTCGCGCAGACCTGCGCCAACCTGAAGATTGAGAAGACGCACCTCGCGCTCGAGCTCGAGAACCGCGACGTCACCGACGCCGTCTTTGGCAACACGGGGGGTAAACGGCACCACGCGGGGCCGAAGAACCCCGCGTCAGCCGCGAGGAACGCGCTCGGGCAGGTCGCCACGCCGTCACCGAACCAGGCGAGGCGCACGGCGACCATCTCGAGCCGCAACAGGGAGCTCGCAGCCGCGCGCCGAGCCAAAACCCCAGCCAGCGTCCACCGACCCACGCCGCCGAGCAGCAAGGCGCCGGTGACGTTTCACAGCAGGGACACCTTGGGGGGAACGCTGAGGTTCTCGAGGGACTTTCGTGGATCCTCGGAGAAGCTTCCGGCGATCGACGGGGCGTTGAACGCGGGAGGGCTGAGGTTCTCCCGCCTCAACCAGCTCCCCGCCGGGAATCCACAGAGTCGTAGTCAGACGGGCGTGGGTTTTTTATAGGGAAATAGGAAATGACTTGCCACGAAGAGTCAGTGAAGTGGGGTCTCCAGCCGTTATAAAACACATGCAAACAGTTAATATTGGGCTCTATTGACATCGAGTTCTTGATTAAAGAAAAGAATGACGCCATAGTGTTGAAACGTGTATGACGGTTTAAAACTCACTAAATCTAACACCATTAATCGAGGCAATGACTGTTTGCTCATATTGTGTCTAATTGCACATTGATTTGGGAAATTTTGATACTCAAATTAAAATAAAGTTTGAGGACAGCTGTTAAGCCCGGAAAGAAGGCCAGCCTCAAAGCGCGACGCACCAGACGGGCCCCATCCGACAAAAAACCTTGGCTTACGTCACAAAGACCAGTTCCTCCTCCCTTCTCGTCCTCTGTCGTCCCCGCACACGCTCAGGTAGGTGCACGCGCCCCCGCCTCTGGACGGTTTTTTTTGTGCCCGTCGGCGGATCCTGAGGATCTGAGATCGCGCCACCCGGCAAGTCGCTCACGAGGTGCTACAGACGAGTCTCCGGACCTACGCACACGCTCGGATCGATGGCATTTGACCCGTCCTAGACATCCGCGACCCTCTTTGCGCGCACGCTCGCTCGCAACGACGCGTACGCCCCAACCTGTCATCGCCCGTCTGCGGCAACCGCACCAAAAAAAACGCAAAACTGACCTGTTCGACGTCCAAAAATCTCTCGAAAGGTCGATGGTAAACTCTCCTTCCGAGGAATCTCCCAAGCGCCGTCTCGCGACGCGCAGTTTGATTCACCTAAGCCGAGATCAGACTGGACGCGCGCGGGAGCTCGCCGGAGACGCGCGCGATGAGAAGAGGGTAACATACCTTCTCCACCAGTACAAGGACAACGCGGATTGCGTGATCCCAGAGTTCCTCACCGTGCCCATCGCCGAATGGTACGCCGCCTCTTCACCCAATCTGCGTCCATTCAAGGTTTTCCCAGGTTTTCCTTCGTCGTGACGGTCTCGACGGCGCTTTGCGACTTGCTCTCGTCCGTCTTGCATCCTGTCGCTGACCGACACATCCTCCGACGCATCACTAGGGATGCGGATAACCACGCTGAAGCGGAGACCGACCCGTTCAGCGCCTACGCCACTTTACTGGCAATCAAGAGAAGAGTACCAGGTGTCTCGGTGAGTTTATTTTTATTTCTCGTATAGGCAAATTGACTGAGACGTTGTGTTTTGTTTACAGGACCGACTGCTGAAGATCGTTTGGCTGCTCCGTCAGCCAAACGTCTGCGGTGAGTTTTACCACCTTTCGCAGTTGGACGACAACGGTGCGTTGTCCTACGACCATTTCCGCCTCGCGGACTCGCTCGAGGGGTCCGCGGCGGTGTTCTTACCCGCCGGGTACCTTGAATTTGAGGACCATTCGGATGGGGGTTTCTACGCAAGCGCATTCTCCTCCGTGTGCGGCGGTGCTGAGGGCGTGGCTGAGTTGGCGCTCAGCGCGTTTGACGAGAAATCAGCGAAGACTCAGGGTACCGTGACGAGGGACACGGATGCTTTGTTTATTAAGACGGTTCGTGAAGGAGTGAAGTCGCCGCGCTGCGAAGGACCAACGCGTTATGCGATCTTGCCGTATGCGGGCATTGTTGGCGGCGACGTCACGCGAACCCACATAACTCGATATGACGAGAAGGTGCACTCAGAGCAGCTCTTCGGTCGATTCGCACGCGAGCTCGTGCTCGCCGCCGGGGGGGACATGGCGTCCTCGTCCGAAGATGTCTTTTTCGCCGCGGTGAAGAAGAAGTTGGACGTATTTAACCGCGTGTTTCTTTCGCGGCGCCTCTTCACCGCGCTGGCGATGGTCGGCGGCGAGGCATACCTACGCGACCAAAAGGGACTCTCGGCCCTCGAGGAGGACGTCGAGGGGATGGCCGGGGCTCTGATTGGTGGCATGTTGCAAACCGGCGGCATGAACGTCGCGGACCTCGGGGCCGACGCGTCTTCGGCGGAGTTTGTCCCTGACTCGTGCTTAGCGCACCGCAAGATTCGCGAACTCGCGTTCGCCGAGGCGGCGGGCGGCGACGTCGCTGCGTTCGATGCGGCGTGCGTGCGCGTAAAGTCGACGCTGGCGAAAGAAATGTTCGCGTCCACCCCGAGGTTGATGCTCCGACTCACCCGGACTTCGCTGCGCATCGAGAAGTTGGGTTTTAAAGCTCTTTCCTGGGCCTACGCGGAGGCGTTCCGCAAGCAAGGGCGATTGCCCCCGACGTACGACACGATTGACGCCGGGACGTTCGCTCACGCGCTCTCGGCTGAAAGTGGCTCATCGAGGTTGGTGAGTGATTACAAGAATGACGGCATCGACCAATCACCGGAGGACATGGCGAAAGCCGAGAAGATCATAAGAGGCATGGGCGATGCGACGGAAGAGGAATTCGCAGATGCGTGCAAGCAGGGCGGCGGATCCCACTCCGGCATGACGGCCAAGGAGAAAGATGAGCACTCCGACGCGAGCAAAGCGGGCGGCGGATCCCACTCCGGCATGACGGCCGAGGAGAAGGATGCGCACTCCGACTCCACCAAAGCGGGCCTGCGCCACATCGCCACCGAAACCGTCGCCGACAGGGCCCAAAGAGGGAAGGTCTTTGGGAAGCACAGGCAGGGATCGACCGTCTTCAAGACCGTTTTTGTGCTCGAGGGCGGGTCGTCCTTCGAATTTTTCCACTTCGACACGCAGGGATCGGTGGGCCTCTACATCAAAGTAAAGCCCCATCACGGGAGGCTTTACGAAGTTGTCGCCGAGGGCAAGGACACAGCCAGTGTATCTCTCTATATCCCGCCTTCCAGCGAGATCATTCCGGCAGGTCGAACCGGCATCTTGAATAAGGGATATAACCTCCCCTTTTCACACCAGAAGATCACTCTGCTCTCCTTCAACAACATCGGCTGGGAAACTTCAAAGTTCACGGTCACCACCGAGATGGTGGAGGCGTACGATGCGGAGTTGGCGACGAAGCAGAAGATGTACAAGGCGGAGATGAGGAAGAGGAAGAATGGGAAGAGGTAGAGGCGCCGGTAGTAAGAACCGGAAGGCAGAGTCGCGACATGCTTTGTCCACACCTACGAGTGCCCACCACGTACAACCGCACATTTTGTGCCTGGGGCTATTGTTATTGAACGAATAAATTTTAACTGAACCTGCCCTCGTCCTCCGGCAGCACCGTCACCTGCATCGAGGGAAACTCCAACACGCGCTTACCCCCATGGCAGCCTCACTCATGGCATCGGCTTCGATAGTAATACACGGGTGCGAAGGTACACGAATGACGCATGGGGCGCACATGCGGCGCCCGGCGTCGCATTCGCCCGACACCAACCGCCACCAAACATTGTTTTCCCACCGTCAACTCCCGACGGCGCGGGCCTTTGCGCAAACGAATATGACCCTACGACCCGGATCAATCGAATTTATTTTCAGGACGAGTGTTTAGAACGAGGTCGTGGCTTCATCGCGTTACATTCTAGATCCTAGAGGGATGTGCGCCCGCTTATTCGCCATCACCCTCCACGATGCCGTTTCGAGCTGATTTTCGCCGAGATGCAACGACTCGAAATCATGGCCAAATTAGATCAGCGTCATACTGTTTGCCCATACGGTTTTCTCGCGCGCGGTTCGGCACTTTTGCCTTCGTGAACCAACGTGAAACTCGGTACGCGTCATGTGGGCATCGTCCCTGATCACCGGCGGAAGTTGCTGGGGGCGGAAACGGTGAGTTTATTTTAATGCTTTCGTATGGGCAATTAGTTTGACGTCGTGTTTTTTTCTCACAAGGGATGATATATGGAGCCCGTGGCCGATGGCGGGGACGCGGCGTGCGCTCGTGGAGCGCATGCGCGCGCTCGACGCGGAGGGCGTGAACTGCCGCGGGTTCTTCGTGCTGCAAGGGGTGGTCACCCCCGACGCCAAGCGCATCACCAAGGCGGTGTTGTTACCCGAGCGACTTTTTCAAACGACGACGAACGCGTTTCTGTTCCTGGAGTCACAGTGCGAGAAATTGCCTCCGTCGGTGCGACCAACGTGTCTGAACCCGTAACACCGATGGGAGGTTGGCCCCAACCCGTCAGTTTCGCCGCTGGAGCGGTCAGTAGGGAGGAGTTGCTTGGAACAACATACGAGCAGACGAGCTAATATGAAATAGAAATTTGCCTCCATGACTACTCGGCTGTGGCACGAATAATTTTTACGTCTGACGCTGAGCTGGCACAGGTGGCGCAACGGCGTCAGTAGGACAAACGAGCCAAAATCAGAGCAGCACTGGACGCCCCACAACGCGACAGACACGTTGCCCACGAACCAGGGTATCCCGGCGCGTGTGGAAAAGATTAGGTTAGGACGCATGTAATTTGCTTATTCAGCACACAGGCAAATAGTTAGGCCAAAAGTTATGAGACGAATCTGATGACCATCTGATTTGTGCGCCCCCTGTATTTTATTTTTTTTTTCAACCGCCCACACGATGGCGGCACCAGACGCGACCGCCCTCTGGAGACGGCTCGGAGCGACGCATCATATCGTGATCGAACGGGCGGAGGGACTCACCTACACAAAGCCACGCGTGTGAACGTCGTGTGCGCCGCTGTTGTGTTCCCGCAGGTTGAAAATTCCAACTGGTTTGAACATCTCGAGCAACACCGGTTTGGTTTTAACGATGAATTTACCGCCTCACACTCTCGCGTTATTAGAGTTTAGCAGGGGGGGGCAGACAGGGGATCTGAGATGACCGTAAGATAATAAAAAGCGACTTGTAAAATATCTTCGAGCCGCGTCTCGACCTTCACACCAAACGCTCGCCTGGATATCCGACCACATGGCGACCACCTGTGCATTGACCATCACGACCACCATTCGCGCGTCCGCGACGCCGCGACGCTCCTGCCGCGGCATCGGCTCACCCGGCGTCCGCGGCTGGACCGCGGATATCAAAAAGCGCCCCGATCTGGTGACGCGGATCACGAAAAAGCAACAAAGGGGCGATCTGACGAGCTGCTCCGCCTCAACCTCGCACGACGAGCTCGTCCATCACGACCTGTACGCCCTGCTCGGCGTTAATGACACCGCAACCTTCGACGAGATCAAGGCCAGCTACAGGGAGCGCATGAAGGCGTGCCACCCGGACATCGCCGTGTTTGCGAATGGCAACGAGGAGGACGCGGCATCCGTGTCCCAGCTCTTGAACAAGGCGTGGCACACGCTCAAGGACAAGGGCAGGAGGGCTATGTACGACTCCGGCCGGGTTTTGTTCGGCAAGTCCAGCATGTTCAAGGACCCGTTCACCGGTGTCCCCCTCAGCAAAAACGCGAGGCCCGACCTCGACGTCACGCTCTTCGTCGACGAGGGCCGGTGCATCGGATGTCACCAGTGCAAACACGCCGCTCCCAACACGTTCCAAATGGAGCCCCACTACAACGTCGCGAGGGTGGAGACGCAGTGGGCGGACAGCGAGGAGGACCTCGAGATCGCCGTGGCGTGCTGCCCCAAGGACTGCATCCACACCGTGCCCAAGGCTGACATCGCGCTCCTCGAGTGGATCCACAGGAGCCAACCCAGGCAGAGGATCGTGGCGTGCTCCGTCGAGTCCATGGGCGGGAAAGCCCGCGGGCTGGACGAATCGCCGTTCGTCGCGATGGAGCGCTTCGAGCGCAAGCGCACGGATATCATGAGGGACGCGGAGGAGACGGCTAAACGCGCGGCGAAGAGGGAGGAAGCCGAGGCGGCTATGGAGATGGTCAGCAACGTGGTCGGCGTATCCAACTGGTTCTTCGGCCGCCGCCGACCCGACGAGAAGCCCGAGGAGGAACCGCGCGCGCCGTCGTGCCCCCTCCCCACCGTGTACGTCAATGAGTCCCTGTTGCTCCCGCAGTTCTCGTCCATGATCTCCGAGCCCGCGGTCGACGAGTCGGTTTGATGATGCGATGGTCTGCGGTGGTCTAAAAAGGTTTGGCTTTGTGAGACAAACTACGAAACGCTCAGAATTCATCCTCGTCCTCGTCCTCGTACTCCACCTCCTTCGCCCCGTCCTCCCTCGTGCCCTTGTCCCAGTCCTTCATCTTGTTCCGGCCCATGAGGTACCCGTCGGTGAGCACGTCCCACTTTCCACCCTTGGATTCCTCCTTGTTCTGCTCCGCGTCGACGCCCAACAGGTGCGCGGGCGTGGCCTTGCCGAGCGCCGACGCCCTGAGCTGCGCGAGGAACTCCGCCTTGCTCATGTCTTTTTTCTTGGCGCTGCCTCCCTCGGCCTTCTTCTCCGCCGCCGCGCGCTGTGCCTGGGACACGGCGTTGAACAGCCGCACGACGCCCCTGGTCGCCGTCTGCAGCAGCTTGCGCTCCAGCTGGTCGCTACTCGGGTCCGCCACCCCTTTGATGGGCACGACGTGACCCTTCTCGCGGAGCTCGAGCTTGCGTTTCTTCTCCGCCGCCTTGACCTTCTTCTCGCGCCGCGCCTCGGCCTCCTGCCTGCGCTGTTTCTTGGTCTTGGGGAGGACGTCGCCCGCGCCCTCGCCGTCGGCTGCGTCGCCGACGAGATTGCTGAAGGCTCTGGCGAACCCGAACATGTTGGCGCCGCCCTGCTCGCCGCGTGACGCCGCAGCCGCCGCAGCCGCCGCGCGCTCCTCGTCGTCGCCGCCTTCGTCGTCGTCGTCGTCGTCACCGCCGCTCACGTCGTCGCCGTCGAACTCATCTTCGCCCGCGCCGTCCGATGAGTCGTCGCCGCCCTCGCCGCCGAGCTCGAGGTCGTCTCCCTCGAACTCCTCGTCGTCGAGTTCGTCGAGGGACTCGTCGTCGCCGTCGGACGCGGACACGTCCTCCTCCTCATCGCTGGCGGCGTCTTCATCGTCGTCGTCGTCGCTCATGTCCTCGCCGGACTCGTCCTCCTCCTCCTCGGAACCATCCTCGCTCATCGGCTCCTCCCCGGACGCCTCCTCGGACTCGCTCTCGGGCTCGGACTCGGACTCGGGCTCGGACTCGGGCTCGGGCGCACGTTTCCCCTTCTTACCGCCACCGCTGGTGGCGGGCGCCTTCCTCTTCGGTGCCATCGTCGCCGTCGATACGCGCCTGCACTAATGCCGTCCGCACCGCCGCCGCTTTAATGAAAACTTGAAAGAAATTTCGTCGGCGGCGGCTTGGTATCGAAGCAATCGCAGATCGGATCGACTCTCAATCCACTTTCGTGGCTCGCACGTCTCAGTTATCGAGGCACGAAGGTGACCGCGGTCTCGCCAGCATCCGAGATGGGTGGAGGCTACGGGAACGACAAGGCGCCCTGGCGATTCACCGGCAGGGCGCTGTACCAGCTCAACCTGGTCAGATCCTCCGAGGCCCGCAAGCACGTGCCGAAGGACCTCAAGCTCGTCGAGCTCTTCGGATGGACCCTGGGCGGTGTCTACCTGGCGAGGTACGACGACTCGCCCGCGGGAACCTTCGACGAGATGGTCGCCCTGGGCGGTCTGGTGTGGAACCCGCCCACGTCCTGCGCGTGGGCCGCGAGGGTGCTCGTGAACAGCAAGACGGCGAGGCAGCACGGCGTCAAGACGTGCGGGCTCCCCTCGCACTTCGTCGACTTCAACGACGAGCTCGATCGCCAGCCCGAGAGGCACGGGTGGTGGAAGGACACGAGGCCCACGTCGGGGCTCGTGCGAGCCGAACGGTTCGTCAAGGGCGGATGGAAGAACTTCCTGCGCCGCGAGGATAAGGCGAAGGGGATGAAGGAGACGAAGGGCGGAGAGAGGGTGGTGGTGAGGGACTCGGGCGGCGCCGAGCTGTGCTCCCTCGCGCTTCCCCCCGCGGCGCCGGCGCTGGCGGGACCCAAGATCAAGATGTTCCTCCCCAGCTTCAGCGGCCGCACGGACACGTGCCCGGACCTACTCAAGTACTCGCTCGAGCTCAACGCCAACGTGCGGTTGAGCCCGCCCGTCCTGTTCAACGAGAACGCCGAGGCCGACCCGGCGGAGAAGAGGCGCGGGAAAAAGAAGAAATCCAAAACTCCCGGGCTCGTCGACAGGGCGCTCGGGGCCAACCAGGGCGTGAGACGGTTCCCGCCCCAGCTCGCCGTGGCGTCCTTGACCGCGTCCGATACCGTCCCAGCGTCCGTCGTCGTGGACGTCGAGTCACCGGCCGTCTTGGCGGAGAGGGACGCGGCGCTCGCGGGTATCCTCGGCGGGAAGCCTCTGCTGTGTATCGCCTTCGACTCCATGCGCATGGACGTGGGCGTGCCCGCGGTGGTGTCCGCGGGCAAGTGAGACGGCTTTTTCTGACGCCGTGTAAATATGTCATATCACGAATAATGAATCATAATCAATCATTGGAACTTCTTCGCGGGGGTGCCGAGGGAGCGGCGGTTGCTGCGCCTGAACCCGTGCACCTTGGCGACTTCGTCCCTGTCCACGTACCCTTGCTTCATCTGCGCCATCTGCTCCACGCACGACGCCGCGAAGTAAACCACCACCACGGTGATGAACATACCCCACACGTCCGACAGGGAGATACCCGCCGTCACCGCCTTCGCCGCGGAACCCTTGGCGCCGCTGGACATCTTGTTCAACGCCTTGGCGGCGCCCGCGTCCAGAATCTCCCGAACGCCCCACCCGCGCGGGAACAGTTCGGCGATGAAGTGCACCACAGCCATCCTCGGACCCTCGCTGAACAGCGTGGAGAACACCGCACCCTGCGCCGGTGCCTTCATCAGCGCCTTACCGATGAACGTCGCCCCGAAGAAGTGCCAGAACGGCATCATGAAAGTCCCGCAGCAGATGCCGCAGAGGTCGAAAGCCGCGTTTGGCCAGGCGGCCATGGCGACCAAACCCCAGAACCCGTGCGCCTTCATGAACCCGATCATCCACACCTTCCACTCGTGGATGTTCTTCTTCACCGCGTTCATGGCGCTCCTGTCCTCCGTCTCCAGCTCCAACAACTCGTCGTTCCCCTCCCCAGCCTTGGCGGCGAGGAAGGATATCCAGTACGGCGGAATCTCACCCGCGGCGGTGCCCCCGCCCCACAGCACGCACGCGGGCAGCACCGCCAGCCACACGTTCATCCACGTGGCATCCACGGTGGCGCCGTCGCACTTGAACAGGTCCTCGCCCTTCATGGCGAACCAGATGTTCTCCCTCGTGTCGAACCCGACGTACCCGCACTCCTCCGCGCTCCTGCACGTCTTTAAGATGTGCGGGAAGAGGAAGAGCAAGCCGCTGTGCATGCCGGTGCCGAGCCCGATGGACGATAGGACGCCGAGGCCGACCCACCACACGACGAACTCGGTGTTGTACCTCACGTTCACCACCGCGGGGGTCCACGGTCCCTCAACGCTGGCGAGGTAGGCGTACATAACCGTGGAGAGTATGAGAGGGTAGAAGAGCACGCGGTGGTGGATGAGCCAGCCGAAGGATCTTCGGCACCCGTCGAGGCAGACCTGGGCGAAGAGCGTGATGACCTTGAGGGGCCTGCGGACGATCGTGATGGTCTTGCGCTCACGCATGAGCTCGCGCTCCAACTCTCGCTGAGCGTTGCTCGCGCGAGGCGAGGGCGCCGCATCGTACAACGACGGGTGGACCGTCATCGATCTTCGGAAGGGGTCCTAAGATTAAGCCTAACGGTAGGGAAACGCGTTTTGCGGTTCCGAGATCCCTGCCAGACCCAGGCGGTGATGAGCTCCGAGCGACCTTTCCACGAAGCAGATGAGCCTATTAGGGTCACGACCAGCGTTCGATACACGTCGGCGTGTCTTCGTGCGGTTGGGAGACTCTTGTGGGTCCAGGCCCGGTTCGGCTTGTTAAAATATTCCAACCGGCGCCTGGCCAGAAACTTATTTCTGGGACTTTCTTGGAGGCGGAGACAGAGCACACATCACCACGTGAGCATCCTTGAGTGTGTCCGAGATGTCGTCCTCCGGCATGTCTCCGTTCTATCCGCTATTCATCCTATCGGCTCCCACGCTCCTGATCGCCACCGCGGTGCGTATCGAGTCCCGAGCTCCCTCCCCGAAGCCCGCCCCCAGATCTGCTACGAACCTTCCCTCTGACGCAGATCCCCGAACCCCTTCCTCTCCCTCCCCAGGCTCTCTCCTTGCACCAGTTCAAGATGTTCTACATCGCCTTCATCAACTTGGCCAACGAGAGGTCGGGAAATGCCCTGTGGATGATGGTTCAGCCCTTCATCAAGGATTTGGCGCGGGTGATGGAGGGTGTGCTGGGCAACGCTCATAGCTTCAAGCCCGGGCTCACCCACGTGATGCTGACGGCGCTCATGCTGGCGATCATCGTGTCGCTCGAGAGGGTGAGGAGCGCGGTGGTTGCATCGAAGCGTGGCTCGACGCGACTCGACTGATACCAGCGCGCACGTCTAGCCTTACTATTCGTCTTCATTACAATAGCGACGACACGTTATTACTTTCGGGCAGCCCGCGGCCGACCCCCTCGCGGCGGCGCACCCGGGGGTCTTGGAACCAGAGGCGGCGCACCCGACGGGGGCACGGGCGTCGGGACATGTTTGGTCGATCCCTTGTCATCGATGACGAGCCGGTCCACCCTCGCGCTCGTGTCGTCGTCCAAATCACCCCCGTCGCCGTTGACATCCTCCGACTTGAGCGTCGCCGCCATCGACCTCAGCTTACCCACCCGACCCCTCGCCAGGGGCTGTTCGAACATCCTCTCCACCTTGACTATGTGCTCCGCGCGTTCCTTCTCGCCCTCCCACACCTCCCGCAGCTTATCTCCGTACGCCGTGAGCTCCTCAACCTCCGGCGCGGGCGCCTCCACCCTCTTACCTCGATCCGCCTCGTCCTCCAGGCACGTCTGCAGGTACTCCACGTCGTCCAGCAGCGCCACCCTCTCCTCCGCGAGCAGTTCCTTCAGGGGAATTGCAACCTTATCCACGTCGAACGCGTTGATCTTGCCCCCGAACTGCTCCACCGCCGCGACGGGGTTGCCGAGCGCCGACCCGCTCGAGCCCCCCGAACCCACCGACGCCGCCGTGCCCGGCCTCGACGACGAAGCCGCGACGGAGCTCGCGGGTCTCGACGGCGGGGTCCTCGGCGTCCCCGCCCTGATCGCCGCGGCGTCCGCGACGCCCGTGACGTAGTCCAGCATCTTACGCTCCCGTGTGTCGCCCGCCATGAGCTTCTCCGCGCGTTTCGCCGCCGCCGGGTCCGCCGACGCCGCCCGGGCCCCGGCCTCTTGTTCCGCACTCTCCACCATCGGGTCGTTCACCGTGCCGCTGCCGATGTCCTGCCACCTGATCTCCCGCTCCTGCGACGAGGCGCTCCCGGTGCTCCCGGGCCGCCCGCTGGCCTCGGCGTAGTCCCCCGACGCGCACCGCTTGATGCTCTGCACCAGCAGCCGGAGCTCCCCTTCGATGAGAGCCCGCCTCGGGTTGTCGTAGAGTCGCCTGGCGTGCGCGGTGGCGTCGGTGCGCTGCCTGACGTCCCCGATGATCTCCGCGAGCGCATCAGCCTCCATCATTAGCTGATCGTTTTCCTCTATGGCGCTCGATCCCAGCGCGCGGCGAACCTGGGAGACGGGGACGGGGACGGGGATCTGGATGAGAACGGGGTGCTCACTCGGGGTGACGGTGAGAGAGAAAAGTTCCTCGGGGGCTCACCTCATCGACCTCCGCCGGGTTGAGCTTCTCCGCTATGACGGTCCACAGGAGCTGCTTCACCTGACGCAGCTCGTTCGCGGGCACGGAGCCCACCCCGAGCGCGTCCCCGGCCAGCGTGTCCATGCCGGCGCGGGGTCAACTCTGCGCATCTTTTCAAAATATTCGAGCCAAAAGCAGATTGGTCGCCGGTTGGTTTCCTACGTACCACTTCTTCCGGCGCGGAGGTGGGCGGCACGGCGAGAGGCCTCACCGGGTGAACCAGGTGAACCGTATCGCGATGACCGCCATAGTGCGCCTCGGGGACATCCTCCACGGCGCGATATCCCGGAACGACGTCGCCAAGGCGATCGAGCTGATGGAGCACGGCGCCCCGGTGAACGAACGACGCGATCACGGCACCACGCCCCTCCACTGGGCCGCCTCGGAGGATTACGTGGATATCGTGGAGGCGCTGCTGGCACACGGCGCGGACCCGAACGCGGCGGCATCCGACGGGTGCACGCCGCTGCACTACGCCGCGAGGGAGGACGCGGCGGGCGCGGTGAGTGCGCTGCTGAGGGGAGGCGCCGACGCAGACGTGGTCAACGCCGGAGGTCGACGCGCGGCGGATGAAATATACGACGACACGGACGGCGGCGAGGGCGAGGACATCGCGCGTATGCTGAGGAACGCCCCGTCAGTCGGAACGCCCGGTGCACCGCCCGAGCTCACCGCCGCGTCCACGTCGGGAACGGGGACAACGACGAAGAAGCCGGCGGCTCGGGCTCGACCCGCGGGGTCCCCGGGGCTCCTGGACACGTCCGTCTCGCCCCTGGAGCTGGCCATGGCGGACCTGGCGGCGTCGCTCGGAAGGGAGAAGCTCGGACGGGAGCGGGGTTCAGTCGAGGCGGGGACGGGGGGTGCCGACGGGGGTGCCGACTCACGGGGGCTGACTCAGTCGTCGGGCTCGGGCGGCGGAAACGAGGCGGGCCCCGGCCGAGTGCTCGTCTCGAGGCCGTACGTCCCCGCCGCGGACCACGACGCGGCCGCACCCGTACGTAGTGAGGCCAGGTCGATCACCGTCAAGCTGGACGCGGACGGTAAGTTACCCGCGGAGATGTACGCGGACATCAGGCGCGAATACCTCGCGTCCGGGGGCCCGCCCGATAGACGCGGCGAGGTGGACGGCGGCTCTGGGTACGACCGCATACCGGAGGTGGCCAGGTCCAAGGCTGACGAGCGCAGACGGATGGACGGGACGTCAGTGAGTGCGATCGCGTCGACGGAGGAGAATTAGCATGTGTCATCGAGTTGTCATCGAGTTGTCCGTCAGTCCTCGGGACCCGTCGCGTCGCTTTGCAAAAGTTTTCCCACCAAAACTGCGTCGCCGTTTTTGAATGTTACCCAGTTCTTCGCGCGATCGCACGAGGCGACGATGTCGATCCCCATGTCAGAGCGACCGGCGGCCATGGTGTCCACGTCCGAGATCGAGTTGGCCCCCGCACCCACGAGCAGCGGGTGAGTCCCGCCCCGACCCTGTCCTCGCAGGGACCCGCGACCCGCGCTTGTTGACTCCATTTTTCCGGTCGTTGACGTCCCGCGCCCCTTCCCCGTACAGGATGGAGCATCCGACCGCGGCTGAGACCGCAACGAACGCGTCCACCGACCTCGGCCCTCCCACCGGGTGGACGGCGGTCAAGCAGAAGATCGTGTCGTGCTTCTGGGAGGTCGAGGAGCACCTCGCGGACATGTTCGGCCTGAACGACAGCAAGTACCAGTTCGCCATCGACGAGTACATGCAGAAGAAGCAGGAGGAGGAGGATCGCGCGGAGTTTGAGGAGTGGGAGAGGCAGCAGGAGGAAGAGAAGGAGAACGAGCGTCTCGCGGCGGAAGCTGACGCGCTGGAGGGGGGCGGCGACGGCTTCGAGGAGGTGCGACTCACGTCCGACGCGGGCAAGGAGTAGGGGATCATCTCAGATCTCACCAGCCTCAGGGTGCCTTATTCCTTATCTTGCCAATACAGAGGTCAACACGTCAGTAAGTAAGTCTACGCGGGCGACACGGTCGCCTCCGCCACGATTCGGACGCGCTCTTTCAGCGCGTCGTCCATCCCGTCGGCGCCGCCCAGGCACACCTCGAGCGCCGCCGCCGCCGCATCCGCCGCGCTCGCCTGATCCCGCATCCGTTCCACCCCCTTGCGCCTCGCCCGATCGATCGCGTCGTCCCGCGCCTGCTCGAACTTGTAGATCTCGTACTCGTAGTCGAACCCGGTGCTCGCGAGTCTGCGCGCGGCGCTCATGGCCTGGTCCACGGGCAGCAACCCGTCGCCCTCGTACACCATCCAGGTCAGGAGCAGAAGCGTCCTGGGCTCCTTCTTGCTCGAGTCGCATAGTTCAGAGAGAGCCTCGCCGTACGCGGTGCCCCCCGCGGCGTCGAGCTTGATCCTGCAGTACTCGTTGTACGATAGGCTCTCCACACCGATGCCGCCCTCGGGGGTGAGGAGCTTGGACACCAGGCTCACCACCGGGATGGCGCCCTGGACCTTCTTCGCCAGCTTGCTCATGGCCTGATTGGATTTAGGTTGGATGGTCAGGCACGATCGTCAGGGGAAACCGCATCGGTGGGTGACGCGATCGGGAAATGGGACGCGATGGGTTGGTGTCTCCGACCGGTTCGGGTGCGACAGGATCCATACACACGCGCGGAACCGAGCGTACCTTGAACACGTCGTCCTCGGCGGCGCGCACGACGAGGGAGGCCCGACGGGCACCCGAGGTCAGCCGGGCACCCCTGACCGCCGAAGTCGGGGGCGCCAGGCCGACGCGCGCGGTCCTTCCGGAGGCGGAGAGAGATGGGCTCGCGGATGCGTTCGCACGAAGGGTCGCGGACGTGAGCATCGTCGCGTGCATGGTTCAGATCGGGACGCGCGTGCCCGGAGTTGTGTGGCGGACGGGGACACGACGAGTCAGATTGTTCCTGGTGAGCAGAAACTGTATTACGACGGCGGGTCAACGCGTGCCTCTGAGGATGCTACCGCTCGACGAGCACGACTGCCGACATCTAAACTTCCTACTAAAGTACATCACGCGTCTAAGGAGTCGAACAGCCTGTGTCGCTGCGGATCGAGCGCGCCCCGTCCTCCCGAGGCCCCTCCTCCTCCAAAGGCCCCTCCTCCTCCAAAGGCCCCTCCTCCTCCCGCGTTCGATCCGCAGCG
>Ga0209666_1000474_pt1 | contig 31023 bp, 23 predicted proteins | sample SaaInlV_125m_DNA_FD_184679 | JGI IMG/M metagenome (GOLD analysis project Ga0209666, IMG submission 184679) | Marine microbial communities from expanding oxygen minimum zones in the Saanich Inlet - Saanich Inlet SI037_S3LV_10m_DNA (SPAdes)... | ecosystem: Environmental > Aquatic > Marine >...
GGGCGTCTCCTCCTGCCCCGAGAGCGCGCTCGCGGCCGCCGCCTGCGCCGCGCGCACGGCGCGCGCGCGCCGCGCCACCGGGTCTCCGCGTCGCGTGGCGAACGCCGGCGCCTCGCCGTTGAGCGCGGCGTTGACGTCGGCGGCGAGCTCGTCGTCGCCTTCTTTTTCCGCCTCGTCGGCGGATCGCTGCGACCAGAAGAACATGTTCCGCGAGGGGTCCTCGGGGAACTTGATCACGAACACGCCCGGCTTGGGGATGAACTTCATCTCCGCCTCCTGCGGGAACACGAGCAGATCCGTCTCGGGCGCGAAGGGCATGTCGGGCGCCCTCGTGCCCCACTGCAGGTGCGTCAGACCGTCCGTGTCCTTGCACAGGCGGAGCTTGCCCCGGCGCTCGTCCGGGACCATGGTCTTGCCCTGGACGTCGATGCGGCCGCAAGGCACGTCCAGCAGGACTGCGGAGGCGAGAGGGAGGGAGGGTGGTGAACGACGACGGGTCAGTCTCGGATCTGGTCTACGGCGAGTTGTGGGCACCCCGTGAACGCGTTTCATCGGACGCGACGACGATCGCGAGGAGGGGTGGCGTCTCGCGCACGCACTCTCTTCGCCGTTGGGGCCGAGCGCGGGGCCGCCGCCCCCGGGCGGCGCCTGGTTCTGGTTGAAGAAGTCGAAGGACATCTCGTCGAGTCGACGGCTACCGTCCCGCGCGCACAGCTGTGCGCGCGGGTACGAGCGTCGGTGGCCACCTCGGCGTTTGTACCCCTTCGGGGAAAAACGAAACTCGCCGAGTCGCCGTGACGGGTCGTGACCTCGAGATTTGCTCGGCGAGCGAGGCTCGGCCGGGAAAGCAACAACGCGTTTCGTTCGCCAGATCTGGCGTCAGTCGAGGAGGGCGCAGCGCGGGTGCGGCGCGATGAGCGACTCCGACGCGAGCTACGATGACTACTGCGCGTCGGACGACTCCGACGCGATGTCCGGCTCGGACGCGGACGAGTACCTGGTCCTGGACGACGAGACGTACGGCGACCTCGCCGCGGGCGAGGACGAGACGCCCGCTGTGGCGTACCGGAGCCTCGACGCGGCGGACGTGCGCGAGCGCCAGCGCGACGCCGTGGCGCGGGTCACCGCGGTGCTGCAGATACCCCCGGAGGAGGCCGCACCCCTGCTCCGCGCGCACCAGTGGAACGTGAACCACCTGAACGACTCGTGGTTCGCGGACGAGGCGGGCGTGCGCGCCAAGGCGGGACTCGAGCCTCCTCCGTCGGATTACGCCGCGTCGACGTCGACGTCGCGAGGCTCGCCCCAGCTTGGCTCGGAAAGCCTGGAAGGAAAGCAGACGTGCCAGGTGTGTTTCGAGGGGTTCACGCGCACGGCGTTGACCAACTGCGGGTGCGGGCACGACTTCTGCGAGCAGTGCTGGTCCGGGTACCTCGAGGCGAAGGTGGACGACGGCCCATCCTGTCTCGACGCGCGATGTCCGCACGCGGGGTGCGCGACGCGCGTGCCGGAGTCGTTTTTCACGAACGAGACGCACACGAAGCTTTCCGCGGCGTCGCGCGCGAAACACGCGCGATTTTCGTGGCGCTCGTTCGTGGACGATAACCCACGCGTGAAGTGGTGCGTCGCGCCCGGGTGCGAGCGCGCGATTTCCGTTTTGTCATCGCGCATCGGCCCGACGAGCGCGGTGGATGTGGCGTGTAAATGCGGCGCGTTCTTCTGCTGGGCGTGCGCGGAGGACGCGCACCGGCCGGTGGACTGCGCGACCGTGCGCCGGTGGCTGGTGAAGAACAGCGCGGAGAGCGAGAACATGACCTGGATTCTGGCGCACACCAAGCCGTGCCCCAAGTGCTCAAGGCCGATCGAGAAGAGCACCGGGTGCATGCACATGACGTGCTCGCAGTGCAAGCACGAGTTCTGCTGGATGTGCCTCGGCGCGTGGGCCACTCACGGCGAGCGCACCGGGGGGTACTACGCCTGCAACCGCTACGAGCGCGCCAAGTCGAGCGGCGCGCCCACTTTTTCCGAGGAGGAGAAGAAGCGCGCGGCGGCGAAGCACTCGCTGGAGCGGTACACGCACTACTACGAGCGGTGGGCGGCGCACGGCGGTTCGCAGCGCAAAGCTGTGGCCGATCGCGACGAGTGGGAGACGCGAAAGCTGCGTCGGCTCGGCGATCGGCAGAACACGCCGCCCTCGCAGCTTCGGTTCATCGTGGACGCGCTGGCGCAGATCGCGGAGTGCCGCCGCGTGCTGAAGTGGACGTACGGGTTCGGGTACTACCACTTCGAGGGGGGCGAGAGCGCCAAGAAGCGCTTCTTCGAGTTTGCGCAGGCGGATGCCGAGGAAACGCTCGAGCACCTCACGGAAGCCGTCGAGACGGAGCTGGAGACGTTCCTCACGGAAACGCGCGACGCCGCCGAGTTCGGGGCGTTCCGCGGGAAGCTCGCGGGCCTGACTGACATCACGCACAAGTACTTCGACACGCTCGTCGTCGAGATCGAGCGGGGGTTTCCGAGCGTCGCCGAGGAGACCGAAACGCCGGGCGAACCGGCGGAGAGCGACGTAGACGAGACGAGACGCGGGAGCGAGACGACCGCGACGCGCGGGCCCGACGGGGTGATTCGCCGCATCAGCCGCGGCATACGCGAGGCGGTCATCGGGAACGGCGAGAGCGTCGCCTCGCGCACGCGCTCGCGCGCGCCGGACCCTTGATCGGCGCGGCGCGGAGGAGACGAGCTCCCGTGAATAGAGCGTCGGAGCGAGACAAAGACGCGACTTTTTGGCGACGCGCTTGCGAAAAGGCTTACTGCGTGACGAGCGCCACCTCGTGTCAAAACGTTTTTTTCGTATGGCGCTCAGTCTTGACACCGATCGCGAAAACCGTCACGTTCCCTTTTTTGAAGACTGCCCGAGCTTTGATTTTTTCCGAGTTGTGCTTTTTTTCTCTCCTCGACGAGCGCGATGTCGAGGCGTCAGGTTTCTTGCGCCGCGGTGCCGCCCGGCGACCCTTTTCGCTCGCGCATCCGCACGTTCAGCGACTAACAGGCAAGATGGCCAAGTCCACGAACCACACGGCGCACAACCAGTCGTACAAGAACCACCGCAACGGTGCGTGTTGCCCCCGTCCCGGCGCGCCGCGCGGCGTAGATCCCGGCGAAGCGCGCTGTTTTCACGCCATCGCGAAACACTCGCGGCGAGAGACATACATTTCAGCCGCGAGCGCCCGACGACCGCGTGGTGTCTGCGCCTCCTGCGCCGCGAACGACCCCGGATCCGACGCGAGGTCTTCGGGAACGCCATGACGCACTCGATCGCGTCTCGTCGGCGCGCCGCGTGGCTCGCGTCGCCGGCCGGGCCGGCCGCGTCGTCGCGCATCGGCTTTTCGCGGTTGTAGGGTTTTGCTGTTCCGGCTTCGCGACTTAGACTTTTCCGTCGCGTCGCGTCCGCGCGTCATTCGGGATCGTACGCTCACCTCTTCCCCCCACTTGCCTCCTCTCCCCGTCTCGACGTCGACAGGCATCAAGAAGCCCAAGAAGGGCCTCAAGAAGTCGCTGAAGGGTATGGATCCCAAGTTCCTGCGCAACCAGCGCTACTGCAAGAAGCACCAGGCGACGGGCAGGTCCGAGGCGTGAACGGCTCAATGGGACGGTGGGTGGACGCGTGGCGCGCGGCGCGCGCCGCGCGCGTCTAGACGGAAGGAGAGCCGCGAGGAGACACCCCGCGTTAGCACGTAGTTTGTGAACACTCGCGCCCTTTCGCCGTTGGTTCTTTCTGTGTTTCGTAGAGCGTCCGTAGCGGCGAGCGCCCGACCCGCCGTGTTTCGTCGAATCGATCACGCGCGTCATCGAAGCTCGTCGCGCGCGTAGAGGGAAGACTCACTCGTTACGCGATTGCGGTCGAGTCACGGTCAAGAAAGTGAAAGACGTTCGCGTTCCGTTACACTCGAAGCTATTCTTATGCGTGCGTCCGAAACGCGACCGCCTCCCGGGGTGGAGCTTCACGCCAAAAGCTCCCTCTCGCAGTCGGTTCACGCGGATTCAAAATCATCCTCACACTCTCGCTCACGCGACGGGCACCTTGACGCGGCCCGCGATGCGGTCGAGGTCGCGCTGGCCGGAGGGCGTGATGCGCCTCCCCTTGGCCGCCTTCTCCACGACGCCCACGGACTCGAGCTGCTTGAGCACGGCGCGCGCGACGGAGCCGCTGCCGATGCCGTGGTGGTGGCGGCAGGTGCCGTTGTTCTTGGCGCCGCCGTAGTTCTTGCGGAACGCACCCACACCCATGTTCCCGGAGACGTACAGCTTGCGCGCCATCGAGGCGGCGCGGATGTAGAACCAGTCGGGGTCGTACGGCGCGAGCTCCTTGTACGAAGCCGTCTTCACGGTGTCAACCCAGGTGGGGACCTCCATCTGCGGTGTTTTCGAGACGTTGGGCGCGACGGGGTCAGCGATCGATCGATAGGGCAACGATGATTGGATGGGGAGAAAAGAAACACCGCGCGCGCCCGCGAACGACGCGCGCCTTTCGTCCGGATGGACGTCGAAGTCCCCGGCCGAGCCCCGGAACGCGAGACGCGCGACCGTCCGCGCGGCGCGGCACGCGCGCGCGTCTGGCGGCTCGGATCGATCGCTCGACGCGCGCGGCGCGCGCGGCGCGCGCGTCGTCGCGCGGGCGCGGCGCCGGCCGCAGCGGCTGACGGCTTCGACGCGATGGCAACCCTAAGCGCGCGTCGCGCGGTCGATAAAAACACGCGACGGGACGTCACGGAGGCGCGCGACGGCGGCGGCGACGACCGCTGCGACGGCGGCGACGTCTGGAGCACGTCCGATACGTGTTCGCCGCACGCGGGTATCGGTCGTCGCGGCGTCGCCGCGCGCGTCGTCGGTCGATCCCGCGCGTCGAATCGAGGGCCGCTACGGCGTCGTGCCGTGCATGGCGTCGCGAAGCACGGCGTTTTCGCCGCTCGGGCATCGCGGGTGGCGAAAGATGGCGGTACTAACCTTGCCGGTGGAGCGGAAGTACTGCGCCAGGGCGATCACGAACTCCTGGGCGGGCACATCCTTCACGGTGCGGGGCGCGGACGGCATGGTGCGTGCGCGGCAAAAAAAGGGACGCCCGCGTGCGGAGCAAGACCCTAAAAACTCTTCGTCCAGAGCCTCCCGACGTCCCGAGTTTTACGGAGCCCGGAAATCTGCCCGGGCCGGAAAAGTTGGCACCGAGGAAAGCGAGAAACGGAAAGGCCTCGAGCCACGACGAAGGCAGTCAGTGACCGCGTAGCGTTAACCGACCGACCGCGCGCTCGCTCGGGCGTGCGCGGCGCGATGGTGCTCCCCGGCATCATCGCCGTCGGCTCGGCGCTCGGCGCGTACCTGCTCGCGAAGGTCCGCGCGCGCGGCGGTGCGGCGAAACGGCGCGGCGTCGATCCGCTCGGCGCGTTCGTGGACGAGACGGAGGTCCCCGCGACGCCCGCGTCTTCCGGCGACGGCGCGCCGCGCGCCCTGGAGAGCCTGAGGTACGCGGTGAAGGACATCTTCCAGATCGAGGGCCGGGTCACGGGTTTCGGCTCGCCCGCGTGGGTGGAGACGCACAAGCCCGCGCGCAAGACCGCGCGGGCGGTGGCGATGCTCGCGGACGCCGGCGCGACGTGCGTCGGGGTGACGCACATGGACGAGTTCGCGTACAGCGTCTCCGGCGAGAACGCGCACTACGGGACACCGCGGAACCCGGCCGCGCCGGGACGCATCCCGGGGGGATCGTCCAGCGGCTCGGCGGTCGCGGTCGCGGCCTCTTTAAACGACGTGGCCTTCGGTTTAGGGACGGACTCGGGGGGGAGCGTGCGCGTGCCCGCCGCGCACTGCGGCGTCTTCGGCTTTCGGCCGACGCACGGCGCCGTCTCGGCGACGGGCGTCGTGAAGTTCGCGCCGAGCATGGACACCGTAGGGTGGTTCGCGCGGGACGGTGAGACGCTACGGAAAGTCGGGGACGTGTTGCTCAAACCGAGGCTCGGTAAGGTGAACGTCGGTAAGGTTCGTTCGAGCGACGAGAACGATCGCGACGCGTTTAGCGCTTTACCGACGAAACTGCTCGTGCTGGAAGACGCGATGGCGCTGAGCGATCCGGCGTCGCAGTGCGGCGTGGCTTCTCTGTGCGCCGCGCTGGAAGACGTTTTCCCCCCCGGGCAAATCTCGAGGCTGGACCTCGGGAAGCACCTCCTGGTGCTGTGTCCGTCTCTGCGAACGATCGCGAGCAGGCTCCCTCGCGGCTCCGGGACGGGCGCCGGCGACGACGTCACCGGTTTGGACGCGCTGAGGTTCGCGTTCGGAAAGCTGATGGGCGGCGAGGTCTGGGCGTCGCTCGGCGACTGGTACACGTCGCGCCCGTTCTCGGAGCGCGGCGACACCGGGCCGGGCGTGCGCCAGCGTATGGACGACGCGTCGAAGGTGGCGGATGACCCGACGTCGTTGGAAATCTGCGCGAAAGCCAGGGAAGAAGCCCGGTTCGCGCTCGGGACGTTGCTGGACGGCGCCAGCGACGCGGCGATGGCGCTGCCGACGACGCCGAGCGCGCCGCCGATCGTCGGCGCGGACGACGCGTCTCAGGACGCGTGGCGGAAACGAACGCTCGCGTTGACGTGCGTTTGTTCTCTGGTGGGGTTCCCGCAGGTCACCGTGCCTCTGCGCGCGGAGAAAATCGACGGGCCGCGCGGCGTGTCTCTGGTGATGGGGCCGGGGCGCGATTTCGCGTTGCTGCGCGCGGCGGAAAAGTGGGGCGGACGCGTCGCCGCCGCGTTTCCGGAGATGGTCGACGCCGACGCGCGGTTCCGGAGCGGCGACGCGGGCGATCAGTCACCGCCGGTCAGTCACGCCGAGCCGTCTGTGTCGAGCTCAGCGGATGGCGCGTCGCGCCATCTCGCCGGCGATGCGGCCGGCGAGCCGTTCAAGGCTGAGGGCAACGAGCGTTTCAAGGCGGGCGCGTTCGAGGCGGCGGCGGCGTCGTACGGCGAGGCGCTTCGCGCGGCGGGGACGCGGGGGTCGAGACGATGGCGCGCGATTGTTTTTTCGAACCGCGCGATGGCGCGGCTTAAGCTCGGCGCGTACGCGGAGGCGGAGGAGGACTGCGTCGAGGCAATCAAGCTAGACCCCAAAAACGTCAAGGCGTACCTGCGGCGCGGCGCGGCGCGCGCGGTGTCTGGCAACTACCTCGAGGCGCTTGAGGATTTCGAATCCGCGCTGCGGCTGGAGCCGCGCAACCGAGACGCGCGCGCGGAGGTTTCGCGCATGAAGAACATCCTGGGGGAGGCTGACCAGATTCCGGATTTCGACGCGTGACGCGAATTAATATTAATACTATACTGTATGATGACACATCGCGCGTGGTACGTATTACTATCGCACGACTTCATCGCGCTTCGTCCGTCTTTTTGCGCGCCGAGTAGACTCGCGGCGACATCTCGGCGAGCCACTCGGGCGCGACGGCGCTGACGTCTCGCGCGTACAGCCGGTTGGTCTTGACCAGCTCGTTGAACAGGATCATCTCCGGTGGCCGCTGGAAGAGCACCGAGCTCGGGTGTATGCCCAGCCTTTGGCCCGTGGAGACCGTCTTGAAACTCCCGTCCACCTGCCGGCGCGCGACGTTGAGAAAAAATCCAGCCACGAGCGCGCGCAGCACGGGCGCCGTCTCGTCCCCCTTGGACGTCAACGCGACGCCCTCGCTCTGCGCGGCGCGCGCGAGCTGCTCGAAGATGTCTCGCGCCTTGGTCATGCTCCGAAGGTGCACGGCGTTCGTGGCGCAGAACTCTTTGCGCCGTTTCGCGCCGCACTTGGAAAACGCGCGGAACACCGCCAGGAGCGTCGCGTGGTCCCCCTCCTCGCGCGCGTACTGCTCGCGGCCCGGGTTTTTTTCGCGCGACCCGCCGGCGCCGCCGGGGGACTCCTTAGCGCGCTCGCGGAACACGTTGTCCGTGGTGAGCATGCTCACGACCGCGATGACATCCTCCGCGCACGCCTCGTCGTGCCCGGCGAGGATCGCGCGCGCCGCCATGGGCTCCAGCGGGAAGCGGGACATCTTGCGACCCACCGCGTTGAGGCGACCGTCGCCGCCGAGCGCGCCGAGCGCGTAGAGCAGCTCGAGCGATCGCACGAGCGCCTCGCGGGGGGGCGGGTCTATGAACGGGAACGAGAGGATATCGTCCACGCCCATCGCCTTGAGTTGCAGCACGACGCCGCTGAGGTTCGTGCGCAGGAGCTCGGGCGTGACGTGCGGCTCGAGGCTACGCATCACGTCCTCGCAGTACAGACGGAAACACTTCCCGGGGCCCTCGCGGCCGGCGCGGCCGGCGCGTTGCGTGGCTTGGCTCACCGCGATGGGCGCCACCACAAGCTCGTCCACGCCGCTGCGCGGGTGGTACACGCGCCGCTTGGTCAGGCCCGTGTCCACGACGTAGCGTATGCCGTTGATCGTCAAAGAGGTCTCCGCGATGTTCGTCGCCAGCACCACCTTCCGCGCGCCCGGCGGCGCCGGCTCGAACGCGCGCATCTGCTCCTCGGGGGGCATCGCCGCGAAGAGCAGCGCGACGTGCAACGCCGGGACGGATCTTTCTTTCTCTGTTTCGGAAAGCGTTCGGTCCGTCACAAGCTCGTTCACGCGTAACCCGGGTTTCTGTTTACCCGCGCGCGCCCTGAGCAGGCGTCCGAGCGACTCGATCTCCTCCTGGCCGGTCAGGAACACCAGCACGTCGCCCTCCGGCTCGGTCTCGTTTATCTGGCACACCGCGCACAGCGCGGCGTCCAGGTAATCGTCCTCGGGCTCCTCCGTGTAGAACGTCTCCACCGGGAACTTCCGGCCGCGCGAGTACACCACGGGGGCGCCTCCGAAGAACTTCGAGAAGCTGTCCGCTTCGAGCGTCGCGGACATGATCACGAGCTTGAGCGGTTTTTTCGACAACCGTCGTCGTTCCTGCGTTTTCTTTAACACGCCGAGCAGAAAATCCGTCTGCAGCGTCCGCTCGTGCGCCTCGTCGATCATCACGACGCCGTACCGCTCGAGGTTCGCATCCGCCGTCGCCTCGCGTAGGAGCATGCCGTCCGTCAGGAACTTGACGCGCGTCGAGGCGCTCGAGACATCCTCGAAGCGGATCGCGTACCCCACCAGGTCGCCCAGCACGGTGCCGGTCTCCTCGGCGACGCGCCGCGCCACGGAAACCGCCGCCACGCGCCGGGGCTGCGTGCACGCCACGGCGAGCCCGCCGGCCAGGCCCGCTTCGTGCGCGTACTGCGGGAGCTGCGTGGTCTTCCCGGAACCCGTCTCGCCCACCACGATCAGCGTCTCGCGCGCTCGGATCTCAGCGATCAGCCGGTCGCGCGAAGCCGCGATTGGCAACGAGTCGCGCACGCGCTGGAGCACGAGTTTCCGCGCGCGACGCGCCGCCGCCGCCGCGGGGTCGTCGTCGGGTCGAGCTCTTTCGTGATGTCGCGAATGATGGGACGGCGCGCTTTTCGCGCCGTCCGCGCCGCCGGGGGCGCGGTCCCCGTTCGCGGACGGCGCGCCCGTCGGGGTCGGCTCGATCCGCCGCGGGTCTTTCATCGCTCGTTCCGAGACAGACTCGTCCGCGCTCACTTCTTCTTGCCCTCCGCCTCGAGGATCTTCCCCACGGTCTCCGCCAGCACCTTCTGTTTTTCCGCGCGGAAAAAGAGCCCCGAGCGCTTCTGGTACACCCGGCGGCTCGCGGGCAGCGAACGGAGCTCGGCCTGCGCCACCTTGAGAACCTGCGTCGACGCGTCAATCGACGTGGACGACTCAGGCATGACCTCGCGTCGCGGGACGCGGGACGCGCCGGGAAAGTGGCGCGTTCGCCCGCCGACGGTTATTCTTCGCAATCTGAGGTTTTATTAGGACTGTCAGGCGGCGGGCAGTCTTTGAAGAGATCAGGTTTGATCGTCACAGGCCGCCACTCTCGCGCGCGAGGTGGCGCGACGCATCTGCACGCGATCATGTTACGTTCGGGGGAACGCGCGATGGCCCCTCTGGCGCGCGCCGTCGCGGGCTGGGTGAGCGCGCCGCGGCTGGCGTGTCCCACGCGCGGCGCCGCGCTCACGCGTACGCTGCGCGCGTCTTCCTCGTCGTCCGATGCGGAGGAGGACAGGGGCGACGTCCTGGACGTGTTCGCGCGGGAGGGTGCGGGCAAGACCGTGTGCCGCCACCTAAAGCGGCGCGGCATGGTCCCCGGCGTGTTCTTCCGACCCGGGGACGAGTCGGGCGAGCTGCTGTCGTTCGCGTCGAGCGACATCGAGCGACTGGTGCGGAAACACGGCCACGTGGGCGTGGGCGCGAGAGTGCTGGAGCTGAACTTCCCGGAGAGCGGCAGGAAGGAGCCCGTCGTGGCGAAGCAGCTGATGCTCGATCCGTCGACGAACCTGGTGGAGAACGTCAACTTCATGCCCTGCGCGCCGAACACCAAGGTCAAGGTGAACGTGCCGGTGCGCACGGAGGGAGAGGATGCGAGCCCCGGCGTGAAGCGAGGCGGATTCCCGTGGAAGGTGTCGAAACATTTGGAGGTGCGGTGTCTGGGCAAGGACATCCCGCCCGAGATCACCATAGACGTGTCCAGCCTGGACGTCGGCGACAAGGTGTTTCTCCGGGATCTTCGTCTCCCCGAGATGGTGCAGGTGACGGTGAAGGATGAGAACATTCCCATCCTGAAGATCGCAGGGAAGGCCCGATGAAAAACTTTGATCGGTTATGTATTACTTCACATTCGCGTCGCGCCGCGACTCTCTCAACTCGCGGATGGCACGCCTCGCGAAGGTCCCCCCGCGTCTTTGCTTTCTTCTTCGTCTATGATCTTCTGTCGCTTGTCGAGGAATTTCTGCACCGCCTGGTCCAGGTAATCGCGCCCCGTGAGGAGCAGTCGCGCGACCATCTCGGGATCGCGCTCGTGCCGAGCCGCCTCGAACTCTTTCCTGGCGCTCTCGCGTATCAACTCCTTCCACTCCACCCCTCGTTCGTTCTTCCACACGAACATGAACGACGCCCTCCACACCGCGCGGTACAGCGACAAAGCCTCGCGCTTGGTCGTCAACACCTCCCCGGGGGTCAAGTCGCGCTTCTTCGCGCCTTGTTTCGAAGCCTGATCGAGACTGCGCTCGATGAAATCCTCAGCCTCGCCACCACCGTCCGTGCGGATGTCCCGTGCGGGCGCGGAGACGCGCAGCGTTCGGACACCGAGAAGCTGACACGCTCGCGAGACCGAGTCGAGCCCCCCCGATCCGCCCGCCACTCGAGTCGCGAGTGACTTCGTGGAAAACATCACGGTGCGCGCAGCCACGAGTGAAGGAAGACGTGTCGAATGCTTCTTGTGATATCGAGGTTCCGGAGTTTCACGACGTTTTCAGCCACTCGAGCACAGCACAGCGGAGAGCGCGAGAAAGCCGTGGGAAGCATCGCGCATCATGGAGGCGCGTGGATGTCCATGTATCGCGTCGGTCTCTCCGTCGTGCGCGCGTGGTGTCCGCCGCGCGCGAGCGTCGCCTCCGAGACATAGACATCTCGCACCCCCCACCCGCGCGACCGCCTCGGAGAAGGACGACATGCTCGAGGTGATGCGCTCGCTGTACGAGCACGCGTACGAGGGCTTGGATCGCGACGTCGGATTGGAGATTGCGGAGGAGAGCAACAAGAGCCAGACTCGCGTGCCTGGCATAGGCTGGTTCTACGGCGAGCTGTCGTGGTCGGGGTCGTGGGACCTCATCGGTCTGGCGAAACCGAGGGAGGGCGACGTTTTCGTGGACATGGGGTCGGGGCTGGGCAAGATGGTGTTGTCCGCGGCGATGACCCGGCGGTTCAAGGAGTGCCGGGGTGTCGAGATCCTTCCCGAGCTGCACGAAAAGGCCACCGCCGCGCTCGGCAGATTGCGCGACGCGGTCGGCGAGGAGGCGTTCGCGATGCTCCCTCCGACGCGCTTGGAGTGCGGCGACATGCTCGCCGCGGACGTCGCCGACGCCGACATCGTCTACTGCTTCGCGACGTGCTTCTCGCCCGAGATCGTGGGCGCGCTGGAGGCGAAGCTCGCGGCGGAGATGAAGCCCGGCGCGCGGCTCGTGCTCGTCAGCAAGCAGATGGAGACGGACGCGTTCGAGCCGTTCGGCCCGAACGGGGGATACGTCTCCGTCGAGCAGGCGCACAGCAAGTGGAACCTCGACTGCTACATCTACGAGGCGGCGAGCACGGACCGCGGACGATGATCCCCAGCGCGTTACGCTACATACTATTGACACGACACCCTAATGACGCGTGTCATCGCGGTCGCGATCGTCGCGATCGCGCCTGTGTCGCTTGTCGCGCTTCCCGTCCCGCCCATCGTCGCGCTCGCGCTTCTCGCGTCGCCGCTCTCTCTCGCGCTCCACCTCGGCGGCGATTTCGCGCTCGAGCGCTTCTTTGTAGCGCGCGGACGGCCCGACGTCCGAGTCCCGTTCCGGCGAAGCCTTCCCGGTCCCGTCCCGCCGCTCCGCGGCATCGCCGGAGACGCCCGGTCGCCCCGACCCGCCCATCATCGACACCTTGCCGCTGGACTGCGGGTGTTCCTTCTCGATGCGCTCCAGGTACCGTCGCGCGTTGTCGTTCGCGGGGTCCAGCTTGAGCGCCGTGCGGAAGTCGCGGCACGCGTCGCCGTACTTGCGCTTCTTCGCCAACGCCGCGCCGCGCAGCGTGTACGACGCGACGTAGCTCGCGTCAAGGTCCATGGCCTGCTCGCAGAACTTGATCGCGGCGTCGTAGTCCTGCTTCTCGTAACACGCGCGAGCGCGGCGCACGGTATCCACCGCCCACGCGGCGCGCGTCGCGGGCTTGATGTCGTTCTGGAGCATGCCGTCCACCGCCGCCGCCGCCGCGGGGTCGCCGCGGTGCGTCCACCCGCGCGACACGGACCACCCCTCCTGTATGCCGTACGCGCGCTGCATGGCGGGCGCCGCGTGCAGACTGTGGAAGTCGGGGTCGCGCGCGAGCCAGTCCGTGAACGACGTCGCGTCGCCTCTGCGCGCGGCGCGCAGCGCCTTCGGGTCCGGCGGCGGCGGCGGCGCGTCCGGCGCTTTGCCGAGCCGTGGACCGGAATCGCGCGTGCTCCGGGGTGGCCACAGCCTGTTCTCGCCGGGGAGGTCCGCCTCGCGCATGGTCAGGTACACCTGCGAGCTTCCCGGTCGCACCTCCAGGACGAACGCCCGCACGGGCGCGCCCGCGGAGAGCGCGTTCGGTTCAGCCACCGAACACGACGCGACGACCCGGTCGCCCTCGGGAAAGCGCCAGCGCTTGGGGGCGACGCCTTCCAAGTCGTACGCGACGACTGCCTCGATTTCGATTTCCACGTGCTTCGCGGCGCTCTTGATGACGTGGCCCCAGACGATCGACCCCGGGGTGAGATGGGCGTACGCGCCGTGCTCGGGTGCGCCTGGTTCGGCTCGCAGATCTGCGCCCTTGTAGAAACCCATCAGACTCGGCACGGTGCGAGCGAACCCCCAGGCGTTGAAATCGGGGGGCTCGTCGTCCCCGGACCGGACCCCGGCTGTGACCATGATGCGCTCGAGCACATCAGGGTCCAGCTGTTGGACGATCTCCTCCACCGACCGCTCATCTCCCGCCATAGTTTTGGCGCAAAAACTATGGCACGACGTGCCTCCGTTTCTGCCATGAAGAAACGACAGACCCAGGGGCGCAGTCGTGAAGGCGCCAGGGGGGGGGGGCATGGCTCCTCCAGGGAAGACCAGCTTCTCGGTGGTCAGGAAGAAGACGCCGTTTCAGAAGGCCAAGGCGGAGGAGGAGCTCAAGCGTAAGCGCCACGCGGAGGAGGCCGCGAAGCTCTACGATGAGTTCGCCGCGAGCTTCGAGGCTGACAAGAAGCCGAGAGGGATGAACTTCGTCAGCGCGGGCACGCAGGCGGCGGGGTCTCGCCCCGGCGAGGAGGTGGCGGACGACGGCCGGCGTGAAGTGTACGTCCCGCCCAACGCGCCTCCCGCCGTCGCGGAAGCGTCCGAGGCAATCGCGAGGACGCTTGAGACGGCCTCGACATCGACGCCGATGGGCACGGGGTCGATGAAGCCTTCGGGAGGCGGAAAAGCCGGGAAACCCCGCGCGATCGACGCGCTCATGGGGGAGATGATCGCGAAGCAGCAGGAGCGCGAGCGCGCGCGGCGCGAGGGGCACGACGTCGAAGCAGGTGACCACGGGCGCGCCAGGGGAGACGGCGACGACACCTCCACGAATTTGTTCGTCGGCAACTTGCCTCGCGACGTCGACGAGGACGTCGTGAAACGCGCGTTTGCGAAGTACGGCCCCATCGGGAGCGTCAAGATCATGTGGCCTCGCGAGGACGAGGACGTCCGACTTCGCACGCAGCTCAGCGGGTTCGTGGCGTTTATGACGAGGTCTTCAGCGGAGCGCGCGAGGGAAGAGATGGACGGAGCGATCCTGGGGCGCCATGACTTGCGCGTGTCGTGGGGAAAAGCCGTGCCGTTACCCGAGAAGCCCGTCTGGCCGTTAGCGACGCGGGAAGAGATCCGACCCGGAGAAGGCAACTTCTCCGCCGCGGAGAGGCTTCGCGCGTCGATGCGACCGCCCGCCGGCGACGCCGCGCGGGTCGTGGCGACCCCCGGCGCGGCGGATCTTGTCGTGCGGTACCCCGATGATGACCGAATCACCGCGCTGATCGACGCGTTGGCGAGGTACGTCGCGGAGGACGGGTACCTGTTCGAGAAGGCGGTGATGGAACGCGAGCGGGAAAACGAAGACTTCTCGTTCCTGTTCGACGTCACGAAACCGGAACGCGCGTATTACCGCTGGCGCGTGTTTTCTCTGTCCCAGGGCGATTCCCTCGCGCGATGGCGCGTCGAGCCGTTCGCCATGGTCGCCGGCGGGCCGCGATGGGTCCCGCCCGACCCGGCGAAGCGACCGGACGCGTCCCAGGCCTCCGCGACGATCGGCAAAGGCTCGCGAGTCTTCGACGAAACGCGTCTCACCCCTTCGGAAGCTGAGGCATTTCGCGGGCTGCTCGAGACGCTCTCGCTGGAACGACGCGATATCGAGCGGGGAATGCTTTTCGCGCTGGACCGCGCGGAGGCGGCGGACGACGTCGCCGAGCTTCTCGTCGACGCGCTCGCGGCGAGCGAAACCGCGGTGGCGGCGAAAACCGCGCGCCTGTTCCTCGTCTCCGACATCCTGCACAACTGCGGCGCGCCCGTTCGAAACGCCTCCGCGTACCGCGGCGCGTTTCAGGCCAGGCTCCCTCGCGCGTTCGAGAGTCTGCGTTCGACGCTTCGGGGCATGACCAGCCGCATCGCGAGGGAGGCGTTCAAAAAACGCGTCGGGTCGGTGCTCGCCGCGTGGTCGGACTGGTACTTGTTTCAGAGCGAGTTCCTCAGAGGATTAGAGGCTTCGTTTCTGCTGGAGGCGCCGGACGTCACCGCGGAGGAACTAAACGCTGTGCGGCGAGAGATCGACGCGATGGATGCTGAGGCGCGGGAGCGCGCGTGTCGAGCGAAAGGCCTCGTCGCCGACGGAGGTGCGGAGGCGTGCGCGGCGCGGCTCGTCGAAGTCGAGCTGCACCTCCGCGCGAGTTCGGCGGCGAGCGCGGTGAAACAGTAGCGCGAATAGCTTTTGCGAGTCGAACGTGTCATGCGTGTTGATCACCGTTGTTGATCCCGCTTGCCGACAAAACCCTCTTGCTGACTGCTGACGTGTACAATTGTATGACAAAATTGTCGGACTGCTCGCCAGTGCCAAATCGCGCGAAAACGTTGATTCCCATAAAAACCGCGCGTGGCGAAACAGTTATCGCATTCTCCGCGCGAAGCCGCTGCGCGACCCCTTGGAGGACCGCCGCGAGATATCGAGCTGGGTACACCGCTGTCCCAACACGATGTTCGACGCGCTCAAGTCCAAGTTGTGGGAGAAGGCGGAGGACAAACTCTTCGACGACAAGAAGAAGAAGGGGGACGATGAGGAATCTCAGAAGCATGTGGAAGTCGTGATCTTGACCGACGACGAGGTCCTCGCCGCGGGTCGCAAGACGCGCATGGGCCTCGTCTTCATTTCCGTCGCCATGCTCGCCTTTTGCGTCGGGATGATGGGATACTTCGCGTACTCCCTCACGGATGTCGTCGGCGGCTCCTGCGACGGCTCGCAAGATCGCTACCACAACTACGAGCACTGTTGGAACTTGAAAGAAAACTGGTGCGCGCAGATGCAGTGTTCGGCGGACGGACAGGCCATGGGAACCGCCATCGACCCGTCGTCCCTGGACCCGGCGGACGCCAACGTGTGCCCTCAGGGCTGCAGCATCTGTGGCACCGAGGACGGGCAGACCGAGAAGTGGATCGCGCAGCTCCAACGCTTCGACGCGTGTCGCGAGCGCACCGCCAAGGTCCGGGAGTGCCTCCCGACGATGGATTACGACGGCTCGCTCGCGAACTACCGCGGCTACAAAACCGCGCATCCCTCCTCCCAGCAGTCCGCCGCGGAGGCGTTCATCCAGCGCGACGCATTCCTCGATGCGTGCGACGCGCAGGCTGTGTACGCCGATCGCCGCGAGAAGGGCGGTACCGCCGTCGTCGCGTGCATCGCCGTTTGCGCGCTCGTGTGGTTGGCGATGACGGCGTACCTCATGCGCACGCCGAATTACGAAAAGCACCCGCGCGAGACGGAGATGCCCGACCTCGCCAAGTGGCAAGACCGCAAGGACTACACGCATCGGTTCCACCCGCGATCGGCGTGGCTCTACTACAACACCGCGAACAACCTCTTCGGCTTCGCCCTTCAGCTCTACTCCTTCTACACGCCGACGTCGACGAACATTCTCGTTCCGATTTTCCAGGGCGCGTGGATGACGGTCATGGTCGTCGCGAGGGGTATCCTGGTGTTCATGGACTACTACACCCTCAGCGAGGCGGCGAGCGTCTTCTTCGACATCGGCTTCTCCGTCATTGGTTTCACCGCCATCCTCGACCCCTTTTTCGAGGCGAAAATAACCACCGACTTACCCGAAGCCGACACCTCCATCACTGACTACGCCCTCGCGGTGCGCGTGGCCGCCTTCCTCTGGCCGGTCATCAGCTCCGCGGGCGGCATCAAGGACCTGTACTGCGACGTTTACTGGCCCTCGCCCGCCACCCTGAAGGCGATCAAGGATAAGCAGAAATCGTTCCAGAAGCGCGCGGTCAAGATCTCCATCTTCGTCATCCAGCTCCTCGCCGCGCTCAGCGTCTACGTCATCATGGCGAATCCCCGATGGTGCCACGATTTTCGCACGTGCCAGCGCAAGACAACGTGCGACCCGCTGGAAGGTGCTCTGCTTTCGCGCATGCCCATGGACACCGAGGTCATCTCCGGAAACAAAATGCAAAGGGTCGAGATGATCAGCGACGACGGCACGAAGAAGTGGCGCTGGCAAATCAACACCCAGACCGTTTTATCGTTCACGAAATCCGGCGGGAAAGTGTACGCGGACATCGAGTTCGCGATCCCCAACGGCGACGTGGAAAACAAGGTCACGACGCCGGGGACCAACGACGCCGACAATATCGCGGGCACGACACCCTCGAGCGCGTGCTCGACACGCTTCGAGATCCAATGTCACGAGTCCAACCCCCGCCACGCGTTCAAGTCTCAGACGGGCGCCTGGGACTGGGTGGCGTACAACTCGTCGATGTACAAGTTCGTCGCGAGGCACGACGGCGGCGAGACGTCCGGCGAGTCGACGTGCTTCGGCGCGAACACCGCCTGGTGGAACGATAACGGCATGTTCACCGCCGGTCCCGATCTGAAGATCGGCGACGGTGACGGCGAGGATAAGGTTGGTTTCATCTTCATGGAGCAAACGTGCGACTCGTCCGACAGCGACCTTCCGCGCGGGTGCAGCAACGGCCCGGACAGCGATACCCCGTGCAGAACCGACAACTGCCTCGTCGAGCCCTCGTACATCGCGTCCTACGCTCCGTACGGGCGCGCTTCCGTCACGGGAACTTGGACCTACACCGGAGGAGACTCGGCTCCCGATACGTGGGCTACCACGCAGCGCGTATTCGAGCTCGATGTGAGTGAGCTCAGGCTCAGCACCGCTAGCGAACAGAGCGACGGGTCTCCTCCCCCCGGCGCTCCTGGCAGCCCGGGCGCCGGTTGCGGACCGGGAGAGGGCCAAACTCCCTGCGCCGGCGGTGAAGCCGGCGCCGGCGACAACAACGGTTGCGGACCGGGAGAGGGCCAAACTCCCTGCGCCGGCGGTGAAGCCGGCGCCGGCGACAACAACGCCGGAAGTAACGGTGGCAACAACGGCGACCAACAACAATGCGTCGCGAAGCCCGCCGGCTGCAATTCGGCACCCTGTCCGGGAGTCTGCAGCGAAGGCACGCTCCCACCTTGCTGCGTCTAGACGACGCTGACGTCATCGATCCTTGCTTTATCTCGTGATTATACTTGAAAGTGCATGTTTGTTTTGTGTTTTGTGATGAATACGAGTCGACTTATGATGAATGATTAATACGTCTACAGTATCGACCGCGCTCATTTCTGCGCGCCAGCGCCGTAGCGAGCTCCGGGAACGACGCCGTCTTGCGCAAACGCCTTCTCGTCCTCTTCGGGCAGCCCCGTGCCCGTGACTTCGTTCCCGACGCTCACCCAGTAGTCCCGGAGGTTGTTCTTCCTCGCGAAGATCTCGAGGTATTTCCCACCGGGCACGAGTTCCTCGATGAGCTCGTAGATCTCGGTGGGCTTTTGGCTCTGACCGCGGCGCTCGGCGAAGATGATGTCGCTGCCGATGGCTTTGTCCGCCATGCCCGCCGGCGGGTTCCCGCGGCGGCCCACCAGGCACACCTCCTTGGCGTGCTGCAGGTAGAATCCGTGCGATTTCGCCATGCGGCGGCTGTTCGTGACCTTGACCCACACGACCTCGTCCACGAACTCGTACCCCCACTTCTTGAACTGCTCCAGGCACCACTGGTACTTGGCGTTGATGACCCACACGAACAGGAACCCGTTCTTCTGCAACTTGGGCAGCGGCAGGTCCGCGATGTGTTGATCGGTCAGCTGGCTGTATCCGAGCGACACGCCGCGGGTGGGGTTCGCGGTGGCGAGCTGCCACGGAGGGTCCATCATAATCACGTCGAAGTCGGTGTGGTTGTAAATTTTGCTCCAGTCGTACGTCACGACGTTCGCGTGCACGGGGATGCACTGAGGAGGCACCATCCACTCGCGGGGATCGATGTCGTCCACGTTTCCTTCGATGAGCCCATCGTCAGCCTCCTCGGACGCATCCGCTCCAGCCTCGTCTTGAGCCTTTTCGCCGCTCTGAACACCCTCGCCTGTGGTTCCGACGGCACCCTCATCTCCTTCCTCGCCCTCGATTTCGACCTCCTCCTCGTACTCGAACGTGGTCGGGCCCTTGTCGGCCCCCTTCGCTTCGAGATCCTTGATCGCGTTTCGGTATTTCCCAACCTGCTCCTTCAGGCGCTCGTCGCTGAGCTCGTTCCACTTGGCGATAAGGGTCTCCTCGGAGGCGATGAGCTCATCGTTAACCGCCGCGAGAGCCTCGCCGCCGGACGAAGAACGCTTCTTACCGGCCATCTTTAACGCACGCGCGAGGTCGAAGGCGAGCTTCGGAAACGCTTTGCAGCACACGCCACGGCAGCCCGGATGAGTTTCGGGGTTGGCACCCTCTATGATCTCTCACAGACGCGACGAACGAACGTACGCGCGCACCAGGAAACGCGTGCGATCGCTCGACCACGCGGTTCACGTTATCTGCGTCGAGACCAGAGACCGATGTCGACGGGTGCGCGACACGGAGTGGCGCCAGCTCGCGTCGCCGCGCTCTCCGAGTTCTCCTCTCCGATGGCGCCCACCATCTTTTTTCATTTGAAATTCAAACGAAAAGCTTTTTTCTACCGCAAGGACCCTCTCGCGGCGAAGAAAATCAAACGCGGCCCCCATCCGAGTTCTCGCTTCTCTCGGCGCCGCGAGTTGTGCTTGCTCGCTCTTTGCCGCTCGAATGCGCTCCTGGAATTTGGCAGGCGGCACAAACTGGAAGCGCCGCGAGGGCGGAGTCCGCGTCTGTTGGGATGGCGCGCTCACGCTCCGGCTCGCCGAGCGCATCGTCGTCCGACGGCGATCGCCGGCGTAAACCGTCGAAGCGCCGCGAGAGCCCTGCGGGAAGCGACGGCGAAGAGGGGCGCGACCGTGGAGATGCCGAGGCTAGAGGCGGCGGCGACCGTGACTCGAGCCCTTCCGGTCGCGAGGAAGGGAAGCGGGCCGAACGAGGCAGGAGCAGGGACACGAGATCGCGCCGTGGTGATATCAGAGACAGGGGCGGTGGCGACGACCGCGGGGATGGGGACGGGCGCGATGGCAGGCGAGACCTTCGAGGGGGGATCGGTGGTGCAGATCGTCCGCCTGCAGAGCGAAAACCGCTCTCCGCGGGCAAGGCGGGTGGCGCGTACGTCCCTCCGTTCAAGCTGGCGCAGATGATGGCCGAGCAGACTGATAAGACGGGCCCGGAGTATCAGCGCATGACCTGGGACGCGCTGAAAAAGTCCATCAACGGTCTCGTCAACAAGGTGAACGCCTCCAACATCAAGCACATCTTGCCCGAGCTTTTCGCTGAGAACATGATTCGCGGACGCGGTCTCTTCGCGCGGTCCGTGATGAAGTCCCAGATGGCTTCGCCTCACTTCTCTTCCGTCTTCGCCGCGCTCGTCGCTGTGGTGAACACCAAGTTTCCCGAGCTCGGCGAGCTGGTTTTGAAGCGAATCATCTTGCAGTTCCGTCGAGCGTTCAAGCGGAACGATAAACCCGTGTGCGTCGCGGCGACAAAGTTTTTAGCGCATCTCATCAACCAGCAGGTGGTACATGAGCTCATCGCGCTGGAACTCCTCACCGTCCTGCTTTCCACGCCGACGAACGACAGCGTCGAGGTGGCCATAGAATTCGTGAAGGAGTGCGGGTACACCTTGCACGAGCTAACTCCGCAAGGCTTGCACGGGATCTTCGAGCGCTTCCGCGGGATCTTGCACGAGGGGGAAATCGACAAGCGCGTGCAGTTCATGATCGAGAACCTCTTCGCGATCAGAAAGGCGGGATTCGAAGGAAAGAAAGGTGTGCCTGCGGATCTCGATCTGGTGGAGGAGGAAGACCAGATCGTGCATGAGCTTTCGATGGACGACGAACTTCAGGCGGAGGCAACTCTGGATATTTTCAAAGTCGACCCGGAGTACGAGGAGAGCGAGAGGAAGTACGCAGAGATCAAGAAAGAGATCCTGGGTGAGTCCTCGTCGGACGAGGATGACGATGATGACAGCGACGACGAAGACGACAGCGAAAGCGAAGATGAGGCGCAGGCCGTCGCGCAGCAAGCGATGCGACAAAAGATCGAGGATCAGACCGAGACGAACTTGGTCAACCTGCGTCGTACCATTTACCTGACCATCATGTCGTCCCTGGACTTTGAAGAGGCTGGTCACAAGCTGATGAAGATTCATTTGCAGCCCGGACAAGAGGTGGAGATCTGCACGATGCTCACGGAGTGTTGCTCGCAGGAGCGCACGTACTTGCGGTATTACGGCCTGCTCGCGCAGCGGTTCTGTTTCATCGACAAGATGTACGCGCAACTCTTTGACGAGGTGTTCATGAAGCAGTACTCCACCATCCATCGCTTGGAGACGAATAAGCTGCGTAACGTCGCCAAGTTCTTTGCGCATCTCCTGTCGACCGATGCCATGTCGTGGACGTGCATGGCGTACCTTCAGCTCACCGAGGAGGCGACCACGTCATCGTCACGTATCTTCATAAAGATCTTGTTCCAGGAACTCTCCGAGTCGCTCGGTCTTCGAAAGTTGAACGAGCGGTTGATGGATGCAAGCATGGCGGAATATTTTCAGGGCATCATGCCGCGGGATACTCCGAAGAATGTCAGATTCGCCATCAACTTCTTCACGTCCATCGGTTTGGGCGGCTTGACAGACGACCTGCGAGAGCACTTGAAGAACATGCCCAAAATGATCGCGCAAGCCAAGGCGGCGGCGGAGCGTGACAGCGACAGCGACTCGGACAGCAGTAGTTCGTCGTCGTCATCATCATCCAGCTCATCGAGCGAAAGTGACAGTAGTTCATCTTCAAGCAGCAGCTCCAGCTCTTCAGATAGCAGGCCTAAGAAGAAGAAGCGGCGGAAGTGAGGACCGATTGTTGTTTAGAATCTAGACTGTTGATTACAAGTCGTACGGCAGAACTCCCTGTCCTAATAAAACTGGAAAAATCGAAGAAAAAATTATTCCGCCAACAACTCAGAGTGCGGAACACGGACGCTGCCTTTCAGAAAAGGTGCAGCCTTCCCCGTCACACCACTGCTCACACCTCCATCAAGCAAAGTCCATGGGTCTGTTTCAGAATTATCCACGGAATGCGTGGATACATTGACTCCTGCTTGCAAGCGAGAAAGCACCGCCGGACGGAGTCTGCTTTGTCCGCTGGGGAAAGTGAATCCCAAAGCCGGAGAGGACGGTTTCAGTTTTGAAAACGCAGCGTGCCAGGGTGGTAAGTTACCCCGGATGAGAATGCAAAACAGCACCACAAGTGTGTCTATGGAGTCACGCGAGGCCTCCAAAAGCTTGAAGAGCGCAAAACAAAGTGCTTGTCGTGAGACCTTGTTGCCCAGAACAAAACCGAGCAGCGGCAGAATAAGTTTCAGCTTTTCTGTCACTGACGCCTCGGACAGAACACCATCCTCTTCAGGGTTTTTGGTGAGAGCATCAAGCTGTTCGGTGCAGTGTTTGATTATCAGACCAATGTGAGACTGCAGAGGGGGTCCACCGAAGGTTAGGAGACTCAACACCAAGTGCTCATCGACGTTAGATTCAGCTTTTTGGATCTTTTGCAGCGCGGCGTTCGCGAGTCTGATTTCCAAGGCAATTACGACCTCGGCGACGAGCACAACCTCCTGTGGAGACTTTCTAGATGATGCGGCCATGATCGCAAGAACGAGCTTTTCGTGAACGATGTGCAGCGTCTCTTCTTTCGCACCTGCGACTACCTTTTGATGCTTAGTTCGTAAGACGTCTTCCGCGTCGACCAGCATCTGAGCACGCAGAAGCTGAAGCTCAGCAACCTGCTGTGAGAGCCGGTGAACATCGAGGCTTAGGAAGATATCCAGCACACGTTGCTCGAGGGGCTGATCGTGGGTAGCAACACCGCCGCTCATTCCCTTGAGAAGCACAAGCGCGACTTTCTCTGGAATAGCCGCGTTATCGAGATTAGCGCAAGCATTTCGGACGAGCGCTACAACTGAATGGGCTCGATGAAATACGCTGCATGAAGGTGGATGCTCGAATACAGCCTGCGACGAAAGGAGGGGGGAAAAATTCAAAAGGTGAGATAGCGTTGAACGCAAAAGTAGAAGAAATCAACATAATTCAACGCGCATTAATCGAATTCGTACCTTCAATGTCTCAGAAGAGGAAAGCCATCCGACTTCATGAGAGCCAGTTCGTTGTATGAGCTCGGCTGCGGAATGTACGGTGGCACAAATAATACCACTGGGTGATATTGAAGACTGCGAGGCATGTAAAGCCTTGGAAGTGGCAAAAGGAAGCGCCGAATGCAAACGAGAATCGTAGGACAACAAAGCAATTATCCAAAAATTAGACGAGTATGATGCGTCCGAGATAAGAGCAGTCAATGCTTGTTGAAGCATGACAATACCAGCCGCAATAAGTTCGATCACCATCGTAGACACCGCAATGGCACCAGTATATGGCGCGTCGGCGCTTTCTAGGAGCGACAGAGCGCGCTTTTTGCAGAATGCTAACACAGATTCGACGCTCCCAGAAGCTGCAGTTACACCAGAAATCCTGTCTTCGTACTGTGAAACAACTCCTGAGATGACATCGCCCGAGTCCACAATGATACCCGCGCGCATGTTTAAGCGCTCTTTAATATGCGGTGAGACAGCGTGACGGTAGATGTTGAGGTGAGATAGAATCGCCTCTCGGCAGATATCATTCTCAGCATTCAAAACACCTTCCAAAAATTCAACAAGAGGCGCGTCATATCCCGTCATTTGCATCACAGCGATTGAATTAATCAGCGTTTTCGTCGATGCACGTTTCACAGCTCGCCTTGAATACTCCAACGCAAAGTTCCAGATGTTAAATGGATTCAGATTAAGCGCGTTCACGTCCAAAAGCTCTCCATCGTTCAGTACCTTTCCAACTAACTGCGATACCTGATCGTTTAAGGCGTCTTCCGTCGGAAATAGCATGTCCTTATCCGCGTCAACCTTCCGCTTGGAGCCGATGTTATAGCCCAATGAGTTTCGTGCGCTTTCTATCAGCGCGTTGCACGTTCCGCGGAGCTTTTTCAGCGTCGAGTTACCCTGACAAGCGTGTTCCGTCGGCCTCAGACGAAGGAGCAGTGCGCCGTAAAAGGCAGTCAAGGTCTTCGGCTGTTTGGCTTCGACGCTCCCTGTGATAATCAAGTGCGAGGTCAAGCCTTCCAAGGTTATGACGCCGCTCTCTATCACCGTGTTGATGAGCTCCGACCACTCCACAAACCTGCCTCGGTTCAGGTCTGCGAAGACATCTGTGGGGCACTGTGTGAAGGTGGATTCGAGCCAGGCGTATATTTCCGTCTGGAGCACATTCTTTTTTCCTGGTTTTTCGTCTCCGCGTTTTTCAGAAAGCGAGTGCCCGAGCTTTTGGAGCAGTTTCGCCGCGACTATTCGCCGGGGCCCCAACTGCACCGAGTCTGATCCAGGAGGCATAGACCATGTGCAGATGGTACTAACAAGACTCTGAAGACCGTTTCTTTGGTCCGTCGAAGCAGCTTTCAGCACTGGGGATGTCTCAACATACGTGTCCATGTCTTTAAAGTCGCTTCCTGCGAGAACTCGGTCGAGTAGCAAAATGACATCCAGCCGACGCTCCGAAATTGCGGCAGGCGCCGCCGCAAGCTTGAGTGACCCGATCCGTTCCCTGACGATGTTCATGCAGCGGTCGAGCCGAGAAAAATGATCATCGGGCAAGCTCGGATAGGATTGTCTCACCTCCCACATCTGCATGGGTGTTGGAAGCTCGATTTTTAGGACAAGAAACGCGTCGGGGCACTCGTTCAGCAACTCTCTCAAGATGTCAAACACGACAGTTATGGCGCTTTCGTCTAGCCTCATGTTGGATGCTGTTCTTCCAGGGAAAGTCGTGGTTGGATGTGCACTGATTTGCCGCAGAATATTGATGCATGCCGCTGCGAGTCGTCCAGTCAATCGATGCAACCCGATGGCGTAAGGAACGAAGGGGACGAGAATCAGGAGCAGCTCGCCGGTGACAGACGACACGTGCTCCGCCCCGAAAAGCTCCTTCGCCCTCCCCATCAACTCAATCACGTTGTTCAAGAATAACTCCTGGTCGAGTATTCTGGCAGATACGCACCATCTGACTAGAGCAAGAACGTAATCCCACTTGTTTTCGTGCGAAAGCTGTTGAGTCGCGGTGCTCTCGCCGTTCCCGTGCTTCGTGGGTTTTGGAACAAAACCTTCGCGAAGTAACTCGCCAATGTACTGGCAAAGGTCCTTCGTCCACACGCTCGACCGCTCAGCGGCAGACTTGGTGCGGTTCAGATAGATTATCTTCACTAGCCAAAGAGCTCGTGGCATGGGAATCTGGTGGCTGATGAGTGCCTCAAATAGTTTAGACTGTCTCAACCCGTGCGGCACTGATCTAGCCAGCTGCTGGAGCGGCAAACGCTCGAGAGCCTTCATGAAGGCGAACATACCGTCTGCCTTGGTGTGAACAAGCTCCGGCACACCTGCTGAGCTGAGCTTTTCCGGTCCGACTAAAGGAACGCCGTACTCTTCCGCAGGACGCAACCCGCTCTTTCTGTTTCTTAACATCCTTCGCGCACGCGACTCGACCAGGTGCTGAAATTCCACCATGTGCCCACTTTTCCAGCGTGCATCCCCCGCAGCGCTCAACCAAGATTCAGCGAACACCGGATGGTCTCCAAGCCGCTCGCACACATCCAGGTGCCCTTCTTGTATTTGTTTCGGATTCATTCTCGACGTCTCGACTCAAGTCGTCCGCCGTGAGGAGGGCTCCGACCCCTTCTGGCGAGGGTTTCGGCCAGATGCTCTTGACGCCCGAACGCACTTTCCTGGTGTCAAGGTCGCTCAAAGGTTTGATTAATTTCGCTCGCACCGCAGTTCGTTGCGCTGACGGGCGAGTTTCCAATCACGGCGAGACGGCGTTCGGTTGCCACCGACCCAAAACTGACATCGTCCGCGTCAACGTCACGAAGGCTCGTTGTCACTTCGCGCTGCACGCGGAGACCATCGGTGATGTATTGCGTATAGTTTGTGTATCTTGTTGTCGCGACTGCGGTTAATCTGGGGTCTGGCCCGGGCGCTTGTGAGACGTATCGGAAGCTCGACCAGCTCGACCGAATGGCGAAGTTAGTTAACAGCGGCCCCGTGGCCGTCACCAAAGAAGGTGGCAAGGCCAACCTCGAGAAGACCGTGAAGAGTGGATCACTGGTTGCTCTGTTCGTATGTGCGATGCTTCTGGTTGTGTTATCCGGAGCGTTCAAGCCTGAGGTGGATATGTCGTCGATATCGCCGACGGAGCGTGAAGCCGTCCGTTCGCGGAACCTGAAGTCGTCCCTGAACGCTGTGTGTGCGTCGTATTTACTGTACTCAGCTCTGCAGGGTCCAGATACGCACATGGTGAAGCCTCATCCGGCTGTTTGGAAAGTCATGCATGGTCTCTTCGTGTTATACTTGCTTTTCCTGGTGTTTTTGTTGTGTCAAGAGACTGCTGACGCGAGAATGGTCCTCAAGTTCCTCGCACCAGACCTCGGTGTCGAACTGCCGGAGCGCGCCTACGGAGAGGATTGCCGAATATACACCCCGGAAGACCCGGCCTCCAAGTTTCGGGTGCTTCGCGACACTGTGTTTGACGAGTTCTTCGTGGGCCACATTCTTGGATGGTACGGGAAAGCTATTGCGTTGAGAAACTTGCCGTTGTTGTGGGCATACTCCATATCATTTGAATTGATGGAGCTCACCTTCCAGCACTGGCTGAAAAACTTTAACGAGTGCTGGTGGGACTCTTGGGTGCTCGACGTCGCGTTGTGTAACTTTGTAGGAATCAGCCTCGGGATGATGACTGTGCGCTTCTTTGAGGGAACAACATACGACTGGATGGGCACGAAGAATGCGAAAGGTTTGACCAAAAAGATGCGACAGGGCCTTCAGCTCTTCACACCCGCTACTTGGGACTCGTACATATGGAACCCCACGTCGAGTCCTTTGCGTTTCTTGCAGTGCGCGTTCGTGGTGATCCTGTGTCTTGTTTTCGAGCTGAACGCCTTCTTTTTAAAGTACGTGCTCTGGATTCCACCACCACACCTGCTGAATCACATACGGCTCGCGCTTTGGTTCGGGATCGCGAATATCGCGACGCGTGAGTATTATGTCTTCATCACGTCGAAGGAGGGGATGCACTTGACCAAGATGGGCGCAAACGCGTGGTTAGCCATCGCGGGGGCTTTAATCGAAATTATCGTGGTTTTGAAGCACGGCCGCGGGATGTTCGAAGTGCCTTGGCCGAGGCACGTGTTATGGTTTTGGGGTGTCTTCGTGACGGTCACTACAGGGTGGTTGGTGCGCTGGCATCTGCGCAGCAAGAGTGCGGTAAAGCCTAAGAAGCAGTAGCTATGATACACTTTTACTTACACCTAGACTATTTTTGAGAGTTAGAAACACACGTTCAGAGCTTTGACATGATGGCGCTTGCCTTTTCTCCCTTTCTTCGTTTCGCTATGATGATCCCCTTGTGACCCACCACGACGCTCCTTGGAGGTAAATCATGCAGAATCGCTGCGCTCGCGCCAATTTTCGTATCGTGCCCTATGGTGATGTTTCCGAGCACGGAGGCGTGCGCTCCCACCGTCACCCTCTTTTGCAACTTTGGATGTCTGTCACCCGCCTCCTTTCCCGTGCCCCCAAGCGTGACTCCATGAAACAGAGAACAATCATCGTCCACCACCGCAGTCTCACCAACCACTATTCCCGTGGCGTGGTCTATCATGATGCCTCTGCCGAACTTGGCACCCGGATGGAGGTCCATGCCAAAGGTCTCGGATATGCTTGATTGCACCATACACGCTAAGACCTTTCTTTTGTGCCCCCAGAGCCAATGTGAGACGCGCTGCGCTTGCAGACCCTGGAACCCCTTGTAGAACAGAAATGCGTGCACGTAGCTCGGGCAAGCCGGGTCACGATATTTTATAGCCTCTAGATCCGCACGCGCAGCTGCAGCGATGGACCCGGCGCCGGGAGACTTGTTCTGCTCTTCCTCCGCTGACGTCGTGATGGCGTCAATAATAAGGTCATTCCACTGCGACGCCAATATCGTGGAGGTAGCGAGCTTGGTGGCAAGCAGGAATGCCAAGGAACGCTCGAAGGTGGGCTGATTGAGGATCTTAGAATATAGGAAGCCGCCCAACAGAGGTTCTTTGATAGCTAGCTCTTGTGCACCCTGCGCCGATGTTCGTGGGAAGAGTTTCGTGCCAAGGTCAGGAACTGGGGGGAATGCGTGAACGCGTCTCGCGAAACGCGGTTTACGCGTTTCGGGGACGACGCGTACCTGGCGCAGTGACTCCCACAGAGGGTCATCCGACACCAATGACATGATGTACGGTCACCACTTCACCAGAGGACGTGTGTTAGGCCAGCATTGATGAGTTCTCGCGCTCGTATCGCGGGTGGTGCGCGGGGAAGTGAAGGCGTCCAGCTCCGAAACCCCGTTTTATTTATCCTCTGCAGTCGCGGCGCAGATTCCACGAACTCCATCATCGCGACTTCGACGGTTCGAGATCGCGTCGAAACGTTTCTTTTTCGGACGCATCACCCACTTTTGGCTGCGGGAGCCACCTACTTTTGGCAGCGTGAGGATCCTTCGATAATGGAACTTCGTCATGGAAGGGTGTCTTTAGTCGTGCTGGGAAGACCCATGGTGCGCACGCCCCGCGATCTACATCCTAAAGGCATGCACACACCGAAAAACCAGAGATCTCGTCTTTCCAAAACGAGGCGTTTCTATTAGACTCTGAGTCTGACCCTCCCCTAACGAAGCCCCTCTTGCCGAGATTAACAAGACCTTTCACCGCGCCGACGACAAGCACTTGGCATCGCAGTTTCGACGGGAGACTACGCCTATGTGAGTCTGCAGGCGATGTCTCTCGTTCAACACTGATGCACAAGTTAACTCCAAGTGCTGCTTCAAAATCGGCGCGTCTCGGGCTGGCGGGAAGCAGACGCTTACTTCGTCCGGCGCCCAAGCGCGGACGAGTCGACGAGTCGTTCTGGCCGCTGCATATTCACGGTTCACGATTCGTGACGATGACGAAGGTGGACACTCGACGTGTGTGTGAGGCCTAGGCCTTGGCTACTGTTTGCTATATATCTAAGGTTCCTCACTAATCTCTTCTCGTTTCTTCGCCGTATCGCGAAGCGTCTTCTCGGCCACGGCCAACAATACGTCGATTCCGCGAGCCTCGTTCGCGCACACGGTGACCACGGGCAGGTGGGTTTTGCGGCGTAAAGCCTCCGCCGCTCGCGAAGTGTGCTCGATATCAGTTTTAGTTCCCACGACAATCGCCGGTCTGTTGGAGAGCCCGGGTAAATAGGCTTCAAGCTCCGCTTTGAGCACCTCGAGCGCTTTCCACGGGCGAATTCCGGGCCTGTTTCCTAGACCCGCGCTGAGGTCGACAACATAGATGAACGCCGCACACCGCTCGATATGCCGCAGAAAATTATGGCCGAGACCGCGATTCTTGTGCGCACCTTCGATGAGGCCTGGGATATCAGCGACGGTGATGCTCGATATACCACCGTCTGTTGTCACTGCCCCGAGCTGCGGCTGCATCGTCGTGAACGCGTATCCCGCAACCTTGGGTTGCGCGCCACTAATGGCTCGCAGCAGCGTACTCTTTCCAGCATTTGGGAAGCCGACTAGCCCAATGTCAGCCACAGACTTGAGCTCGAGCACCACGGTCAGCTTCTCGCCCTCGGTACCCAGGTCGCGCGTGCCAGCTAACTTCCCAGTTGGCTTGGACTTGTTTCCCTTTCCGCCGCGTCCGCCTTTTGCAAGTCGGAGCCTTGAGCCGTGCTCATCGAGGTCGACAAGCACATCCCACGTGCCCTTATAGATACCACGTGGTCTATCGCCCATATTCGGAGCTGGAATGAGTTCTGCTTCGTCGCCAACACCATCGACCATGTCGTCGCCGTCGAAGTTAGACACGGGCTCCGAGGTTCCCCATTTCGAGAAGTCGATGTCGCCTGCGTCGATGCGCACGTCATCCTTTTCCACTTCATCGACGACTTCTTTCCACACGACTGTACCGACAGGGACTTTAATGTTGATTTCGTCGCCACGTTTCCCTTGCGTGCCTTGCGCTGCACCCCTACCTCCGTTACCCGCGGCTATCCTGAAAGGCAAGTCTCCAAGCCCTTTTACGTGTCGTGAAGCCTCGATCCATACGTCCCCACCGTTGCCACCGTTACCCCCGTCAGCGCCCCTTCTGCGTTTGGCACCACCATCTTTCATGAAGCTCACTGCCCCGGACCCTCCGTTACCGGCCGTGATGACCACGCGTCGGCGGTCGACGAAGGCTTTGTCTTTCCTCTCGTCATCGGCCGTGTATTCGACGCCCCAGACATCAGTCGCCGCCTCCGTGAGGGTCGACGTACACGAGGCCAGTCCACGCCACGTTGTGGGACATCGTACGAGCGGAGAACACCTCCGAGCGACTTCCCGGAGGCACGCCATTCACCTGGAACGCGGCCTTCTCCCCCGCCGGAGCCCACCAAGTGGTCCGAGGGTCCGAGTAATAAATGCTTTCGTAGGAAAACCCGCCGAGTTCGCGAGCTCCAAAACGGGTGCTTGTGTTCACGAAATGCTCTATGCTCAGCGACGCACGCGCGCCCGCACGGCACCTCGAACTGA
>Ga0209666_1000477_pt1 | contig 30941 bp, 34 predicted proteins | sample SaaInlV_125m_DNA_FD_184679 | JGI IMG/M metagenome (GOLD analysis project Ga0209666, IMG submission 184679) | Marine microbial communities from expanding oxygen minimum zones in the Saanich Inlet - Saanich Inlet SI037_S3LV_10m_DNA (SPAdes)... | ecosystem: Environmental > Aquatic > Marine >...
TCCTCATTCCTTCAGCACAAATAGATCTTGGTTACACTTTATTAAATGATTATCAGGAAAGTGGCTCTTCTGCCATGAAATATGAAAAGCAAAGTATACAATCAAGGAATGCAAGGCTTTCAATTGCAGCAGTTGATGAATTAGAGAATGATAAATATAAAATTAGAAAGCATGGAAAATTAGAATACAAAGCAAATTTACGTCGGTCTTCAAATATAAAATATTCTTATGTCTCTGATGCAACAAGTGGTGAATTTGATACCAAGCTAAATTCAGGTGCTTTACACAATTTAAATGGTGAAGTTGGTATAGATATAATTTTACCTGATAGTTTTAGCATCTTTTTAATCTATGAAAGAAATCAAGCATTAGGAGTAGGGCATACTGATAAAATACATTTAGCGATAGGATATCTTCCTAATAGAAAAACTAATTATGCTTTTAAATTAGTAGGCTCAGAAAATTTAGGATCTGAATTTAAGATAAGTAAAAATATCAATGATTTTGAAATTGATTTTAAATTAAACAATCAAGATGTTTTAAAACCAAATATAATTGATGAAGCAATGATTAGTTTAAAGAAAATCTTTTAGTTTATATTTTTAATAAATTCTAAAAGCTTAATAAAATCATTATAAAATTTACTAAATTAACGCCCGGTTTGAGCACTAACAAAGATATGTTAGTTAATAAAATAAAATTTATAGGCTATTTTCCACTATGGGATTTTTTTTAAGAAAACTAGCTAGATATATTTATAGCTTCTTTTTTTTGACCATCTTTTTTAGTTCAAAAATAGTTTATTCAGGAGAGGTTACTATGCCTACATCATTAACTGCTGATACAACTGATTTTGTTTTATTATCTAGTTCTGGTGTTACCCCAAGTATTTCAGGGTATACAGGAACTCTTTTAGTTTCTGCTACTGCTTCTGCTGGGAACATCAAAATAACAAGTACTTCAAATACTGATCAGGCTAATGGTTATTGTGGCTACACTAGTGATGGAAGTAGTGCACCTGTTCAATGTACCGGCTCCTCTCTTACCGAAATAGGATTTAGAGGAACTCAAGCTTACATTAATAATGCATTAGCTACACTCTCATTTAAAGGAGATGGCTCAACAGGGACAACAATAACTGTTTCTGTTACTCCGGCTGGTAATAATTATAACCCAGCTAATGGTCATTATTATCAGTTAGTACCTAGTAGTTCTGTTGAATGGGCAGCAGCAAAAACTGCAGCTGAAGCTTCAACATATGAGGGTTTAACTGGATACCTAGTAACCGTTACTTCTGAATCAGAAAATAATTTTTTAAAATCTAAAATTTCAACAAATACTTGGATGGGTGCTTCTGATAATTCAACATATACATCCACCTCTTATAGTACAGGTCAACCAACTGAAGGTACTTGGCAGTGGGTATCGGGTCCTGAAAATGGAAAAACCTTTCATTGTCAAGTTGAGGTTCTTCTTGGAAATGGCAATGTAAAAGCTCCAGCTGCATCAAATGAATGCTCAGTTGCAACAGGTTATTCCTATGAAGATTGGAAAAATGGTGAACCAAATGATCATCCTGGCGAGGGTGGAGGGGATGAAGATTGTGCCCACTTATATGGTAATGGCGTTGGGTGGAATGACTTGCCATGTGATGACGAAGGTGTAGACGCTTATATTATTGAATATGGAGGGACAGCTGGAGAAACTGCTACTGCTTCAGGTCTAACTACGCTGTCAATTAATTCAACTGAGTCAGATGATTACAATGTATTTGACGATAAAGAATTAGTTGGGATAGTTGAAGGACAATCAGAAAGTGCAAAAAGGTTTATTTATAGCTCAACTTATCCTGTTTTAGAGAGGATGGAATGGCATCGAACCACAAAAAAAAATGACAATATTAAATTTCAAGATCTTGGCATAAGTCTTGATATGACAAGTAAAGGTACCTATCCATATGCAAAATTATTAGATGCATATCTTTTAAAAGGTGATGTTGATAAGGAACAAAAACTTTCTAACAAGAATATTAAAAAATTTGTAAGTGAACTGCCTCTTTCACAATATTTAAAAAATGAATATGGAACATTTCCTCAAGAGTGGAAAGTTTGGAGCTCTGGATACTTTAAAAAAGGTAAAATCAAACTTAAATCAGGTAGCGTAAACCAAAAGTTCGACTCAGATGCCTTAACACTTGGAATAGATAGAATTATTAAGAAAAATACTCTTTTTGGTATAGCCATTAGATTGCAAGATGAAGATACCGATGTAGGAAAATTAGGTACTAAAATTAAGTCTAATGCAAAAAGTGCAACATTATATTCAAGCTGGCATAACAATAAATCAACATTTATTGATGGTTTGGTAGGTTATGGATATATTGAAAATGATCTTACAAGAATAGAGGAAGCTAATACTTCCAATACTTTAACCGGAAATAGAGATATTAAGCAATATTTTGCTTCAATTAAATTGAACAAAATATTTGATAAAGATAACTTTACATCATTATTTTATGGAAGAGTTGATTATGGATTGTCTAAATTAGAAAGCTTTTCAGAGTCAGGCAATATTCAGGCATTAAAATTCGAAGAACAAAAATTAAAAAATAGATCTATTTCAATTGGTGCTTTAACAAAATATAAAAAAAAAATTAAGAAAGGGTATTTTTTACCCTATGGTAGAATTGAATTTTTTGAAAATTTAACTCCTAATTCAGAAGCTCAGGCATCATATATTTCTGATCCTAACACCAAATACAATTATACTGTAAAAAAAAACTATTTAAATTCTGTAAAATTAGAATTAGGCTTTGAGTTAAATTTAATTGATAGTTGGTATCTTTCAACTTCTATCAGAAGATTAATCAAAAATAATAAAGATTATGAGAATGAGTTTGCAATTAAAGTAAGTAAACCATTTTAACAATATCTATAATCTTTAATTATTTATTCAATGACTTTAATTTCAAAATTTATTAATTTAAATAAATCAAATAAAGTCTTTTAATTTAATTTTTTAAGAATAAACTCAACTGTAAAGGAGTAAATATGAGTTATCAATGGGACAATAAAAAACCAACTGCACAAATGCTAGGAAGATGGCAGCCTTTTCATGATGGCCATTATACTTTGTTTAAAGAAATTATTAAAAAAACGGGCCAAGTTTGCATTCAAATTAGAGATGTACAAGGTGTTGATGATAATCCCTTTGATTTTGAGACAGTTAAAAAAAATATAGAAGAAAAATTAAACCCTGAATTTAAAGGTCAATTTAAAATAATGATGGTGCCCAATATTACCAACATTTGTTATGGACGCGGCGTTGGTTACAAAATTGAAGAAATAGAATTATCAAAAGAAGTTCAGGAAATTTCTGCCACAAAAATAAGAGCAAAAATGAGAGAAGAAGGCAAATTAAAATAAACCTTAATGAGTAGCAATATTAAGATTAAAAAAATTAACAGTGAGATATCTTCAATTATTATTGACGAGCAAAAAACTTATAATTCATTATCGTTTAAAAATTTAACTGATTTACTTAAAGCTTTTAAAAAACTCGATGCTGACAAAAAAATAAAAGTTATTATTTTAGAAGGTGCTGGCAAAGGCTTTAGCGCTGGACACAATTTAAAAGAAGTTAGAGGTTTAAAAAAAAGAGATAAGTACCAAAAGTTATTTAATCTTTGCTCTAAAGTAATGCTCCAAATTGTTGAAGGAAGAAAGCCAGTTATTGCTAAAGTTCATGGAGCTGCGTTTGCTGCAGGATGTCAACTAGTTGCAAGTTGTGATTTAGCTTACAGCACCAATGAAGCATTATTTGCTACCCCAGGTGTTAATATAGGATTGTTTTGTAGTACTCCGATGGTTGCTGTTAGTAGAAAAATTCATAGAAAACCAATGATGAAAATGTTGTTAACTGGAGAACCCATTAAAGCAAACTATGCAAAAGAAATTGGATTAATTAATAACTGTTATTCAAAATCAAAATTAAATAATGAAGTTTTAAAAGTTGCAAAAACTATTGCCTCAAAATCAAATTTAACAATTAAGATCGGTAAACAAGCTTTTTATAAACAATTAGAAATGCCATTAAATAAAGCTTATGCATATACTAGTAAAATGATGACAATCAATATGATGGCTATGGATGCTAAAGAAGGAATTTCTGCTTTTTTAGAAAAACGAAAACCAAATTGGAAACATAAATGATGAAAAACAAAAAAAATATTTTAATTATTATTTTTGTTATTTTGGGTATGTATTTTGCTTTAAGTTTTAAAGATCATAATTTCAAAAGAGCTGTTGATGCTTGCCTTGCTGGAAGTCAAAAATTATCAGAATCAAAAATTACAGATTTAGACAAAGCTCGTAAATTTTGTGAAGATCAGATTAAAAAGAATAAATAATTCATGTCTGAGATTAAAGATATTCTCTCAAAAAATAAAACTATTGCAATGATAGGTGTGAGCAAAGATCCTACTAAACCATCGACTATAGTAATGAAATATATGCAAAAATATGGATTTAAAGTTATTCCAGTTAATCCGAGAGCAAAAGGAGAAAAAATCTTAGGAGAAGAGGTATATGAAAAAATAACAGATATCAAAGAACCAGTTGATATAGTTGATGTATTTAGACCTTCAAAAGAAGCATACGGCATAGCAGAGGATACAGTAAAAATTGGTGCAAAAGTTTTATGGTTACAACTTGGTATAAGGGATGAAAAGGCCAAAGACTTAATGAAAAAAAATAATATTGAGTATATTGAAAATAAATGCACAAAGATGGAATATCAAAAATATTTTTTAGGAAAGGTGCAAGCTTTTCCAGTTTTGAGTAATTAATGAATATAGTAAATTTTACACCAATAACTGCTACTTTTGGCGGGATGATAATAGGCCTAGCAGTAGTTATTTTTTTTTTATTTAATGGAAGATTAGTAGGAATAAGTGGAATAGCTGCCAATGCATTGTCAGAAAAAAATAATAGATTTGATAATTTGTTGTTTTTAATTGGTTTAGTAATAGGCCCCATACTTTATACAGTTTTTACTAACAAACAGATCAATATCACAATTTCAAATTCACTAATCTTGTTAATTTGTGCTGGCTTACTAGTTGGAATGGGAACTAGAGTTAGTGGAGGATGCACTAGTGGTCATGGAATAAGTGGTATTGGAAGATTTTCTTTAAGATCTATTATTGCAACCATAACATTTATGATTGTTGGAATATTAACTGTGTTAATCAAAAATTATATATGAATAAATTGATTTCTCTACTTGCAGGTATAATTTTTGGTACTGGATTAGTTATTTCAGAAATGATTAATCCCGAAAAAGTTTTAAGTTTTTTAGATGTATTCGGAAATTGGGATCCATCATTAGCTTTTGTAATGATAGGAGCTCTAATTATTTCTTCACCATTATTCCATTTAATAAAAAATAATAAAAAACCTTTGCTTGCTGATAGTTTTAATTATTCAAAAAATAAAGATATAAATAAACGACTAATTATAGGAGCTGCTTTATTTGGAGCAGGTTGGGGACTTGGAGGACTTTGTCCTGGTCCAGCTATATCATCTATTGCATTATTGAATATAAACTCTATTACATTTGTTGTTGCTATGTTTGTTGGTTTTTATTTGGTAAAATTTTTTAAATTAAGTTCTTAAGATATATTTAAAATTTATGAGTAAAATTTTTTTAGTTTTTGGTCATTATAATCAAAATTCTTTTAACGCTGCAATTCGAGATATTTTTAAAAAAACAGCCGAAGAAAAAGGACATTCAGTCGATGTTGTAGATTTATATAAAGATAAATTTAACCCAGTGTTTGCTGGAGAAAAACCAGATGATGAAGTTCTTGATCATAGAAAAAGAATTGAGAATTGTGAGACAATTGTTTTAATTGCACCCATTTGGAATTTTAGAATGCCAGCAATAGTTGAGGGATGGATAGATAAAGTGCTTTCTCCTCCTTGGGCTTACACTTTTAAAAAATTAGTTGGAAATTATGGTTATCCAATTGGAAATCTAAAAGATAAAAAAGCCATTATTTTTTGCACCTATGGATCACCAAGGCTAGCAATAACCACTTTCTTTTTAAATCTACCGATTAGAAGATTAAAAAGAGGGGTGTTTCACATGTGTGGCATATATAACATTGTCTATAGAAGATATTTTGCAGTACCCTTTGTTAGCGATGCAAAGAGAAAAGAATTTTTAGATGATGTTAAAAAAACTGCAAACAATATTTAAAGCCCTAATTATCTATTCAATTCTTTTATCTTCATCAACCGCAGAAATCCTAAAACCTAGTAGTAATATAAGGCCATCAGAAGTGGTTAAAATTCAACTAAATGGACTTAAAAAAAATGATTTAGATTTTAAAGATAGTGGCATAGAGCAAACCTGGAATTTTGCTCACCCTAACAATAAAAAAGTTACTGGCCCTTTACCCAACTTTAAAAGAATGATTAAGGGAGACGCATATCAAATGATGTTAGATCACATAAGCCACACTATAACAGAGCTTGGAAGTAGTGATAATTGGGCTCAATTTGAGGTGATAATATTAGATAAGAATAAGATCTATCATAAGTTCAATTGGCAAGTCGAAAAGTACACTCTTGATGGATTGTTAAAGGATTGTTGGTTGACCACTATGGTCTCAAACCCGATCCCACTAGGGAGTTCAATTTAATTATCCACAGATACAATTTTGTTTCGTTATTTCAAAAAATTTAGTAGGAATCGCGAATGAAAACAAAAACTAAAGTCGTTGTAGTTGGTGGTGGAGTTGTAGGAGTTAGTGCTCTTTACCATTTAGCAAAAAAAGGTTGGTCAGATGTTGTTCTTGTTGAAAGAAAAGAATTAACTTCTGGATCTACTTGGCATGCAGCAGGATTATTACCTTTATTTAATATGAGTTATTCAGTTGGACAACTTCATAAATACGCGGTTGATCTTTATAAAAAACTAGAGGAAGAAACTGGAAAAAATGTTGGCTTTAGTGTTGTATCAAATATTCGTTTAGCAAGTACCAAAGATAGAATGGATGAGTATCATCAGTACGCTGGTGTTGCCCAAACTATTGGCGTTGATGTTAAATTTTTAACTCCTGATCAAGTAAAAGAAATTTGGCCTTTGTGCCATACAGAAGATTTAGTTGGTGCAATCCAACACCCAGAAGATGGTTATATTCAGCCTGCTGATTTAACACAAGCAATGGCTACGGGTGCAAGAAATCTAGGTGCAGAGATTTATAGAAACACAAGTGTACTTTCAATGAAACAAACTAAAGATGGTTGGGTTGTTGAAACTGACAAAGGTTCTATAGAGTGCGAACATATTATTTCTTGTTCAGGAAACTTTGCAAGACAAACTGGTAAAATGGTAGGCTTAGATATTCCTGTTATTCCAGTTGAACATCAATACATTGTAACTGAACCACATCCTGAAATTCAAAAAAGAAAAAAAGATGGCTTACCAGAAATGGGAGTTCTAAGAGATAGTGATAATAGATGGTACATGAGAGAAGAAGCAGGTGGATTAATTTTAGGTCCATACGAAGATGGTGCACCAGCTTGTTATGTTAATGGTCCCTCAAAAGATTCAGAATATGAATTGTTTCAAGAAGATTTAGATAGATTAGCACCACACATAGAAGGAGCAATTCACCGTGTTCCTGCGTTTGGAGAAGTTGGCGTTAAAAAAGTTTATAACGGTGCAATTTGTTATACACCAGACGGTAATCCAATTGTCGGACCTGCATGGGGATTAAAAAACTTTTGGATTAACGAAGGACACAGCTTTGGAATTACTGCAGCAGGTGGAGCAGGATGGCAATTAGCTGAATGGATTGTTGATGGTGAACCAACTATTGATATGCTTGGAGTTGAGCCTAGACGTTATGGAGATTACGCAACTAAGTCTTATTTAAAAGCTAAAAATGAAGAAGCGTATAGTCATGTGTTTATTACACATTACCCTGATGAAGAGAGACCAGCTGCAAGACCTTTACGAACTTCACCTTGTTATGAGAGAATGAGAGATTTAGGTGCAGTTTTTGGACAAAAATTTGGTTGGGAAAGACCTAATTTTTTTGCAACAGACGGCATGGAACAAAAAGACGATTGGTCTTTTAGAAGATCTAAGTGGTTTGATGCTATTAAGAAAGAGTGTCAAAATGTAAAAGATAATGTCGGCCTTTTAGATATGACAGCGTTTGCAAAATGCAGAATTAAAGGTCCTAAGGCTGAAGAATTTTTAGATCATCTAGTTGCAAATAAACTTCCAAAAAAAATTGGAAGAATTGGTTTGTGTCATGCGCTTAATACTAAAGGTGGGGTTCATTCAGAATTTACAATTATGAGGGAGTCTGAAAATAGTTTCTATTTAGTTTCTGCTGGAGCAAACTTACGATTAGATCATGACTGGATTAAAAAATGGATGCCAAATGAAGGTGTTACTTTTGAAGATCTAACTAACAGCACAGGTGTACTAGTTGTTGCGGGTCCTAAATCAAGAGAGTTGTTACAAAAGGTATCTGCTGATGATTTTTCAAATGAAAATTTTAAATGGTTAACTGCACAAAATGTTGATGTTGGATATGCTCCTGTTAATGCCATGAGAGTAAACTTTGTTGGAGAATTAGGTTGGGAACTTCACCATCCAATTGAATATCAAAATCATATTTTTGACAAGTTAATGGAAGCTGGAAAAGGCTTAGGTATTAAACCTTTTGGTATAAGAGCAATGAATAGCTTAAGACTAGAAAAATCGTATAAACTAGTTGGTACTGAACTTTCAATTGAATATTCGCCTTACGAATCTGGGTTAGATAGATTTGTTCATCCTAATAAAGGAAGTTTTATTGGATTAGAGGCCCTTAATAAGTGGAGAGAAAAAGGTTTTGATAACAAGCTTATTACTCTTGAAATTCATAACACTAAAGATGCTGATGTTTTAGGAAATAACCCAATTTATAAAGATAAAAAGGTTGTTGGAAGGGCAACAGGAGGTGAATTTGGTTTTAGATTAGATAAATCAATTGCCCTTGCTATGGTTAAACCAGAGCATGCTAATGTAGGCGACAAATTACAAGTTGATATTTTAGGTGAAATGTATGAGGCTACTGTATTAGAAGAGAGTCCATACGATTCTGAAAATAATTTATTGAGAGCTTAATGAAAATCTTAGTCGCCGTTAAAAGAGTTATTGATTACAACGTTCAAATAAGAGTTAAAGAAGATGGAACAGGTGTTGTTACTGACAATGTTAAAATGTCAACAAATCCACCAGATGATAATGCAATCGAAGAGGCAGTAAAGATTAAAGAAAGTGGAAAAGCAACAGAAGTAATTGCTGTAACTGTTGGTGAAGAAAAAGCTCAGGAAACTGTAAGAAAAGCTTTAGCGGTTGGAGCTGATAGAGGAATTCATGTTAAAGCGGAAGGTGTAATAGAACCCATTGCTGTATCAAAAATTTTACAAAAAATTGTTGAGAAAGAAAAACCAGATTTAGTCTTCATGGGTAAACAAGCGATTGACGATGATTGCAATCAAACAGGACAAATGTTGAGTGCATTATTAAATTGGCCTCAAGCAACTTTTGCCTCAAAAATTGAAGTGAAAGATGGAAAACTTGAAGTAGTTAGAGAAATTGATGAAGGTTTAGAAACTATCGAAATCAATACTCCAGCAATAGTAACTTGTGACCTAAGATTAAATGAGCCAAGATATGCCTCACTACCAAATATAATGAAAGCGAAGAAAAAACCTATTGAGCAAATGAATGCATCAGATCTAGGAGTTGATACAGCACCTAAAATACAACAGATAAAAGTTGAAGAACCCCCTAAGCGTAAAGCTGGAATTAAGGTTTCAAGTGTTGCTGAACTAGTTCAAAAATTAAAAAATGAAGCAAAGGTAATCTAATGTCAGTATTATTAATAGCAGAGCATAACAATAAAGAGCTAAAATCGTTTACTTTAAATGCCGTAACGGCAGCTTCTCAAATAGATAGCGACGTTCATGCATTAGTTATTGGAAATAATTGTGGGGATGCTGCAAAAGCTGCCTCAGAACTACCCTTGGTTAAAAAAGTAATCACAGTTGAAGCTGCTTATTACGAAAATTTTTTAGCAGAAAATTTTGCTCCAGCTGTTACAAAACTTGCAGATAATTATTCACATATAGTTTGTTCAGCAAATACATTTGGTAAAAATTTAATGCCAAGAATAGCTGCTAAATTAGATACATCACAAGTTAGTGATATTATTAAAGTAGAATCTCAAGACACTTTTGTTAGACCTATTTATGCAGGAAATGCTTTTGCAACCGTTAAAAGTTCTGATGCAAAAAAATGTATTACTATTAGACCAACTTCTTTTGATCCATGTGAAAGCTCTGGGGGATCAGCACCAATTGAAACTGCTGAAGCAGGAGAAGAGTTTTCGTTAACAAAATTTGTTAAACGAGAAGAAGTCAAATCAGATAGACCCGAGCTTGGCACAGCAAGAATAGTAGTATCAGGTGGAAGAGGGATGCAAAGTGGAGATAACTTTAAATTAATTACTTCTATTGCAGATAAATTAAATGCAGCAATAGGAGCTTCAAGAGCAGCGGTTGATGCGGGATATATTAGTAATGACCACCAAGTTGGCCAAACAGGTAAAGTTGTTGTGCCAGATTTATATATTGCGGTTGGAATTTCAGGAGCTATTCAGCATTTAGCAGGTATGAAAGAAAGTAAAGTAATTGTTGCAATTAATAAAGATGGTGAAGCACCAATTTTCAGTGTTGCAGATTATGGTTTAGAAGCAGATCTGTTTGAAGCTTTGCCACAGTTCTTAGAAGAGCTGAACAAATTAAACACTATACAAAAATAATTCTTAAAGATAAAAATATCATATGGCTAGAGAGTCGATGGAATATGATGTTGTAATAATTGGAGGTGGTCCTTCTGGATTATCTACAGCTATTAAACTTAAACAACTTGATCCAAACTTAAATGTTTGTCTATTAGAAAAAGCCTCAGAAATTGGTGCTCATATTTTAAGTGGGAATGTTTTTGAAACACGAGCATTAGATGAACTTTTACCCAATTGGAAAGAGCTTAATTCACCGATTAAAACCAAAGTTTCAAAAGAAAAATTTTTATTTTTAGGAAAAACTAAATCATTAAGTTGGCCAACCTGGCTACTTCCTAAGGTTCAGCAAAATCATAACAATTATATAATTAGTTTAGCAAATTTATGTAGATGGCTAGCAGAACAAGCTGAAGCCTTGGGTGTTGAAATTTTTCCAGGATTTCCTGCAAGTGAAATTTTATATAACGAAGATGGATCGGTAAAAGGTGTTGCAACGCAAGATATGGGTATTGATAAAGATGGAAATCAAAAAGATAGTTTTGAGCCTGGGATAGAATTATTAGGAAAAGTAACTGTATTTGCAGAAGGTTGTAGAGGTCACTTAGGAAAACAATTAATTGAAAAATTTAATCTCTCAAAGAATAAAGACCCTCAACAGTATGGAATTGGTTTTAAAGAAATTTGGGAGATAGAAGAAAAAAATCATGAAGAAGGAATGGTAATGCATACTGCTGGATGGCCATTAGATAACAATACTTATGGAGGCAGCTTCATGTACCATGCTGAAAATAAGCAAGTATTTTTAGGATATGTTATTGGCTTAGATTACAAAAACCCACATCTTTCTCCATACGATGAGTTTCAACGATTTAAAATTCATCCTGCAATTAAAAAAATTATTGAAGGTGGAAAAAGAATTTCTTATGGAGCGCGTGCATTAATTGAAGGAGGTCTTCAAAGTTTACCTCAAATGTTCATGCCTGGAGCATTACTGGTTGGTTGTGATGCAGGAACGTTAAATATGCCAAAAATTAAAGGTTCTCATACGGCAATGAAAAGTGGAATGATTGCTGCTGAAGTAATAATTAAAAATATTAAAGAAAAAAAAAGTTTATCAATTTATGAAGAGGAATTTAAAAAGAGCTGGGTTTATGAAGAGCTTCATGCGGCTCGTAATGTAAAACCTAGTTTTAGCTGGGGTTTATTACTTGGAATAATATTTACTGGAATTGATCAAATTTTATTTAAAGGAAAGCTGCCTTTTACTTTAAAACACAAACATGCTGATCACGAAACATTAAAACCAGCAAATGAAATGCCTAAAATAGAATACCCAAAATATGATAATGTTATAACTTTTGATAAAACAAGCTCTGTTTATCTTACCGGTACAAACCATGCTGAAAATCAACCAGTTCATTTAAAGCTTAAAGATCCTAATTTACCAATTAGTTACACTTTAGAGAAATTTGATGAACCTGCTCAAAGATATTGTCCAGCAGGAGTTTATGAGGTTCAAAAAGAAAATGATCAAAATAAATTTGTAATTAATTCCCAAAATTGTATTCACTGTAAAACTTGCGACATCAAAGAGCCTTCGCAAAACATTACTTGGGTTACACCAGAAGGTAGTGGTGGACCCAAATATGGAAATATGTAAATTAAGATAAATCTATTGCAAACTTTTTTAAAGTTTCAATAGGCATGTGTTTTAAAGTATTTTTATGAGTCCTCTTTAAAAATATTGGACAACCTTTTCCAGCATCAACTGCTTTTGCATACCAGCTTGCACAAACACACCATCCGTCTCCATCTTTTAAACCAGGAAACCCAAATTCTGGATGCGGTGTAATTAAGTCATTACCTGCAATTTTTAACCATTCTAAAAATTCAGTTGTTACTTTTGCACAAACTGTATGAATACCATGATCATTTTCATCTGTATTACAACAACCATCACGGTACCAACCTGTTAAAGGATTGTTGGAGCACTCTTCTAGATCTTCACCTAGAACATTTTTTTGTTTTTCACTCATTTAGATTTTTGTTGGGTTAGGTTGACCTTTATAAACTTCTTCTGGATCAAACTTTTTTTCTTTTTCTAAAAATTTCATTTCTATTTCTCGACCATTATCAATTGGTCCCATTGGGATTGATCTATAAAAACAAGATCTATATCCAACATGGCAACTTGCACCATCACCTATATCAACAGTCATCCAAATTGAATCTTGATCATCATCAATTCTTAGTTCAGTTACTTTCTGAGTAAAACCACTAGTTTTGCCTTTGTGCCAGATAGCTTTTCTAGATCTACTAAAATAATGAGCTTCTTTGGTTTCAATGGTTTTTTTAAAAGCTTCAACGTTCATATACCCATGCATTAATACGTCTTTTGTTTTAGAACACATGGTAATTACAGGGATTAGTCCATCATTATCAAACTTAGGCGATAGAAGATTTCCTTCTTCTATTTCTAGGACATTTTCTCTCTTTTTGAACATATGGATTGATTATTTAGCATAAATCTAGATATATTAAATATTTTAAAAATGAGTATTTACTGTATAAAAAGGCGCTATGAAATTAGTTAAAGACAATGAAGGTAAAATATTAGATGCAAACAATGTTTCTGATAAAGAAGCTGAAGAAGCATTCAAGACTATTTTAACTTGGTTGGGCGAAGACCCGACCAGAGAAGGTTTATTGGAAACTCCAAAAAGAGTAATGAAGGCCTATAAAGAATATTTTGCTGGCTACAAAGTTGATCCAAGTAAGATTTTAGATAAAACTTTTGGAGATGTAGATGGTTATGACGACATGGTAATTCAAAAAAATATTTCTATTCAAAGTCATTGTGAACACCATATGGCTCCAATTATTGGTAAAGCTCATGTAGCATATATACCAAAAGAAAGAGTTGTTGGATTAAGTAAACTTGCTAGAGTTGTGGAAGTATTTTCAAAAAGGTTACAAACACAAGAAAGACTAACAATGCAAGTTGCTAAGACATTAATGGAGTCATTAGATGCAAAAGGTGTAGCAGTAACAATCGACTCAACTCACCAATGTATGACAATGAGAGGAATTAAAAAAGAACAAGCATCGACTGTTACAAACTACTATTTGGGACAATTTAAAGAAGATCTAAGTTTTCAAAATAGATATTTAAGATTCATAAGTATCACAAAAGATTAAAGTGTCAGATCAATTCAAAGCATTAATTATCAATCAAGAAGGTGATAATTTTACTAGAGAAGTAAAATCAATTGATAAAAGCTTTTTAAAACATGGCGATGTAACTATTAAAGTAGATTATTCAGATCTTAATTTTAAAGATGGAATGATTCTAAAGAATGGTGGAAGATTAGTTAAAGAGTTTCCTCATATTCCAGGAATAGATTTTTCAGGTACTGTTTTAGAAAGTGAAAACTTAAAATTCAAAGAAGGTGATGAAGTAATTTTAACAGGCTTTAGAGTTGGCGAAGTTTTCTTTGGTGGATATTCACAAATAGCAAAAGTTAATGCAGATTTTTTAGTTAAGAAACCTAAAGATCTAACGAGTAAACAAGCAATGATATTAGGTACAGCTGGATTTACTTCTTTAATGAGTGCTTTTGCAATTCAAGCAAGAGAAAGTATTTTATTGGGTGAAAAAGTTAACGATGTGTTGGTAACAGGTGCTACAGGTGGTGTAGGTAGTGTAGCGGTTATGGCCTTATCAAAACTAGGTTACAATGTTACTGCTGTTACAGGAAAAGATTCTAAATCTGATTACTTAAAGTCACTAGGTGCTAAAAATGTTGTAAATAGGTCTGAATTTGACAAGGACCCAAGATTAATTGATAAAGGTTTATGGGATGGTGTAGTCGATACTGTCGGTGGAAAAATTTTAGCAAACGCAATAGTTCAAACAAAACCGAGTGGTATTATTGCAGTTTGTGGGAATGCAAATAATAATGAACTTAATACAAGCGTAATCCCTTTTATGTTAAGAGGAATTAAACTTTGGGGAATGGACTCTGCAAATTGCAGTATTAAAAGAAGAGAATTTATATGGTCAGAAGCTTCTAAATTAATTGATTTTGATTTACTTGAAAAATCAATTTTAACAGTTAGCTTAGAAGAATTGATTGAAACTTATCCAAAAATTTTAAAAGGTGAAATTTCTGGTAGAGTTATAGTTGATTTAAACAAATAATGGATTGGGATAAATTAAAAATTTTTCATGCAGTAGCTGAAGCAGGTAGTTTTACTAATGCAACAGTCAATCTAAATCTAAGTCAATCTGCAATTAGTCGACAAATTCAATCACTAGAGCAAGATCTAAAAGTTCAATTATTTGAAAGACATGCTAGAGGATTAACTCTTACTGAAAATGGTGAATATGTCTTTAAAACTGCACATGAGGTAATCAGCAAACTAAAAGAAGTTGAAACATCATTGGGAGACCAAAAAAATAAACCAACAGGAAAATTAACTATTACAACAGTTAGAAGTTTTGGCACACACTGGTTAACACCTAGAATTCAAGAGTTTATGAGATTAAACCCTGAAATAGAAATTGAATTAGTATTTGATGACAAAGAATTAGATTTAAGCACACGACAAGCTGATATTGGTATTTTTATGAGAAGACCAAAACAATTAAATTATATTCAAAAAAAATTAGTTGATATTAAATATTATGTTTATGGATCTAATAAATATTTGGAAAAATTTGGAATGCCAAAAACAATTGCTGATTTAAACAAACATAATTTTATTTCTTTTGGAAAAGGTGCGCCGTCTCCAGTTTATAATCCAGATTGGGCATTAAAACTTGGAATGCATGATGGTAAAAAAAGAAAAACTGTTATGAAAGTAAATAGTGTTATGGGTCTACTTTTAGCGGTAGAGTCTGGAGTGGGGTTAGCTGCTTTACCAGAGTATTTGGTATCTAATTCATCTAACGTTATTAAAGTTTTACCTAAATCAGAAGGTCCGATTACTGAGGCACATTTTGTGTATCCTCAATCACTTAAAAATACAGCTAGAGTTCAAGCTTTTAGAAATTTCTTGTTTAGTAAAATTGGTGACTGGAAATAAAAAGTTTCCTAACTAATATTTATCTTTCATATAAAAAAACCTTTACAACTGCGACAATATATGCGATTGATAATCATTCGCAATGAGAATAATTCTCAGTCGCAAATCAATAAGGGTAAAGAAAAGGATAAAATGAAAAAAATAAGTTTATTAGTACTAGCTTTGGTTTTCTTTACCAATATGGTTTTTGCAGCTGAAGTTAATGTATTTAGTGCAAGACATTACGACTCAGATATTCAGCTTTATGAAAAATTTACTAAAAAAACAGGCATAAAAGTAAACGTTGTATCGGGAAAAGATAAAGCTCTTCAAAAAAGAATAATAGAAGAAGGAGCTGACTCTAAAGCAGACATTTATATTACTGCAGATGCAGGAAGATTAGGCGCATTTGATGCTAAAGGAATGTTTCAAAATTCAATGACTTCAACTATCAAGGCCGCTGTTCCAAAAAACTTTAGATCTAAAAACTGGACTGGAATAGCTAAGAGAGCAAGAATTATGTATTACTCTCCAGAAAGAGTTAATGCCAATGAGTTAAATGGAATGACTTACGAAGGTCTTGCAGATCCTAAATGGAAAGGCAGAGTTGTTATAAGAAAATCAAATAATATTTATAATCAATCACTTGTTGCTTCAATAGTAAAAAATAATGGAAAAAAAGCTACTTGTGAATGGTCAAAAGGTGTTGTTGCTAATATGGCAAGAGACTCAAAAGGAAATGACAGAGCTCAAATATTAGCAGTTGCAGCAGGAGAGGCTGATTTAGCTGTAGCTAATACTTATTACTTGGCATTAATGTTGTCTGGAAAAAAAGGAGCAGAACAACAAGCAGCTGCTAAAAAAGTATTGCCATTTTTCCCAAATCAAGGTGATAGAGGAACTCATATGAATATTAGCGGAGGTGGAGTATTAAAAAATGCACCAAATCCAGAAAATGCAAAAAAACTTCTTGAGTTTTTATTAACAAAAGAAGCACAAGAGCATATTGTTAATAACACATTTGAGTATCCAATGATTGATGGTGTTGAACCACATGATCTTGTTAAACAAATGGGTCTTGGCTTTAAACAAGATTTGAATACTAAAGTTATTAATTATGGAAAAAATCAAGCAATAGCATTGGAGTGCATGCTTGCTGCTAAGTGGAAATAAATAATAATGGAAAAAAATTTATTTAATTTTGATAAAAATAATTCTTCCAATGTAAATGGTTCTCAAGTGGGTCAGATAACATGTGAACCATGTGCAAATGAATGTAAAAAAATTGAAATTAAAATAAATAATAGAAAATTATCTGATATTAAAAACGAAGAGATTGATCGTCTCATAAGTGTTTTTAACAAAGTGGATTAATTTTCAAAAAAAGTGAACATAATTTAATAGTCTTTACCCTTCTATTAATTATGTTCACTTAATTATAAAGGGTAAGTATGTATTTAAGAAAAATAAATATTTGGTATTTAAGTTCTTTTTTAATTTCAGTTGCTGTAGCAATACCAATTGTTACTGTATTTTCTAGCTTTTTTGATAGCACTGGTGAATATTCTTCTATTATCAAGAATACATTTCTTTACGATTATATATTTAATTCTTTAACTCTTTTATCTGGGGTATTATTTTTAACTTTTATAATTGGAGTGTCGAGTGCTTACTTAGTTTCCTTTTATAAGTTTACAGGATCAAATTTTTTTAAATGGGCATTAATCCTATCTTTTGCAGTGCCAGCTTACATTTACGCTTATTCATTAACAGCTTTTTTTGAAAATTATGGAACAGCCTTTTCAATTTTAAAAAATCTATTTGGAGATGGTGATTATAACTCCCAAATACCTAAGTTTGATGGAATGTTGGGAGCGATAGTTGCAATTTCGTTTTCATTATTTGGGTATGTCTATGTGTTAACAAGAGCTTCTTTCCACTATCAATCTCAAAATTTAATAGAACTTGGAAGAAATCTTGGTTTTAGTAAACAAAAATCTTTTTTTAAAATAATTTTACCTTCTGCAAGACCTGCAATAGTTGCTGGATTATCACTTGTTGCAATGGAAACTTTATCTGATTTTGGTGCAGTATCATTTTTTGGAATATCCACTCTTACTACTGGAATTTATAATGCATGGATTTCATTTGATGATCTTGCTTTAGCAAATCAGCTATCTTTTTATCTGTTAATTTTTATACTTGGATTGTTTGTATTAGAAAATCTATCTAGAAGAAAAGCTCAATATCATTCTCCAACCAAAGGGGGATTTAAAAAGAAATCATTAACTACTTTAAGAGGTTATAAATCTTTATTAGCTTTTTCTTTTTGTTTTTTAATTTTTTTTGTAAGTTTTTTATTTCCTGTTCTTCAAATGCTTTATTGGACAATTGTTTTTCCAAAGCATTTAATTGATTTAGATCTAATTAATTTATTTTCCAATACTATAATCTTAGTTTTATTGTCAAGTATTGTTTTAATTAGTTTTGCCTTTATTTCTAATTATGGAAATAGATTGTCTAAAAGTAAATTTTTAGAAATGTTAACTACTTTTTCAATATCAGGTTATGCTATTCCTGGGATTATTTTAGCTGTAGCATTTATTACTTTTATCTCTTGGTTTGATAAAAACATTATTAGTTTCTTCGATCTAAAAAATATAAAATCAATTTTTATTGGATCTATTTTAGGTCTGGTTATAGTTTATTTTATTAGGTTTTATTCACTTGCAAATAATGGAATTAAATCAGGTTATTTAAAGATAAGTTATTCAATTGATGAAAGTGCTTATTTACTTGGTTACTCAAAATTCAAAACTTTTATGAATATTCATATACCTTATTTAAAAAATTCTATTCTATTGATAGGCATTTTGATCTCTATCGAAATTATTAAAGAGTTACCCATAACATTAATAATGAGACCGTTTAATTTTGAAACTTTTGCAACTCAAGCCTATATTTATGCTTCTCAAGATTTATTAGAAGCTGCTGCAGCTCCCTCGTTATTTCTTATTCTTATTGCAAGTTTCTTTATTTTAATTACATCTAGATATATTCTTAAGGATTAATTGATTTATGGCACAAAACTTTTTAGAAATCGAAAATGTTACTTTTGCTGCTAGTGATAAAAATAAAGTCAATAATGTTACACTTAATATAGAGAATGAAGGAGATATTGTTTGTCTGCTGGGCCCATCAGGTATTGGTAAGACAACTATATTAAGAACTATAGCTGGTTTAGAAAAAATTCAATCAGGAAGAATTTCTTTAAAAAATAAAACTTTATCTTCTAAAGATGTGCATGTTGAACCTGAGAACAGAAATATTTCTCTAGCATTTCAGGATAATTCATTATTCCCACACTACAATGTACTTCAAAATATTCAATTCGGAGCAGAAAGAAATAAGAAAAAGAAAAAAAGCTTAACCATTAATGAAGTTATTCAATTTCTTCATTTAGATCATGTCAAAGATAAATTTCCCCATCAAATTAGTTCTGGAGAAGCTCAAAGAGCAGCGTTAGCAAGAGCATTACTTTCTAAACCAGATTTACTTTTGTTAGATGAGCCTCTATCAAATGTGGATCAAAGTTTTAAAGAAGAAATTCAAGTTAAACTAAAACAAGTTTTAACTGATTTAAAAATTACTACTATTATAGTTACACACGATTCTTATGAGGCATTTTATCTTGGAAGCAAATGTGGAATAATTTTAGATAGCCAATTAAAACAATATGATGACCCTTATAACGTTTATCATTTTCCAAATTCTGTAGAAGTAGTGAATTTTTTAAATCGAGGGATTTTAATTCCAGCAAAAGTTACAGGTGAAAATAGTTTAGAAAATAAAGATCTTGGAACTATAAATGGGAATTTCACCAAACATTATCCAAAAGGTTCTGATGTTCAGTTATTATTACAGCCAGAAGATCTTGAGCATGATGATCAGAGTAATTTGAAGCTAGAGGTTGTAGATAGAAAATTTAGAGGTACCAACTTTATCTACACTTTAAAGACTGGTAGCAATTTATTGATACCAGTTTTTGTACACTCTCATCATATGCATCAACATGAAGTGGATGAAAAATTTGGTATTAAAAGACCAATTAATATTGATCACATAGTTTGTTTTTAATAAAAGAAGCTGATGCTTTCAAAAAAACAATTATTTACCAAGGGGATGATGGATATTTCTCCACACATGTTATCCGTAATTCCTTTTGGTATTATTTGTGGTGCAATTGGAGTTGAACTTGGCTTTAGTCCATATTTAGTCTATGCAATGTCATTTATTATTTTTGGAGGAGCTTCACAAATTGTATTTCTGCAGGTACTTTCAGGAGGGGCATCCAGTTTAGTTGCTGTTACATCAGTTGGAATTATCAACTCAAGACATTTATTGTATGGTGCGGTTTTATCAGAATATTTAGAAAAATTATCTTTTTTAAAGAAGTTATTAATTTCTTACATCGTTGTAGACCAGGGTTTTGCAGAATCTAATAAATTTTTTAAAAAAAATAAATCTGAACAACATCTACATTACCATTTAATTGGAACAGGTTGTACCATGTGGATTTGTTGGCAAGTTGCAACATTATCAGGAATTATCTTGGGATCATTTTTACCAGCGGAACTTGGGCTAAAATTTACAATACCACTTACTTTTATAGCAATTGTTGTACAAGATTTAAAAAAGATTGATCATTTAATTGTTATGATCACTTGTGGCTTAAGTTCTTTATTATTTTTTGATGCACCATTTAAGTCTTACATAATTATTGCCCCAGTCATTGCACTTTTTGTAGCTTCAATAATAACGAGGTTAAAAAAATGACCTGGGTATCAATTATCATTGCAGGAATATTAACTTATTTGACTAGAATGACTATGATTGCTTTAGTTGATAGAGAAATGCTTGGAGATAAGATTAAAGCAGTATTGGAATATGTTCCTTCAGCAGTATTTCCTGCAATAATATTTCCAGCAATTTTTATCAATGATTATGGGGCATTTATAGAAATGAATGATCCTAAAATTTTTGGAGCTATTGTTGCAATTATTGTTGGTTATTTTTCCAAAAATATTATTGCAACTATTTTATCTGGATTGATTTCTTATTGGTTTTTAATATTTGTTGTATTTAGTTAGCACCTAATTGAATATTCTTACTAACATTGTTATCCATCATTTCAGGTTTAGATAGATTAAGGTTGGACATAATTTCAATATATTCATCAACGTTCTTTACTTGCAATCTAGGATTAAATTTTTTTTCTTTTTCAATAGTACTTACTTTTTCACCATTATAATCATGACCAGGGTAAAGAAGTGTTTCTTCTGGCAATTTTAAAAGTTTATCAAATATAGAATGATAAGAGTCTTTTGAATTTCCATTTTGAAAATCTGTTCTGCCAGTTCCATTAATTAAAAGCGCGTCACCTGAAAAAAGATAATTATCTAACAAAAAACTATAGCTTTCTGCTGTATGTCCTGGTGTATAAATAGATCTAATGTTTAAACCATCAATATTTATTAGTTCATTATCCTTTACTTTGATTTCAACTGCATCAGCGGGGGTATGCTCTCCCATAAGTGTGGCACAATTTGTGACTTGTTTTAATTTAGAGGCACCCGTTACATGATCGGCATGAATGTGAGTATCAATGACTTTTACAAGTTTTAGATCAAGATCTCTTAACAGCTGAATATAATCATTAACATTTTCTAAAACTGGATCAATTATTACAGCTTCGCGACCTTTTGCCGAAGCAATTAAATAAGTATAAGTTGAAGTTTTTTTATCAAATACTTGTTTAAAGATCATTTAATATTAGTATCAAATTATTATGAATACCTCCACATTTGATTGGACTTGTAAGCACACTTGGAAAACAAGTGCAAAAAATACTATGTGGTGTGTGATTGGTTGTTCCATTGGAGATTTTGGTACAATCTTATTTTTTCAATTATCAAACATCTCATTTCCAATTTTGGGTATAATGATTTTAGCAATTATTAATGGCTTAATTACTAGTATTATTTTGGAAACTTTTATTTTGATGAAACAAAATATTGAATTTAAAAATGCACTTAAAACTGCAATGGGCATGAGTTTTATTTCGATGATAAGTATGGAAATAACAATGAATATTACAGACTATCTGCTAACAGGTGGGGCCTTGTTAACATGGTGGGTGATACCAATCATGTTAATAGTAGGTTTTTTAACACCTTGGCCATATAACTATTGGCGATTGAAAAAATTTGGAATTGCTTGCCACTAACATTACAAAAAAAATATTAAACTAATGCCTAATAAAAATTTAATTATATTAACTATTTGCCAAGTTTTTTCATTTACGGCACCACCAATTACAGTTTTTATAAGTGGGATTGTTGGGTTAAAAATTTCTCCAATAGCTTCATTAGCAACACTTCCAACATCGTTATCAATTGTTGGTACAGCCGTATTTTCATTTTTTGCAGCAAAAATAATGAGTAAAATTGGAAGAAAAAAAGGTTTTATATTGTCATCAACGTACTCGAGTTTAGCATCATTACTTGGTGCTTATTCAATTTATACAGAAAATTTTGTTCTGTTTTGTATATCGTGTTTTGTAATTGGTACTGGGATTGCTTTTACCCATCAGTATAGATTTGCAGCAGCAGAAACAGTTAACAAAAATGAAAGTTCTAGAGCTATTTCTATATTGTTACTTGCAACAATTCTTTCGGCTTTAATAGGTCCTAATGTTGCAAACTTTACAAAAGATATAATTTCAGATCATCTTTACACAGGATCTTATATTTCTTTAGCTGTACTAACTATTATACCAGTTTTTTTATTATTTTTTTACAGAACAGACAAGAATCCAAAACCTAAAGAGAGTGCCAATGGCAATCAAAGATCCTATTTTGAATTAGTACAAAATCCAATAATTCTTCAAGCAATTGTTACCGCTGCGTTTGCATATTCAATAATGTCATTCATTATGACTGCAACTCCAATTAGTATGTATAAAATGCATGGATTTACATTAGGCTCAACAAGCATTGTTATTCAATCCCATATAATAGGAATGTTTTTACCATCTTTGATTACAGGAACATTAATAAAAAAATACGGACATTCTAAAATAATTTATTCTGGAGCTTTAATTTATTTAATTTGTATCTTTTTAAGTTTTTATGATCAAACATTCATAAATTATTTAATCGCACTTGTATTATTAGGTATTGGATGGAATTTTTTATTTATAGGAGGAACTAGTTTGTTGGTACTCTGTTACAAAGAAAGTGAGAAATTTAAAGTACAAGGTTTTAATGATGTATTAGTTTTTTCAATACAGTCCATAGCAAGTCTTACTGCAGGTTATTCAATTTTAAAATTTAGCTGGAATGAAATTAATTTAGCATGCATCCCTCTAGTTATATTGATTATATTAGTTTCGATAAGATCAGATATATATCAAAAAAAATTAGCTGTTTCTAAATCTTAGGTAGATTTTATCTAAATAGTAAAAAAGAGAAATAGCTCTTAAAATCATAAAGATACAAAGTGAAATCCAAATCCCATTATTAAAAATTAATTTTGTTAAAATTATTGAAATTATTAAATAACTCAAAACTGAAAACACCATTGCATTTCTTAATTCCTTAGTTTGAGAAGCACCAATAAAGATGCCGTCAAATTGATAGCAAAAAGATGAGATTAAAGGCAAAATGATTAACCAAATTACATAGGATGAGCTTAGCTCTCTTATCTCTTCTAAATCAGACATAAGGTTTATTACATACTCATATGCAAAAAAGTAGATTATTGAAATTATTAATCCAGATATAGAGCTTAATATAAATGAATTTTTAACAATATTTTTAAAAAGACTTAGATCTTTTTTACCTAATGAATATCCTACTATTCCTTCAGTAGAAAATGCATATGCATCCAGTATAAAAGCCGATAGAAAAACAAGATTTATTAGTATGGCGTTTGCTGCAACATAATCCTCCCCAATTTGAGTACCGAGATAAGTAAACCATAAAAAAGAAAAAGTTAGCAATACTGTTCTTATAAAAATATTTAAATTTATATTAAAAATATTATTGATCTTTCTTAAATTAAATATTTGCTCAAAATCAATTTGAATTTTAGTAAATTTAGATAAATAGTAGAACGTATAAATCAAAAAAATTGTTGAAGTTATTAAGGCTGAAAACAAAGTACCATAAGCCACACCTTTAATATTTAGATTAAATATTGTGACGAGAACAATGCTTATTAAGATATTTAATATAGAGAAAAATCCAACTGCAAAGCTAGAAGTCTTAGTTTTTTGTAAGCCAATAAATAATCCAGTTATTATATATAAAGTTAATTCACCTGGCGCTGAATAAACTCTAATTCTAAAATATTGCTTATAAATATCTCTAGTAATTTCAGATAAATCAAAAACTTTTAAGCTTAAATTTAATATAAAATTTTGAAGTAAAATTATTATTATTGAAATGAATGTGACAAATAAAAGATTTCGAATAACAATATTTAAGATTTCTGAATAATCATTTCTTCCATTCGCTTGAGACACCATTCCAACTGTACCCATTCTTAAAAATCCAAAACTCCAAAAAATCATTGAAAATAGATTTGCTGCAACCGATGTTGCTGATAGGTAGGAGAGATTTCCTAAATTTCCCATTAAAGCAGTATCTATAATGCCAACCATTGGAACTGCTAGATTGGCAAAAAATATGGGTATTGATAATTTTAAGATGTATTGAATTGAGGATTTTTGCATTAGTTTAACTTTAATACTTTATTTAAATAAATTTACTAATGATTTAAATACATAATATGGCTCCTTTAAAAAATTGGGATAACAAAACTTGGTTATCATCTAAAAAATATATTAACTCTTTTAATAGATTTTTATTAAAGCAAATAAAGCTAAATAAAAATTCTAGAATTTTAGATATTGGCTGTGGAAGAGGAAAAATCTTAGATGATTTATCAAATAAACTAAAATTATTAAACAAACCTATTGGCTTAGATATAGAAAACCATAAAGACAAAAGTAAAAAGATAATTTTTAAAAAAATTGATGCACTATCTTATGTGTCAAAAACAACAATTACTTTTGATTTAATATTAATAAAACAAACAATTCATTTATTGAAAAAAAAACAAGCCATAAAACTATTATCTATTTGTAAAAACAAACTAAATCCTAATGGAAAAATTATCATTTTAAGTCTAGATCCTAACAAAAATGAAATACCCACATTTCAACTAATGAACAAAAAGCTGAATATTTCATTAAAAAAAGATGAAAAACTATTCAATTTGATTTTAAAAAATCAAAATAAGTTCGTTATTAAAAAATTCACTTTTGATGTGAAAATTTCAAAAAAAAAATATCTTCATATGATCAAAAAAAGATACATTTCCACTTTACTTAATTTCAATGATAAACAATTAGAAAATGGTTTAAATGAAATTAAAAAAGATTATGGAAAAGTATTAAAATTTAAAGATAGATTAATTACTTTTATTATAAAAAAATAATTAAAGCATCTTCTTTAATAAATTATCATCAAAAAATAATTTATGAACAATTACTGCAAGTATATGAATTATAATCAGACCTATTAGTACATAGTTTGAAACAACATGAATGTCATAAAATAATTCACCTAACTCAAAATTGTCTTGAATTTGAATTTTTTTATAAAAGATTGTCAGTGTCTCACCATTAAATAATTTTTTTAAAATCCCAGATATAGTGATTGATAGAATTGTCACATACAATAACACATGATTTAGTTTGGCTAAAAATTTTTGACCTGTAAAAACGCTTGGTCCAAGCTTAGGAGTTGGATTTAATGACTTATAAAGTAATCTTAAAATTACTAAGTAAAATATAGATAAACCAATGGTGATATGAATATTTTCTAAATTTATTCTTTCAGTTCCAAAATCTAAATCTACTAAATAAAATCCAAGAGGAATTTGCACAAAGAGTAGTAGAGCACTTATCCAGTGTAATAATTTTGAAATTAAACCATACTCTGCTAAAGTATTTCTAACATGCATAGTTCAATTAAACATATTGTTAAGAATATTGGAATTAGTTTATTTCTAATAATTTCAATACTTATTAGTACTCATGCGAATTCAGAACAATCAGCTGAGGAAATTATAAAAAATAGAAAAGCTTTATTCAGCAAAAACTATAGTACAGCTAAAAAAGTTCAATTTTTGTCTTCAAAAAGTGAATTTGATGATGCAAAGAAACTAATGTTAGAAATGAGTGAAAATTACAAAACCTTAATTGAGTTGTTTCCTGAAAATACTAAAGAGGGATTTAAAACTGAAGTAACACCTTTAATATGGGAGGAAAAAGATAAATTTAATTCTTTGATGAAAAAATCTTCAAATGACATGATTGAACTTGCATCAATTATTGAAGAGACAGATAATATTAGAGGTGTAATTGGAAAACTAATGTGGGGTAATTGCAAAGCCTGTCATTCAAAGTATAGAGTAGAACATTAAATTTCTTAAATTTTAAACTTACATAATAATGATACCCCTAAAAATCAAAGAACACCTAGATAATTATATTCATCAAGAAGTTTATGTTCAAATAGCTGTGATTAAAGGTAAGGAAAAAGTATCCACTAAAGCTGCAATTGAAGGTTATTTTAATTCAAATCATTTTAGAGATTTGTCTGAAGGAAGACCTTATGATCATTTTATTGATGGATTGAATGATAAATGTTTAATCAAGTTATTAAATTCACCCATGAAAGATAAAGTAACTGATGATGAAGTAATCAAAGGACTTCAAAAAAAACTTAAAGAGCTAAGTAATGAAGAGTTAGAAAATACTTTTTGGGAAATTGAAACTGGTGAGTTTGTTAACAACAATCAGATTAAAGATCTTGAGCAAGAAAGAGATCAAATGATTGAAAGTTTAAATCTTAATAATAAAGATAACGTACACAAAGTTTTAATGGATTTTTGTAAAAAATATGAAGAATTATGCATTGTTAAATATCCTGACGCACCACTTCCATTGGAGATATTGAAATCTACTGGTTCCTAATCATTGGATAAACTTTAGGATTTAGGTATTTTAAATTTGTAATCATTATTAATGCTAAGGTAACCAATCCAATACTCAATCCTAAGTTAAATAAAACTTTAAAATCAAAAGCCCAGACTAATTCAAAGATATTCTCCATAATAAATTTAGAGGCAGTTACCGCAAAAAAGGTTGCTATCAATATTACAGAATTAAAGATTATTAAAAATTCGATTAAGGAAGATAAAATAACTTCTTTTTTTGAAAACCCTAAAATTTTAAATACTAAATTTTGATATTCTTTAACTTTTCCTTGAACCATAATAGCGCTAGAAATAACAATTAATCCTATAATAATAGTGACTGCTGAAATAAGAGTAACTGCTATGAAAACTTTGTTCAAAACATCGGTTACTTTATTCAAATAATCTGCAATCTTAATCATGGATAAACTAGGTAATACATCTAACATTGAAGTCTCATCAAACTTTTCAATTGTTTCAAATTTTGCAGTTGCTAAATATTCATGAGGAATATTATTTGCAAATTGAGGATTAAATAACATAGCAAAATTAATACTGAGATCACGGTAATCAACCGCTCTAAAATTAACTATCTCTCCATCAATTTCTCTACCATAAATATTTAGCGTGAATACATCGCCTAATTTAATATTTAAATTTTTTGCAACTTCAGCATCTAAAGAAATTTGAAGTTTGTTAGGTTTGGTAATATCCCACCATTTACCTTCAGTTAATGGATTATCTTCTGGAACTTCATCTACCCATGAAGATCTTCTATCACTACCAATTACCCAGTAACTATCATTGTCAGGTTTTATATAAGTATTTGGATTAATCCCGTTAATCTTAATAATCCCAGATGACACCATCGGTACCACCTCAATTTTTGCATTAGCATCCATATTCAGTATATTTTTTTCAAAAATTTCTTTTTCTCCTTTTTGAATACCAACAAAAAAATAATCAGGAGCAATATCAGGTATGGATTTTGCAATTTCTCTTTGAAAATTAGTACCAACTAACGCTAGTGTAAGCAGTAAAGTAACTCCTAAACCTAAAGACATAATTGTAATTGGAGTAATACTTTTTGTCTGGGTTATATTTTTAATGGATACTTTTAAAGATATATTGGAAGTAGATTTAAATTTTTTTAAAAAATAAATGATTATTTTTGAAAGTAGAAAAAATACTATTAAACAAACAAAAAAAGCAATAAAATATCCAAGACTATAAATAGGTCTTTCAGATCCAAAACTAAATAATAATACCAAAATTGATAATAAGATTAGGCTTAAAGCTGTAGATTTTTTTGAATAATAAAATTCTAAATTTTGAAAAACATTTCTAAATAAATTTGAGGCTTTTACTTGATCGATTGAACTAATGGTTGGGATTGAAAAAATAATAAGAACTAATAACCCAACTAAAAATATTTTAATAAAATTTATAATCGAAAATACTGGGGAAACATTTAGCCCTAATCCATCAGATAAATATTGATCGACAAAAGGTACAATTAAAAAACTTGAGCCATAAGCAAAAGTTGTGATCACCAAAAGTAAGATAAATAATTGAAGATAATAGAGTGTTTTAATATTACCTGAATAAAATCCAACTGCTTTTCTAACTGCAATAGACATATTGTTTTGATTAATAAAAGAGAGAAGAGTATTTGCTATCCCAATTCCTGCAATCAACATTGCACTAATTGAAACTAGTGATAAGAACTGTGAAAAATTGTTGATTATTCTCTTTAATCCACTTGCAGAATTCTCAGGATACCTAAGTTTAACTTTTTGATCATCTTTAAATATATTCTCTATTTTTTTTTCTATTTTACCAGCATCATCTGTTTCATTGAATTTTATTTTGTATTCATAATTTAAAAAGCTGCCAATTCCATTAAGTTTCAAAATTTCTAATGTTTGATCTCCTGCAAGTGCCCAATCACCAAAAGCAACAAACCCACTGACATCAGGGACGGATTTTACAATTCCTATAATTGTAAATAATTGATTTTGAACTTTAATTTTTTCATTAATTTTTAAGTTTAAATTTTTTGATAAACTTTCATTTATTAACAAAGTATTGGGTTCATTATGCATTCTATCAAATGCGCCAGCAGGCTCATAATCAACAGAGCCATATAAAGGATATTTAGTATCTACAGTTTTAATTCTAGTAAACAGAGATTTGTTTTTGTCTCTACCAATGGTTGAGACCATTGTACTAAATTCAATCATTTGAGAAACGGTTGCAAACTCTTTAACTTGATTGACTAGTTTAAGACTTCCTTCATTACGATTATAGTCAATTTCAAGGTCGCCACCTAACAGGGCTTTAGCATTATCATTTAATTCTTTTTTTAAACTATCTTCAATGGTGAAGATGGCACTTAAAATGAAAAGACTGATAAAAAGAGTTACAATAATACTAGTTAATTTTTTATAATTTCTGCTTAAATCTTTTAAAGCATACTTAATAATTAGATTAAATTCAGACGGATTATTTAATTTTTCCATCTTTAATTCTAATTTTTCTTTTAGCTTTGTTAGCTAATTTTGGATCATGAGTTACCATAATGAGTGAGGAACCTTCTTCTTTCACGTATTTAAATAATATATCGGAAATCATTACTGAATTTTCAGTATCTAGATTCCCAGTAGGCTCATCCGCTAAGATTAATTCTGGTTTCATCGCAATCGCTCTTGCTATTGCAACTCTTTGTTGTTCTCCGCCAGATAGTTGGCTTGGTAAATTATTAAATCGATGATTAAGTCCAAATCGATCTAATAACAGTTTTGCTTCTTTTTCTGGGTTTTTGAATTTATTCAGTTCAAGAGTTAAGGCTACATTTTCAACTGCTGTGTAATTGGGGATTAAATAAAATGACTGAAATATAATTCCAATATTTTTTCTTCTAATTTCTGAGACTTCATCTTCGCTTAATTTTGTAATCTCATGATTTTGAAAAAAAATTTTTCCAGAGGTAGCTTTTTCTAAGCCTCCAATTAACATAATAAGACTGGTTTTTCCTGAGCCACTTTCACCAACAATAGATATTGTCTCTTTTTTCTTAGTAGTTAAGTTAACATCTTTTAAAACTCTGATATTATCTTTACCTGTTTGGTATTTAAGATTTACTTTATTTAATTTAAGAAGAATGCTCATGAATAAAAGTTTTATTATTAAAATAATCGTACTCTGTCTAGTCACCATAAAGGTAAGTGCAATAGAAAAAGTAATTTTGTTTGGAGATAGTTTAATGGCTGGCTATGGATTGCCTAAGGAACAACATTTATCAGTAGTTTTACAAAATAGTTTAGAGGTAGAAGGACATAAAATTAAAATCATCAATGGCAGTGTTTCAGGGAGTACATCAGCAGGTGGATTAAATATAGCTGAGTGGACATTATCCCAATCTAATATCGATCTAATGATCTTATGTCTTGGAGCTAACGATATGTTAAGAGGCATTAATCCTAAGGAAACTAAAAATAATTTAGAAGAAATAATTCAAATCGCAAAAAACAAAAAAATAAAAATAATCATTACAGGAATGATTGCACCTACTTCGTATGGTTCTGAATATAAGGAATCTTTTGATAAAATTTTCTTTAACTTATCTAAAGAATATAATTTGCAATTAATTCCATTTCTACTTGAAGGTGTAGCACAAAAACCTGAATTTAATTTAAGTGACGGCATGCATCCAAATGACCAAGGCACAATTATCATTGGTAACACACTAAAAAAAGCTATCTTAAAAAATCTATAAAGACTTAATATTATTTTTTTGTTATCGTTTTTTCATGAAAAAGATTCTATCTATTATTATTTTATTTCTTTCAACCTCACCCTTAATTGCAAATGATAGAAATATTGAGTT
>Ga0209666_1000478_pt1 | contig 30920 bp, 40 predicted proteins | sample SaaInlV_125m_DNA_FD_184679 | JGI IMG/M metagenome (GOLD analysis project Ga0209666, IMG submission 184679) | Marine microbial communities from expanding oxygen minimum zones in the Saanich Inlet - Saanich Inlet SI037_S3LV_10m_DNA (SPAdes)... | ecosystem: Environmental > Aquatic > Marine >...
TACAACTGGACTAACTATAACTCCAGCTACATCAACTGTTTATGCAACTGACTCAACCTTGTCTAGCTATGCTACTGGCAATGGAGTATATTTAAATGGCCATGCAGACGGCTGGCTTAGATTAAATGGGTCAGGCGCCAACCGCGCTAGTATAGACGTTTGGGGTGAAAATTATGCAGCTCCGTTTGCTGATGCAATTACATTTAGAACTGGTGGTACAGCTGAAAGAATGATGATTGCCAGCAATGGCAACGTTGGTATTGGTACAACAGGACCTAATGAGTCACTTCATATTTACAGAGCTTCAGGTGATGCTTCATTCAGGTTGCAATCATCATCGCAGCAGCTGAGAATTGATCAGAATAGTATCCGCACAACAACTAACTCTAGTATTGGTATATTTACTAATGGTAATACTAATCAGATGTATTTAAATCAAAGCACTGGCAATGTTGGTATTGGCACAAGTAGTCCAAACCAAAAGTTAGACGTATCAGGAGTTACTCGTTCCCATAAGATGGAAATACAATCATCAAGTTCAGATGCTACTTTTTTAAATATAGTTCAGCAGTCAGGTGGAGTTGATTCGCGAATTGATTTAAAAACAAGTGCAAATAATGGCGGAGACCCATTTATATTCTTTGATGCCGGCGGTTCTAATATGGTTGTTGGTAATCATTGGTCCGGAACAACAAATAATCAACTTAGAATGGGAACCGGCGGGTCTGTTTCATCTTCAAGTTTTAAAGGTATTTCTATAGATGGGCTTGGAAAAATTATTTCAGGACCTGCAATTCATATTAATGAAGGACGAGGTGGCTCTGATACTTATAATGTGACTAATAGTAGTGAAGCATATAATTTAATGATGCCAAGTTTTTATGGTAGCGGATCGATTAATCAAACATATAGACATGCATATACTATTAATACTCCGTTTCATACAACTCTATGGCAGGGTGGTGGAGGTAACACAGTGTTTACCACATGGTCTAAAATCGGCGCAGAGCACTACAGAGACATTTATGTAGAAACATATACTTTGTATTATTCGGATATAAAAATAAAAGTTGTTACAGATGGCAACGCAACTATTAGTGTATGGTACGCAGGCTCTACATATCAAAATAATGTATATAGCGCACGATGGAGAGTATATCCATTACAGGCGGCTACTGTAACAATGAATCCTGGTAGCTCACAAAGTGCGTTTTATCATGTTCATCAAGCATCAGGCGGAAGAGAAGAGTCCAGTACGGCGACAGCAGCATCTGGCTCTGGACCAAGTACTTGGTAATAAGGAAAATAATATGTATGTATATATAAAAAATAATGAAATAGAAGCAGTTACTCCTAATCAGTTAGAAGCTCGTGATGGTGTCACCGAACTTGATATTCCTGATGCTGATATTGAATTTGAAAATGATAATCAATATCTTGTGTATGAAAATGATACAGTAATAAGACGTGAGCACTCTCTGGCAGAGTTTAATCAACTTGTACAGGAACATAGATCATTGCCATCGCAATATGCTACTAGACGGAAAATGGAATATCCTAGTACTGAAGAGCAATTGGACTACATTTATCACAATGGTGTAGATGCTTGGAAGGCTGATATTATTGATCCTATTAAAACAAGACACCCAAAGCCAGATTAAAAACTATCTAGCCAATTGGGTAAATCATTAACACCACGTTTGCTTTCCAGTATAGTCTCTATTTTTGCAATCATATCTTTATTTGTTAACACAAGTTTAGCACCTTGATGTAGTGGGCGTGGATAGTATTTTAAATCTACCCAAGCATACCCACTGCTTTCGCCATTGGTGTCTGGTGTAAATTCTTCAAAAACTGTAACAACAAATGCATTGTAGATAAACTTTTTATCTGCACTGGTAAATTTGTGCAGTGGATATATTTTCTCAAAGTCTGGCAACATGCCGATCTCTTCATTGAGTTCACGCAGTAATGTTTCAACAGGACGTTCTGTTTTTTCAGCCTTGCCTCCCCAGAAACTCCAGGTTCCTCGGTGACTGCTTTTACGTCCACGCAATTGTAGACATACTCTTCCGGTATCTAATGCTAAAAATATACAACCACTGGCAGTGATCATATTAGAGATAGAGTCTCCAGAAGCCTTCTTTGTAGACGCCCTCGAACGAGTTTTGCCATTGCGAGCCGGTCCATTCATATTGGTCTCCTGTTGCAGTATTGGTTACAAAGTGTGTATTGCTGATTGCACTTGCATCAAAAGCAATAGTCCAATCTGTACCATTGTAAGTTATAATATCGTTATTGTTGGCTGATAATCCCCACACTCCAGCGGCGCTGGTTTGTCCTAGTATCAAATAACGTTGCCCACTGGCGGCGGCTGGTAATGCGCCGTCTCCTGGGTAAGCATTTGCTGGATTAATAATTGCATCAACTGTGCCTTGTGTATTGGCTGGTTGTGTTCCAGCATCCAGTGTAACTTTTATTCGTTGTTTGTTAACACTGTCATATGATATAGTGCCAATTACGTCCTGGCTGCTGTCAGTTGGATCAGTACTTTGTCGTAATCTTAACTGACTGATACCATCACGCAGTTCGCCATATGCAGGTAATATTTTACTCCAATCTAAAGCATTGCCACTGGAATCAAAATTCCCGCCCTGCTCACTTAATATTGTAGCATAATTATCTTCATAACGCAACTTATAATTTTCCAGTGTTATTATTTTATAATTTTGAAACTGTGAAGTAAAACTTTCGCCCAGTTTAAAACTGTCAAGGTTATCGTCGTCAACCTGATTAATGTTGTTTAATATAGTGTGTATTAGTGTCTGCTTTTGTACTTTAACAGGTGGACTAATATAGATAGGTAATTCAAACTGTAGTGTACTGACATCAATAATTTCATCAACACCACTTGGTACACTGCGTACACTCCATGTCATGTTAGTAAGCTCAACATAACTTAAACTTGTCCAGTCAAAAGGATTATTAGTTGTGTGTATATTTAAACTAGGATTAAACAGCACTAGTATTTGTTCCAACATTTGTAATTTTTGTTCTGTATTACTGGTCCAAATATCAACCTGCATTTGTAAATTATACGGCACTGGTTGATATCGTGTAATCTCATATGTATCACCCAACTCATCCAAATATGCATTTGTGCTGTTGTCGTATTTCTTTTCAAACACTTGTACTTTATCACTGTGTTGTGCATGTGTACGGCGCTCAGGAGCAATGCTCATGTCACTTACATAACAACTAATAAACGGTGTTGCATTAACCACGTTCTCACTGTTGTCTTTTACTATGTGTGCCGCCATACGGCTAACATCACCATAGCGCACAGGCACAGTCTGGTAAATCTTTGTACCATCTTCTTTAGTACCCATTTCAACACTGAATCCACTAAACAGTCTTATAAACTGTTGTATGTATCGGCGCATCTGTTTATCATAAAAATATTGCATTCGGTTATCCTACATCTGGTTTAGGTAGTATGGTTTGACTCAAGCTCTGTCTTTCAGCTTGTTCTATTCCATCATCGCCAATAACTGTGTTTTCTGTGTTGTTAATAAATTCTTCAGCATTGTATGTTTTACTGCTCCATGTTTGAGCTGTAATATTATCATACAATCTATGCCATTTGGTTCCACGTCTTACAAATAGTCGGTTTGGTGTAAAGTCAGCACGTACAAAATAGTCACCTTCGTTTGGACTAGCTGGAAAACTGTTGCCTGAAGAAAGTGATTCACCATAACTCCAAGTTTTATCCTGACCGGACTCATGACTTGGATGTTGGTCAACACCACCAAACAAATGGTCAGCCAGTGGCTTGCCTGCTGGGTCTGCCTCTTCAGCTGCATCCACAATTGCATTACTGATATCCAGTTCTTTCTTGTAACTACTAATAACATTTTTAAGACTGTCTTCTTGTTCAGCAGTGCCAAGTATATCTGCGTACTCCTGGCTATCTGTAATTGGAGATAACTTAACACGCCAGATATGTGGCATCCAAGTTGCACTAAATCCTTCACTACCACGATTGGCATCCTGTACAACATAAAACTTTGGAATAGGTTCACGATTTGCATCAAGTGCTAAGTCATCCAACAAGTGTGGTAACTCAATGACATCGCCTGGCATTAATCTTCTGCCCATAACATCTACACATTCATTCATGTGGAATGTCATAAACAGTACATCATTTGTTAGAAATAAACCAAACTGAGTTAAATCAAAGTCGTTATCGCTTACATTGTAAACTCCACGCATTTCGTAAATATCTTTATCATACTTACGATCACGGTTTTCCATGAATAACAAATCTTGTATTTTGGTTTCGTTTACAATACCATCCATGTTGGTAAATTCACCAGTTAGTGGGTCAGTTTCCATACCACTTGTATAATTAGGTTGTGCTGGATCATCTGTTTCGCCCAAAGACTGTGGACCAATATACTTGTGTACATAAGCGCCAGTGCCTCCTATCTGAAATTGTTCTCTAATAGAGTTATCCAGGAAATAATAATCATTTGTTTTAGTGGGTTTCCACAAGCTAAGTCTTGGCATAAACTAAATCCTTTATGATATTTATCTATTCAAGTTCTTCTAGATTGCATAAATATTGTATAGGAGTATATCATATGGCACTACGTGACGCAATAATTAAAGAAATGGAAGTAAGACTGGGCGGAGGCATGGTAGATGTTGAACTTGACCCGGCACATTACAATCTTGCTCTTGACAAGGCATTAGACAAGTACAGACAGCGCAGTGAAAACGCTGTTGAGGAAAGTTTTATACATTTGCGCCTACAAGCTGAAATTAGCCAATATACACTACCAAACGAGATTATTGAAGTCAAAGACATATATAGACGTAGTAATGGTGTAAGTGGAACAACAGGTAATGATTTTGAACCATTTGAAGCACAGTATCTTAATACATATATGATGCACAGCGGCAGAGCTGGTGGATTAGCAGTGTATGACTCACTTGCACAACATCGCGAAACACTGGGCAGATTGTTTGGTGCAGAATATACATTTACTTGGAACCACACCAGCCACTCTTTATTTTTACATCGTCGTGTTAAAACAGATGATGATTGTTATTTGCACGTATATAACAATAGACCAGAAGAAACACTATTTGCAGACGTATACGCCAAGCCGTGGATTAAAGATTATGCATTTGCTCATGCACGTCTAATGCTTGCTGAAGCACGTGGTAAGTTTAACACTATTGCTGGTCCACAAGGCGGCACAACGCTTAATGCCGACGTTCTAAGAGCGTCTGCGGAAGCAGATTTAGATAAACTAGAGCAAGATTTAACCCTATATGCTGAAGGCAGTACTGGGTTAGGCTTTGTTATCGGCTAATAACTTTTAAAAAAATTACAAGTACTTGAAAAGGCAGGATTTATTCTTGCCTTTTTTTGTTGACAGGTAAAACGTTTTACTATATATTATAAGAGTAAGTTAAACAAAGAGGTAGTAAAATGAAAATCAAAGGCGCAATGACTGTTTTAGAAAGACGTGCTAAATTTTATGGTAAGACACTTGACTGGCTTATTAATGCCTTGGACCAAGGCATGGATGAAAACATGACTGTTACCCAAGCATATGAAGTTTACAAAATAGACCAAGGGTATATTTGGTGCGGTTTAGGCGACCTTGGATTTACTACACCTGAGAAAGCCAGTGATGCCTGGAAAATATGGCGTGGCGAAGGTGTTCAAATGGAGATGGAAATATAATGACATTTGATGATTTAACATTTGACGAAATTAGAACAGGTCACTTTCAGGCTAAGATGCAGTTCGGTAAGTATCAACTGAGTGTAGTCCTGTTACCAGGAAAAACACAGTACGAAGCGGCTGTGTTTGATGATGATATGTTTGTACAGTTGCCGGGGATACATCCTGATTTTTATGCAGACTTTTCAGACGATGTAATACCTCACCTTTTACCAGATGATGTCAGTGGAATCATGCATAAATTAAAAATGCTTGAAGGCCCAAAATAATTTAAAAAAAGGCTTGACAAGTAAGACGTTTTACTGTATATTATAAGAGTAAGTTAAAAAAACAGGAGTTATTAACATGCAAAACGAAATCCAAACACTAATCCAAAAATGTAAAACAGACTATACTAGATTTGTTACAGCAAGCGGACGTGGCACACCAGAGCCAGACAGTTACTTTGGTAAAACACTTGCTAACTTTGAAGATAGTTTTACTATCAAACAAGGCAAGAAGTATATTAAAATTATACGTGATAATGGAGTTTGGGGTTTTATCGTTAACACAGACAACGATACAAAGTTTAAGCGTGGTGATATACTCAAAGCCGCAGGTTGGAATGCACCTGCAAGAAATGCTGCACGTGGTAATATTTTTGAAGAGTACAGTGTAGCTTGGACTGGACCACACTACTTGAAGTGAGTACAGTATAATTAACAATAATATTTTTAATAAAAGGAGATCAAGATGGGAATGAGTGGTTACGTAATGGATATTGAAGAAGCCTTTTGGGGTACAGTATCTACAATCATTAAAGAATCTGAACATGTAAATGAAGCAATGACAAGAGCAGTTGATCTTGGCAAGCCAATGGTTCCTTTTATGAGTACATCAGATATTGAAGATGGTGTTAGTGAAATGTGGAATGAATTTTGGAGTACACATGCATGATACGTATTTTTAACAGTGCGTACTACGAAGATACTGGTGCAGAACGTCTAATACCATTAGAAGAGGCTAGTATCATAGAACAGAGAATCGATGCCAAGGGTCGTCCTTTTATATTCTTTGAGCATAAAGATTATCCTTTGGGTGGTCTTCGTGCCTGGTATGACGGAACTTATTGGCAATGTGATATGGATTAAAAATAAATGAATAATGTAATAGGTGTTTGCGGATTAATCGGCAGTGGTAAAGGTACTGTTGCTGATATTTTAGTACAAAATTTTCAATATGAAAAAATTAGTTTTGCTGATAAACTAAAAGATGGTGTCAGTGCAGTATTCGGATGGGATAGAGAACTTTTAGAAGGCGATACAGATCGTAGTCGTTTGTGGCGTGAACGTACTGATGAATTTTGGACTAAAGAAACAGGTGCAGAGGTAAGCCCAAGACTGATACTTCAGTTGTTTGGTACTGACTGTATGCGTAATGGTTTCTACGATGGCATTTGGGTTAGTTTAGTCAAACAACAAATATTAAACAATCCAGATAAAAAATATATTATACCAGATGTTAGATTCCCAAATGAAATGAAAGTTATAACAGAACTTGGTGGACAAGTTTGGCAAGTTCGTCGAGGCGAAATGCCTGAATGGTTTACTCGCCGTCAGTACTCATCAGGATTTATACCACAAGATGTACACGAAAGTGAGTGGGCATGGATAGATGTTGACAGTGCATTTGATATTATTTTAACAAATAATGGCACACTTCAAGAGCTTGAAAAAAGTGTTTTGGACACATTAAGTACGTAGTTATCCTCTTAACCGCCCTATATAAGTATGCTTCTGCTAAATACAAACAGTTACTAAAACACTGAAAGATTCAGAGGAGAATATATTATGGCTACTTTAGTTTCCCCAGGCGTTTCCGTAACAGTAGTAGATGAGAGTGCATACGCATCTCCAGGAACAGGCACAATCCCATTAATTGCGATTGCAACTCGTTCAGACAAATCAGACCCTACTGGTACAGAAGCAGACGGAATTGCAAAGTACACAAAGTTAGCAAATGCTGGCCAAGTTGTACCTGTTACATCACAACGAGAACTGACACAGTTCTTTGGTGATGCGACATTCACCGCCGCAGAAGGCAGTGAAACAAGTGAGTACGGTTTATTAGCCGCTTACAGTTTTCTAGGACAAGGCGCACAAGCATATGTTGTTCGTGCTAACGTTGACCTAGCAGATTTAATCCACAGTGCAACAGCACCAACAGGCGCAGTTGCTGGTGGAACATATTGGTTAGACACCAATGCAAGTAAATACGGTGTACACGAATGGAACGGCACAACATGGGGACTACAATCAGTCACAGTTGAAGTTGATGCTGCCGCTACTTCAGGTGAAATTGCTGGTGCTTATACACCAGGTGCAACTGTTGTTAACGGCGACTACTTGGTTGCAGTATTAATTGAACCAAGCGTAGAAGTTGCTGTACACTATTTTAAAGGTGTAGGCGGAGCATGGGAAAAACTAGACAGTTCATCAACTGGTACAGTTTCATATGCAGCACACTACAGCGCACCTACATCACCAACAACAGGTGATACATGGATCAAAACAACAGCACCAGGCAATGGCCTTAACTTAGCAGTATACAGTGCAAGTGCAGCTGGTGTATTTGGTGCCGAAACAGTTGAAGGTGTAACTTCTACTCAAGGCGGTAGTTCGTTTGTCAAGCAAGACGGTACAGCAGTAGCAACAATTGCTACACTTACAAACAGTGATATTCAGTTAGAATTGTTTGCAGCCGCAACTGGCGGATTTACAATCAACAATACAGCAAGTAATGCTTCAACACCAATTGTTGCTACAGTAAACGCACAAGACGCAGAGCCAACAGGCACACCTGCTAATGGTGCGTTATGGTTCAACAACACACGTACAGATTTAGACATCTTAACACGTAAATCAAGTGGCTGGTCACGGAAGCAAGATACTGACATCCAATATTCAGTTACTGAACCAACACAAAAGAAATCCGGTGCAGCTTTAGACACAGGTGATATTTGGGTTGATACTGGTGCAGTTGAACGTTCACGTCCAGCATTATACCAGTGGAATGGTTCAGCGCATGTATTACATGACAATACAGACCAAACTACACAAGACGGTGTAGTATTTGCTGACTTCACTGACGAAACTCGCACAGCGTTACCAAATGGTGATATCACAGCAATTACTGGTGCTCCAGATTATCAACTATACCCAACTGGTATGTTGGCAGTTAATATGGGCATGAGTAAAAATACTGTACGTAGTTGGAACTCAACAGCCGGTGCATGGCGTAACGCCGCCACTAACCACGCAGATGGTAGTGGAGCATTTGGTCGTTTAGCTCAACGTAAAGTTGTTACAACAGCGATGCAAGCCGCAGTAGCAGGCAACGAAGACCTACGTGACCCAATGCGTAACTTTACACTATTAGCAGCTCCTGGTTATCCAGAAATGACTGATGAGTTAGTTACACTAAACAGTGACCGTGGCGAAACAGGCTTTATCATTATTGATACACCAATGAGAAAAACACCAACACAAGCAACTGCTTGGGTACAGGGTGTTGGTGCAAGTGAAAATGGTGAAGATGGTCTTGTTACTAAAAATACATATAGTGCAGTTTATTATCCAGCAGGACGTTCAACAACTCCAGCCGGTACAACTGTAACTGTTCCACCATCACACATGGCATTATATCAGTATGCATACAATGATAATATTTCTTATCAGTGGTTTGCTCCAGCTGGTTTAACACGTGGTGTGGTACAAAACGCAAGTGCCGTTGGGTATATTACAACTGAAGAAGAATTTAAAGCAGTTGCATTGACTCAAGGACAACGTGATAGTATGTATTCAAACAAAATGAATCCAATTGCAACATATCCTTCAGAGGGCGTTGTGTTTTGGGGACAGAAATCACTACACAGTACAACAAGTGCATTAGATCGTGTTAATGTAGCACGTTTGGTTGCGTTCTTGAGAGAGCGATTTGATGAAATCAGTCGTCCATTCTTGTTTGAGCCAAATGATACACCAACACGTGCAAGAATTGCAAGTGTGTTTGAAGGCTTCATGAGCGACATTTTAGCAAAGCGTGGTGTTACTGACTTTGCAGTAGTTTGTGATGCAAGTAATAACACACCAGCACGTATTGACCGTAACGAATTGTATGTAGATATTGCGATTGCACCTACTAAGTCAACCGAATTTATTTACATTCCAATTAGAATTGTTAATACTGGCACATTATCGTAAGATAATACCTTAAGATTTAAAAGACCGCCAATGGCGGTCTTTTTTTTGGCTGAAAGACATAAATATAGATAACAACAAAACTTTTTCATAAGAGGAGAAAAGACAATGGCTGTTTTAACAAATTTAAGTGTACCAACAACGAGCAATAGCGCACCTGGTACCATCATGCCCAAAATGCAATATCGCTTCCGTGTATCATTTGGTTTTGATACTGCTGAAGTAATTACTAGTAATGTAATCAGTGTAACACGCCCGACACTAAGTCATGACGAGGTTACTTTAGATACATACAACTCACGTATCTACCTAGCAGGTAAGCATACATGGGAAGCTGTTTCAATCGTTATACGTGACGATGTAGCAAACACCGTAATCAATCAAATTGACAATCAAATGAGTCAGCAGGTTGATATGGTTAACCAAGCAAGTCCAAAGAGTGGCGCAGCTTATAAATTCCAGTGTAATATTGAAACACTAGATGGTGGTAATACAACTGCCACTGTATTAGATACATGGGAATTATACGGTTGTTACATTCAAAACGTAGCATATGGCGAAAGCAACTATGCAACAAGTGAAGCTCAACAAATTACAGTTACACTACGTTATGACAACGCACAACATAAAGGCTCTGATAACCAGGATCTATTCGTTGGCGGTGACGTTGGTGATACTGCAATAACAGCAACCGCTAACGGTTGATCGTAATTAGCCATGTCGATTCGTAATCACGCAACAGAGGCCTTCGGTACAGGAACTACCGAAGGTCTTCTGACTGGTATACCTAGACAAAAATTTAATTTTACTCTTAGTATTACTTTATCAGATTCTGGCAGTCCTATTGAGTTTACTCGCATACAGGACTTAACATTGCCAGGCTATAGCTTTGATACACAAATCGTCAATCAATACAATCAAAAACGTGTTGTACAAACTAAACTTAATTATGGAACACTTGGTGTAACATTTTATGACACATTTGATAATAGTTTTCATGACATTCTAAAACGATACACAGCCAATTACTACAACAGTGGTAATGGTATTGGCTTGTTTACTGATTTTGGTGAAAATACAAATAGTCCAATCAATCCATTACATTCTACTACAAAAGGTCTGGATCCCACAGGTGACAGATATTTTGTACCAGAAATAATGATTACACAAAATGGAATGGCTGGAACAGCACAATTTAGACAAACAAGACTTAAAAATTGTATGCTTACTCAAGCAAACGGCGATACACTAAATTACAGTGAAAGCGCACCTGTAGTATGGACTACAACTTGGCAACCTGAAACAATACACGTTGTTGATATCCCCGCCACTCAAGCAACATAAATACTCATATGGCTAGAAACTATATACAGGGCAAATATGAGCCCGTTAACAAAGAAAAGTATCTTGGTAAACGTGTGCCAATATATCGCAGTGGATGGGAACTACAATTCATGCGTATGTGTGATAAACATCCCAATATATTAGGATGGGCTAGTGAAAGCCATAGAATTCCATACAGACATCCACTAACAGGAAAAGCAACCACTTATGTGCCTGATTTCTTTATTGTGTATGAAGACATGAATGGAAAAAAACATGCAGAAATTATTGAAGTAAAACCCAGCTCACAAGTAATGGGAAATGCCAAAAGTAAACACGATCAAATGCATGCAGTTATTAATGAAGCAAAATGGAAAATTGCTAGACAGTGGGCTAACCAACAAGGATTAGGTTTCCGTATAATTACAGAAAACGAATTGTTTAGAGCACCACAGGGTAGTAAATCCAAAAGGAAAAAAAGATGACAAAAAAGTTAGAAGAAACATTCAACTTACCGCCAATGGATGACCCAATTGAAGCAGATACTGCTAATTTAATTGAGCCCATTGCAGATAACATTGATGAATTAAGTGCGGCACTTGCTCATGTAGACAAGATAGACCAAGCACTAACACCAGTTAAAAATTTAGAAGCATTAGATAAAGACATGGATAGTTATGCAGTAGATGCAATGGATGCATTTCAGACACTCATGGACTTGGGACAAAATGTTGAAGACAGACATGCGGCACCAGTTTTTGATAGTGCGGCTAAAATGATGTCAAATGCAATCACTGCCAAACAAGCAAAGATGGATAAAAAGTTAAAAGTTATTCAGATGCAAATGCAAAAGCAAAAATTAGACTTGGAAGAAAAAAAATTAGAGTGGCAGATGGCCAAAGCTAAAGGTACTGACTCAGACCCAACTGCAATCGAAGGCGCTGGTGAGGTAATGATTGATAGAGCTGAAATACTAAACAGTATTATGAGCGAACTCAATACGAAACAAAATTAAACAATTATGCTAAATAGTAGCATACAGGAGTAATAAGATGAAGACATTGAACGATTATTTAATGGAAAGCGCAAAAACTTACGAGTTTCGCTTAAAAACATGCTGTGAGCTTTCCGATGACCAGCTTGATAGCCTGGAAAAGCATATGCGCAAGTACGAGGCGTTCGACATCGAATCTCCCAAGCGCACAATACTACAGAGTGCACCACTTGATTTCCACAACGTTGGCGCAACTGAAATATATATTATGGACTTTAAGACAAAATTGCCGATGAGTCCAGCAATGCTAGTAAATGAACTAGTACAAAAAATTGGTATTAGCGAGCGTGATATACGTGTTCGTAATAAGTTAGAACCAGCTGAACAAGAAGATGCTGCTAGCATGGAAGAGCCAACTGATGGCGAAACTGATGCACTATTGCTTGACGGTGAATACACTGAAGCAGAAAACCCAAAAGCAGAAGAACATTATGGTGACCAATATAATACCAAATTTGTAGCAGAGTTAGAAAAAACTCGTAAAGAACACAACACTGAATATAAGGGGAAAAGTAATGGAAGTTAATAACATTGACGATCTAATCAAACTTGCGGGTCTTGTTAACAGCCAGGCCCCAACAGCAACAGCTGAATCAGAAGTAGAAGAAGCAGACTGTGGATGTAGTGATGAACAACCAGCCGCAGTAATGACTAACAGTCCAGACATGTATGCTATTTTAAAGCGTTTGTCACAAATGGGCGAAGTACACGAAGAAGAACCAGTTGCTGAATGGTCAAATTCACCAGCTGACGAACTAACTGGCGAACCAGAGTCACGTATTATGGATTTACCAAAAGGCGAACCAGTAGATACAAGTTTACGCCGCCATATGGGTGCAAAAGCACAACCAGTAAGAGTAGAAGAAGGCATTGTAGATCATACTGTTGAAGATATGATGGAAAGCTATGCTGCATTTAAACTTAACGAAGCAACTAAAGGTTGTGCTGATTGTGAATATATGAAAGACGAAACTGACGGTGAAATTGATACATGTGATGAGTGTGCCGCTGAAGAAAGAGCTGAAGCACATAAAGTTAATGAAGCGGCAGAATGCAAATATTGCGGTGGTGATTGCCCTAATGATGAAGAACACGCTTGTGACGGCTACTTGGGCGACATTGATGGACTATATGAAGCTGGACCCGAAGCTAACGAGGATGCAGGCAAAGTAGGATACATGGAAATGTTCTTTACAGACCGCGATGGTGGTGAAGTTAGTCATGAAGTAGAAGTTACACTTAAAGACGGTAAACTATCTATTACTGGCAACATGCCTGGACCAGAAGACGATTTATATTACGATGAGTCAGATATCGAAGAGCAACTACGTGATGCTATGCAAGATATGAGCGTTATTAGTTGGATGAACGAAGATATTACTGAAGACCCAAGCAAGCCAAATTTCCCACAAACTGTGGAACTTGCTGGAGATAGTATCTGGGATAGAGAAACACCAAACCCAAAAACAGTTACAGTAACTGATTATGAAATGGAAGCTGATAAAGACGGATATGTACACGTAAAGGTAATGCATGACGGTCCGTGGACTATCTATACTGACACAGGATTTGAAAAGGCCATCAGCGAAATGATTGGTATGAAAGTATCATTCACTGAACAAGGTATGCAAGAAGAAGGCGTAGCAAGTTTAGAAAGTGGTGATGACATGGATGAAGACATTAGCATCCTTAAACGAAACGCAGGAGTAGTATAATGTACCGTAAATTATCAGATATTTTAGAAGAAAACAACTTAGCAGCAACAACCGAAGCAGTGGGCGATAGTGCTTCTGGTTTTTATAGATTGCAAGATGAATTTGCAGGCGGTGAAGCAGATGGCGCACACAAAGTTCTTATTGATGAGCTAGTACGTTACTTGAGCGGCGATCAACTTGAAGATTTTGTTTCTGATTTTGAAAGACACCATGATATGGTAGGCGACATGGAAGAAGCTGACATTGAAGAAGCTGACATTGACGAAGATAACGCATTTAATAGTGCGGCCGCTGAAGCAGCAAAAAGAGGCGACAGCCACTTTGAATTCAATGGTAAAAAATATCCAGTAAAAATGGACAAGAAAACAGCAGATGGTTTAACAGATGACATTGAGCATCTAAGAAAACTATCAGGAATTTAATATCCTATCTACCTTAGGACCACTGAGCCCACAACTTGTGGGCTCTTTTTTTCAGTAATAAATACTATTATAATGAGGTTAATATGGCCACTACAGGTACAACAAACACAGACTTAGTTAAAAAACCGTATCGAAAAGAACAGATTACGCATGCTCAGGCAACTGAGCTAGCTAAGTGTATTCAAGACCCAAAATATTTTATGACTGAACATTGTTGGATTCAGCATCCAACTAAAGGGCGACTTAAATTTGATTTATTCCCATACCAGCAAGAACTGGTTGACACATATCACGAACATCGTTATAGTATAGCTCTTATCAGTAGACAGATGGGTAAGTCAACGGCCGCGGCAGGATACCTGCTGTGGTATGCAATGTTTAATCCAGATCAAACAATTCTTATTGCGGCGCACAAGTACAGTGGTGCTCAAGAGATTATGCAACGTATACGTTTTGCATATGAAACTCTGCCTGATCATTTACGTGCTGGTGCAGTTAGTTACAACAAAGGTAGTATTGAATTTGATAATGGTAGTCGTATTGTAGCACAAGCAACAACAGATAATACTGGACGTGGTTTAAGTATATCGTTAGCATACTTGGACGAGTTTGCATTTGTTAGACCAAACATTGCCCGTGAATTCTGGACAGCATTATCTCCTACATTAAGTACAGGTGGTAAATGTATTATTACAAGTACACCCAACCAGGACGATGATCAGTTTGCACAGATTTGGAGAGCAAGTCAAAAAATGTTTGATGAGTTTGGTAACGAAACACAAGTGGGTATAAATGGTTTCCGTGGATACAGTGCTGATTGGAAATTACATCCAGATCGTGATGAGGCATGGGCCAGTGTTGAACGTGGTAAAATTGGTGACGAACGTTTCCGTCGTGAACACTTGAATGAGTTCATTGCGTTTGATGAAACACTTATTGATAGTATACGACTAACTGAACTCAAAGGCGAAGATCCATACAAAAAAACTGGACAAGTACGCTGGTACGACACAGTTAAAGACAAAAATACATATGTGGTATCGTTGGATCCAAGTTTGGGAACTGGCGGAGATCCAAGTGCTATACAAGTGTTTACACTGCCGGGTATGACTCAGGTAGCAGAATGGCAACACAACAAGACTCCTGTACAAGGACAAATTCGTATAATGAAAGAAATATGCGAAGCATTACGTAGTGAAGGTCCCAATAGTGAAATATACTGGAGTGTGGAAAACAACACACTGGGCGAGGCGGCACTCGTTGTAATCAGTGAGATGGGCGAAGAAAATATACCTGGTACATTCTTAAGTGAACCTAGAAAAGGTAATGGGCGTTCGTATCGTAGAGGGTTCAATACCACAAATAGAAGTAAACTCACTGCTTGTGCTAAGTTTAAACAGTGGGTAGAAACAGACAAACTAAAAATAAAGAGTAAACGACTACTGGGAGAAACCAAAGTGTTTGTAGCACGTGGTGCTAGTTATGCCGCCAAAGAAGGCGAAACTGACGATTTAGTAATGAGTACACTGCTGGCAGTGCGTATGACGATGCTAATTAGTCAGTATGACGAAAACACATTTGAAGACATGCGTGATAGTTTTGGAGACGATGAATATCTTGCTCCAATGCCAATCGGGCTAATATAGACTGAAAGCATAAATAAGTGTATGGCGATTAATATAGATAAAGTTGGTGAACAAATTTTTAAAGTCCTCAAGGGACATGGATTGACTCTTGAGTTGTTTACTAGCGATGGCAAGAGCACAGTTGATCCAATGGAAGCAAAGCGTTTTTATAATGCTGAAAACAAAATGATGGTCAACTTGGATGTCGCCGATGAGAAATCAGAATTAAAAATAGGACTTGGAAAAAGTGCTGATGTAAATGGATTACGTAAATTATTTGACAATTTACGCAGTTTAGCCAATAGAAACATTATTGAGTATACATTACGTACCTTTGGCAAGGATATTGAACCAAGAGATTTTGCCTTTCAGGCGAAAAAGGATAGTGAAATGAAAGTACAAGAAAGTTTTAGTAAACCATATGGAAGTAGCAAGAGTAGTTATCAAGCTCTTGAAAATGCACGTTTAATTATTAAACATAAAAAGCATGTAGATGAGGAAGTACGTGGAAGCCGTAGTCGAAATATTCACAGTTTGTTTATTGAGAACGCAGACGGCGAACGTTATAAATTCCCAGGCACCAATTTAAGTGCCGCCCGTGCTATGCTAAGACACATTAAAGAAGGTGGTGTTCCACATGACGAAATGGGTACACACATTGTTGCACTATCAGAAGAATTTGCAGAACTTACTAAATTTCGTAATTACGCAAAGAAAAGTTCACTAATCAGTGAAGACACACAGGATGTAATTGAAGGCGTCAGCAATCGTCTTGAAGGAATCCGCAAACAGTTTAAATCACTCAGTGGCACGAAGGGCTATAAGCGTTACAGTGAAGGCTATACAGAAAAAGCAGTTTCTCTAGAAGAAGAAGGTGTTGATAGCTTGAAAGATCAATTTACTGTACGTAGTTTTGACGAGAATGTCGCCTCAGCGTTACCGCATGTTGCACGAGTAGTGAGAGAAATTTCAGATACAAAGGGCCGAGCACACCGCTTGAAGGCTCTGGTTACAAAAGTCACAAGTGGCACAGATCTTACACTAAGTAGGACATTAGATGCCGCAGATCCTGATAATCCTGAGAACATGCGTTTTGGTACACCACTAGAACAGCAAGCAGCGTTCTCAGGATATCTTTCTAAGCACATAAAGGATGACGAGCTTAGTAATATGCTAATGCAACTTGGAATGGACATGCACGACATGGATCCAAAACAGCAAAATTTAGCAAATAAAGTATTGACTTACATTAAAGGTAATGTTAGTATTAAGAATCCTAAGGAGGCATCAGAAGATGCAACCGAAAATGTGTACAAGCAAATTGAAGAATCATTCAACAAATATAATCCAGAAGATTTTTTATTATAAGTGCTTGACTTTACACATTAAATATAGTATAGTATACGTATGCTCAAAGTATAAGTGTATTATACAAAACTTAGGCAAACGTCACGTAAGTGGCAACACAAAATTAGGTATTATACCTAGTTACTAATAAAGGCTAATATAGGAGAATAATTATGGCATCTTTAGCAGAAATCAGAGCAAAACTGCTCGAACAAGAAAAAGGCGGAAATACCCGCAGTAACTCATATGGTGGTGACAACGCAATTTTTGCGTTTTGGAATATTCCAGAAGGTCAATCAGCAACAATGAGATTCCTCCCAGATGGTGATGACACGAATACTTACTTTTGGCGTGAACGTCAAATGATCCGTATTCCATTCAGTGGCGTTGCTGGTGGAGATGAACACAAACCCGTAACAGTAACGGTTCCATGTATGGAAATGTGGGGTGAAACTTGCCCAGTACATGCTGAAATTCGTCCTTGGTTCAAAGATCCAAGCATGGAAGATATGGCACGTAAGTATTGGAAAAAGCGTAGTTACTTGTTTCAAGGATTTGTAGTTGACAGTCCACTACAGGAAGACAGTGTTCCTGAAAATCCAATTCGCAGATTTATTATTAATCCAAGTATTTTTAATATTATCAAACAAGCGTTAATGGATCCGGACTTTCCAGAAATTCCAACAGACTTTGAGCAAGGTACTGACTTTAAACTTGCAAAAACGCAAAAAGGTCAGTATGCAGATTACTCAACATCAAACTGGGCTCGTAGAGAGCGTGGCTTGACAGAAGATGAGCGAAATGCAATTGCATCAAATGGGTTGCATAATCTGGATGATTATATGCCAAAGAAACCTACAGCAGAAGGCGTTAATGCTATCTTTGAAATGTTCGAAGCTAGTGTAGATGGCCAGTTGTATGATCCAGCTCGCTTTGGACAATTTTATCGTCCAGCAGGTGTAAACTTGGATAACATTCCAAGCGCACCAGCAACAGCAACACCTGCTCCTGTAGCAGAAACAGCACCTGCACCGGCACCGGCGCCACAGGCAGTTGCAGAGTCAGCACCAGCACCAGCAGCTCCAGCGGCTGATGCTAGCCAATCTAGTGCAGCAGATATTCTTGCCGCAATTAGAGCTCGCAAAAACTAAAACATAAGCTGACATTATAGTGGGGGATCAATTCCCCCACTGTTTATATTCTATAGGAGATTACTATGGCAAGACCATTTGACGTAAGCAAATTCCGTAAAAGTATTACTAAAGCGGTACCCGGACTAAGTGTCGGGTTTAATGATCCAGATACATGGATCTCAACAGGTAACTATACCTTAAACAAACTAATCAGTGGAGACTTTGAAAAGGGTATTCCACTAGGTAAAGTATCAGTATTGGCTGGTGAATCAGGCGCAGGTAAGTCATACATTGCGGCTGGTAATATTGTTAAACAAGCACAACTTCAAGATATTTTTGTTGTACTGATTGATACTGAAAACGCACTAGACGAGACTTGGTTGCATGCACTAGATGTAGACACCAGTCCTGAAAAATTGTTAAAACTTAACTTAGCAATGATTGACGATGTAGCCAAAGTTATGAGTGATTTCATGACAGACTACAAAAAGGAATGGGCAGACAAGGAAAAGGACGAACGTCCTAAAGTATTGTTTGTGATTGACTCATTGGGTATGATGTTGACACCAACTGATGTTAAACAGTTTGAAGCAGGTGATATGAAGGGTGACTTGGGCCGTAAGCCTAAAGCACTAACATCACTGGTTCGTAACACTGTTAATATGTTGGGCGAATACAACGTAGGACTAATGGCAACCAACCACACATACGCATCGCAGGATATGTTTGATCCAGATGATAAGATTAGTGGTGGACAAGGCTTTATCTACGCAAGTAGTATTGTGGTTGCTATGCGTAAACTTAAACTAAAAACAGACGCAGACGGCAACAAGACTTCACAAGTACATGGTATTAGAGCGGCGTGTAAAGTAATGAAAACACGTTATGCTAAACCGTTTGAAAGTGTACAAGTGGAGATTCCATATGAAACAGGTATGAGCCCATACAGTGGACTTGTAGAGTTCTTTGAAGCCAAAGATATTCTAAAGAAGAGCGGTAACAGTTTGGAATACACTAGCCACGTAACTGGTGAAGTAATTAAAATGTTCCGTAAGCCTTGGAATGCTAATAAAGATGGCGCATTAGACCTTATTATGAGCGAATGGGATGACATTGCTGTTGATCAGTTAACTGAACAACCCGTGGACGAAGATTCCGAAGAAGAACTAAATAGCCTTGATGAAAATTTATCCACTATTGAGGAATAATAATGAAACTATCAAGTAATGACGCAGTAAGTCTTGCAGAATTGTGGGACAGCATCAAAGCATATGTTCCAGTTAAGGATAGAAGCACAGCGGCCCAGCATTTTTTAAGTGCGGTACAAGAAAGTGCTTTGTGCGATCTAGAAGAACATGCAAACGAACTTCATGGAGTTTGTAGCATTCTAGATCGTGCCCTTAAGGAATATGATGTTGATGATGAATTAGAAGAATATGAAGAAGAATCTGAGTGGTAATTAGACAGTGAACTGGTTATCAAAGATACGAAAAGATATCAATCAAATAGTTTATGCGATTGACTACTATGAAAAAGAGCTTACTGAAGCTAGGGTTCAAACAGGACTTCGTGGCAGTGTTGAAAAACATAGCCGCGATATGCCTGGAGTAGTTGAACAACGTTTTGGACAATTACAAGAAATCGAAAGTATTTTAGAGTTCTTAAACATAGAACTACGTAGAATGCGTAGTGAGAAATTCAGGAAGTTTCTGGAGCATTATAACAGACAACTTACTAGCCGTGATGCGGAAAAGTATGTTGATGGTGATCCAGATGTCGTGAATCAACAGCATCTTATTAATGAGTTTGCCCTGTTGCGTAACAAGTATATAGGACTATCAAAAGCATTAGACGCCAAGCAGTTTCAGATCAATAACATTGTGAAGTTACGTGCAGCTGGACTTGAAGATGTGAGTTTATAGTGTAACAGAAGGTGTGATCAGGCCTTGTTGTATATAGCTAACACAGAACGTGTTGCAAAGTCGTTAAAAATATCGTCTGCGAACATCCATTCTGTTACACAATTTACTTATCGTATGATTAAAAAATCATAAAAAAACCAATAAAAATTACAAGTACTTGAAAAGGCAGGATTTATTCTTGCCTTTTTTTTCTGTTTTTTGTTGACAACCAAGACGTCTTACTGTATATTAATGGTATAAGTTAAAAAACAGGAGTTAGCAAATGGCATATGTTTCACAAAAAGACAAAGCAGAATTAGCACCAGGCATCAAAGCAGTGCTTAAAAAGTACAAAATGAAAGCCAGTATCGCTGTTCGTAACCATTCAACACTTTGCGTTAATATCAAAGAAGGCGCAATTGACTTTAGCGATAGTTTTACACATGGTGATGGTTATATTCAAGTTAATGAATATCATATCGACCGTCACTATGCAGGTAAAAAGCGTGAGTTTTTTAACGAACTACTAGCGGCAATGAAAGGCCCAAAGTACTTTAACGATGATGATGCAATGACTGATTACTTTAGTCGTTCACACTATACTGACATCAATGTTGGTAAATGGAATAAACCTTATAACTATACAGGAGTATAAAATGACAAAAATTAAATTTGATATCAACCAATTGGATGACATTATGATTGGTGATGTAGATATGAAAGACTATCCAGACTTTTGTGATGCGTATGTTGAGTCAGCATCGTTCAAAGGTATTGAATTAACTGATCAACAACTGGAAGAACTTAATATGTCAGATGAAACCCGTGAATGGGTTAATGCAAATGCATACGAAAGTTTATTTTAATAAAATAAATTAAAATAAGGCTTGACAACCAAGACGTCTTACTGTATACTAGTGGTATATTAAATAAGAAAGGAGTTAGAAATGAGTGTAGAACTTAGAACTGTTATTTCAGATTTAAATTATATTCGTGGCACGGCTACTCCACGCCAGCGTCTAATTGACATGACTGATATGACAAAAATACAAGCTAATGATGTATTTGAGTTTATCAATTTGAGCTTAACGCCAAAGGTAATGAAAAAAGAAGGTGAACGAACACGTATTGAAGTAAAACGTGAAACCGTTAAACTATTCAACGCCATTACTCAACTACAATGCATGGGCTTCAAGGCTCCTGCTAATCTTTCAAATATATAGGAGACACGTATGCCAGATGAAAGCAACTTTAGACTATTTGTGAATAACATGTATCAGGCTGCAATGAATGAACGATCAGCCTATAAACAAGAACCATGCACAATTCAGGAGTACTTTGATAACCATAAGTTTTGGTTAAAAGCTCAGTATCAAAGTGGCAAAGAAAACAAAAATGTTGTTGACATTGTAGATTAAATTTCGTATACTACACAGGTAAACAGGGCAAAAGGCAGAACAATGAAAAAGAAATATGACATCTTTAAAGTAATGACACTTGCTATTGCAGTTGATGAACTTCAAGGCTTCATCAAAAGTGGATATGGTTATCATGATTATAAAAATAATACCAATGTATATGATAATAAGTCTGCTATCAAGATGATCCTCCAGGAGAATCCAGACGCACCTGTCATTGAGATAACCCAAAAACATCGTGACCAAGCTTCTGAGCTCAAAGAATACTTTGACAGTGTTATTGTGATGAAGAAGCTCACAGGCAGTGTTAATGGGTTTGAAGACACTGTAGGCCAATTACTTAACTATACAGAAGTAGACAACTATGGCATTAGTGTAATTGCAAGTCTGCCCAACAGTTTACGCATCCAGAAACAACGTGACGAAATGGAAGAATTTTACGATGAAAAACGTCACACCAGTGAGTATGTTGGCAGTGTTGGCAAACGATTTAAGTTTAACCTACTAATTCAGGATATTAAATTTATTGCCAAATATAACATTCATTTGGTAACTGGTGTAGAAGGTGACGTAAACTTAGTTAAGTTCTTTTGGAGCAAAGACCCAGACATCAGTAGTATCCTTGTTGGTAAAACTATGGACGTTACTGGATTTGTTAAAGAGCAAAGTATTAGTAAATTCAGTAAATGCAAAGAAACTGTAATTAATCGTGTAAAAATTCAAGAAAGTGCTTGACAATAACTACACTAGATGTTATCATGTATATATAAGTTAATGCAAAAGGAGTGAGAACCAATGCAAAAAGTACGTGTTTTAACCGGAGTATATGCCGGAGCAACAATCAAAGATACTGTTTTTAAACTTGAAAAGCCTTTTAAGATAGGCCGTAACGGTGGATTTATCACAGTGTGTGGTAAAGATATTCCAGGAATGCCAGATCGTAGGATCCGCATTAAAGTGGAAAGTGCAAACAGTTTTGAGGATGTTGACGATAATGCGTCAGTAGGCACACCGACGTCAGACGTCAAGCCAGAAGAAACTGACGAACAAGTAATTGAACGACTACGTGAGCGGTTCCAAATTTTGGAAGACATGACAGAGGCCGCTATTGATGGAGTTGTTCGTGGAATGGTTGTAACAGGCCCTCCAGGTGTAGGTAAAAGTTTTGGAGTAGAGCAAGTGCTGGATTCAGCAAAGGTTGCTACAAAACTAACTAATGCACCAGAACGTTACGGCGTTGTTAAAGGCGCCAGCTCTGCTATTGGTTTGTACAAAACATTGTATGAATATGCAGACAAAGGTTCAGTACTTGTGCTGGATGACTGTGATACTGTATTGTATGACGAAACTAGTTTGAATTTGCTTAAAGCCGCATTAGACAGTGGCAAGAAGCGTAAACTAAGTTGGTTGGCAGACAGTGCATTGTTACGCCGAGAAGGCATTCCAGACACATTTGAATTTAAAGGAAGCGTTGTGTTTATTACAAACCTCAAGTTTGAAAAAGCTCGCGGTAAGATTGCAGACCACCTGGGTGCGATCATGTCACGTTGCCACTACTTGGACTTGACAATGGATACAATGCGTGAAAAGTTTTTACGGTGTAAACAAATTGTTGGAGATGGCATGCTTGATGAGTATGGCTTCAACAAAGCCGAGCAAGCAGAGTTGCTGGAATATGTTTACATTAACCGTAACCGACTGCGTGAATTGAGCTTACGTATGGTTACCAAAATTGCAGATTTACGAAAGATGAATCCTGTAAAGTGGAAAACATACTCAGAGTCAACATGCATGCGGAGAGTTTAATTGGTTAGCTTCTCCTCTGTCTATATCACTCTCACTCCAGCTAGCTAATTAAAACGGGGGGATCGAAAGGTCCCCCCACCCTTATCTTCTTGACAACAATAGGTAAAATCTGTATAGTATTATTATGGCAAAGATTATTTTAAAAGATGAAGTAAATTGTAAGATCGAAGGTCTCGATCTGGATACTCGCAAGAAACTGGTCAACAAGTTCAGTTTTATGTTGCCGTATGCATATCATGTGCCGGCATACAAACTAGGACGTTGGGATGGTAAGGTTAATTACTTTAACATTGGTGGGTCTACATATACAAATCTATTGGAAGACATATTGCCAGTATTAATTGCTGACGGTTATGAAGTAGATATTGATGACCGCAGAACAGAAATTAAATTAGATTTCCCACAAATTACAGAAAAACATTTTAGTGATAAACGGTGGCCTGAAAAACATCCAGTTGCAGGCGAGCCAGTTGTATTGCGTGACTATCAGGTTGAGATTATAAATCAGTTTCTCAGTAACCCACAGTGCTTACAAGAGATTGCAACTGGTGCAGGCAAGACATTAATTACAGCCGCACTCAGCAACCTAATAGAACCATATGGTCGTAGTATTGTAATTGTACCCAACAAAGACTTGGTGTTACAAACAGAAGTAGACTACATCAACTTGGGATTGGATGTGGGTGTATACTTTGGGGATAGAAAAGAATTTGGCAAAACACATACCATTTGTACATGGCAGAGTTTAAACAGCATGGAAAAGCGTTTTCGTAACGGAGACAGCGATGTAAGTGTTGTGGACTTTGCGGCTGATGTACAGTGTGTTATTGTAGATGAGGTACATCAAGCCAAAGCTGATGTGCTTAAAAAGTTACTCACAGGAGTATTTGCTAATGTTCCAATACGTTGGGGTCTTACTGGTACAATACCAAAAGAAGACTCAGACAAGATTGGACTTACAATTAGTCTGGGGCAAGTGGTAAATAAACTTGCGGCCAGTGAGTTACAAGACATGGGCGTTCTAGCACAGTGTGATGTGAACGTTCTTCAACTTCAGGATACTGCTGAATACAGCAACTATCAGGAAGAATTAACATACTTAACCACAGATAAACAACGCCTGGATTATATGGCTGGATTAGTCAAGAGTTTAAGTCTTGAAGGTAATACACTAGTATTGGTTGACAGGATTAAGGCTGGCGAAGGATTGATTGAGCGACTTCCAGAAGAGTCGGTGTTTATTAGTGGCAGTATGAAAAGTAAGGATCGCAAAGATGAATATGATGAGGTTAGTGAGGCAAACAACAAAATTATTATTGCTACTTATGGTGTGGCCGCTGTTGGCATTAACATTCCTCGCATCTTTAATCTTGTTCTTGTTGAGCCTGGTAAGTCTTTTGTGCGTGTTATCCAGTCTATTGGCCGTGGCATACGTAGAGCAAAAGATAAAGACAGTGTTCAAATTTGGGATATAACCAGTACAGCTAAGTTTAGCAAGCGCCATTTACGTGAGCGCAAAAAGTTTTATAAAGATGCTAACTATCCCTTTACTATAGATAAGGTAAAATATAGAAAATGAAAATATTAACAGTAGAAAATAAGCCGTACGAATTAGACTTTGTACCAGAAGAAATAGAAGATGTGCGTTACGGCGTATTAGATTATAGTAATAAAAACGATGCAGATTATTTCTTTGTGCCGCTTGTTTTTCTTGAAATATTTAATGCACCTGCGGCAGTATTGCGCATAGGCAATCACATGGTTAAGATGCCATTGGATTGGAGTTTAATTATTTGTGAGCCAGATGTTGGTGAACCTGAAGTAGTACCCATTACAAGTTTAAATGATCGAGGCTTCCATGCATTTACATTTAATCCAATCTCAGGGTTTTTACCCAAGTTTCAGAATGTGGAAATTACAAATGTATTTCAGGAAGTTAAATGGCATTTTCCAAAATTAAAGTTTGGACACTTTTTAGCGGTGCCACTGGGAGATGAAGAAGGCAGCAACTGTGCCTTTTTTGTCAAAGAAACCAGTAAGGTTCCTGATATACTAGACACATATTATTTGTGGTAATAGTATGAGTGGTCAAAGACGTTGGTTAAAAACATGGGCTAGAACTGTTGGTATGCCGATTGGTGTTACTGATGAAGACAAGCCTGAGTTTTTGCCTATTTCACAAACAGATGTAAAACGTGCATTAATTTTTAGGACGTTCTGGATTATCTTGCATGTTGTAACATGTTGTGCTATCATAGCAGGTAATGGCAGAACACTGGGATTTTGGTAATGAGTAATAAACTAACAATTAAAGAAGAGATGCGAGCGATTGATCAGCGTGACGTCGGTTGGTGGGATACACTAACTGAAGAAGAACAAAAGAAGATTAGTCCTTGGTTATTGATGCGATATACCAGTGCATGTGATACAAACCATGATGCAATCCGTGATCATTATTTAACAATGACTAATGAACTAGTTAATGTACAGTTTAATACATTGCGGCATCATGTACAACTACAGCATCGCTTAATGCAAGTTGTTGGTATTGGTAAAAGTCAATATCATCCGTGGATAGCACCCGGCAAGAGACAAAAGAAAAACAAAGTGGCTGAATGGTTACTAACACTGTATCCAGGCATCAATGATGACGAGTTGGATATATTATTGGAAAGTCCTAAAGCTGAACTTAAAAGTCTGGCAGAGTCAGCAGGCATGACAGACAAGGATATAAAGGCATTATTTAAATAATGTACAGTTGTGAATATTGCAAAAGAAGTTTTAAACGTGAGAGTAGTCTTGCTGTACACATGTGCGAACGCAAGCGACGAGCTCTTAATCGTAGCGAAAAGCACGTTGTAGCAGGGTACAATGCCTACAACTACTGGTATAAATTGGCAATGGGCAGTAAGAAAGACAAGTCATATGATGATTTTGCTGGCAGTCAATACTACAGTGCGTTTGTGAAGTTTGGCAGATACATACTTGATATCCGTGCAGTTAATCCAGAATCATACATACGCTGGCTAACCACAAACAAAACTAAATTGGATACTTGGTGCAAGGACAGTGTTTACAATCGTTACTTGGCTGACAGTAGTAAAAGTGAAACCGCTGACAGAGCATTAGAGCGTTTTGTAATACATGCTGAAGCCTGGAGTAAAACAAGTGGGCATCATTGGAGTGACTATTTTGATAAGGCTACTCCACACAGTATTGTAATACACATTGGCAACGGAAAGATATCGCCCTGGATAATTTATAGCAGTGACAAAGCACAAAAATGGCTAGATACTATTCCCAATGACATGCTCAAGCAAGTGGCAGATACACTGGATCCTAATTTTTGGGTACGCAAGACAAAACTATTTCCACAGGAAGTTAATTTTATAAGAGAGATAATTGGATGATACCAGCAACAGACATTGACATTGATACAGCAGACAGAAATCGTGTACTGGAATTATTCCCACATACAGTAGCAGTAATCAAACGTGATAATAAAACTGTTAAACACAACACTGGTGTATACTTTCACAAGATGCCCAGTGAGCCATTTACTGGCATGGCTACAATTGATCACAAGGAAGCAGAAGATCGCGGCTTTTTTAAACTTGATATACTTAACCTAAGTTTATACAAAAACATCAAGACACCAGAACAACTGGATGAACTTATGGAAATAGAACCGCAGTGGGATTTACTCGCACATGATGAGTTTATTGATATGCTGTTCCATGTCAAAGGACACGGCGATATTTTACGTAAACTAAAGCCCACAAACATCACACAACTGGCCGCAGTGTTGGCTATTATACGTCCTGCAAAGCGACATTTGGTTGACAGTGATTGGGATACTATTATGAAGCAAGTGTGGATACCGCCCACAGACGGAACTTATTACTTTAAAAAGAGTCACGCTGTTGCCTATGCACATGTTGTGGTTGTACAAATGAATCAGTTGGTAGACACACTAACATGAGTTTCAATATAGAAGAGTTTTGGCATCATGGCTTCTGCAAAATAAGAGAAAATATACCACGCAGTACAATAGATGCACATCGTGGATTTTTACAATCCAGTCAGATAAGAATTGATCGTGGGCATGATGTACACGGCAACTATTACAGTAAACCTCCCAAGCGTAAAATACAATGGGCTAATACCTGGAGTCAGGAACTAAGCGAAACACAAGTAGTAAATGCATGTAATAAATTTTATATGCCACAGATAGCACTACTGTTGGATGATCCAGTGTTGTATCACAGCGATGTTGTGACAACTTATCCAAACTATCAGACAGTGCGACCGCATATTGACACACCTTATAGACATGAAAGTTTTGCTGATGAAGATCAGTTCTTGGGTGTACAGTGCTTGTTACCGCTGACTGAAAACTTTGGACCACGCACTGGCGGTACAGCATTTGTGTCTGGCAGTCATAATACTAAATGGAATATCAAAGACTGTTACAATGGAAAGCACGATGAGTACTTTACACAAAATTGTCAGGCAACACATGTAAACTACGGAGAAATGCTGATATGGCATCCCAGAGTGTTACACAGTGCAACCCCCAATCACGGCGTGGAAAAACGTCCAGCACTATTAATGCTGTATGTAGAACGCCACATACATGATGAATTAAGAGTAATTGAAAATATTATTAGTTAACTTTTCGGACTAATTGAACATTTTTACGTTTAACTCGCTTTTGCATGATGTCACGTAAACAAATAGTTGGTCCGTGTAGGACTTCAAAGTCTTTATTTGTAAACGTTACTAATGAATCGCGAAATACTTTAAAACGTCCGCCCATAATAATATTAATTGGAATTTTACGATTAGTTTCCCACCACCACTCTTCTCCCAATTGGAGAAATGTTCTTTTTAGTTTTGGATCTTTAATTTGTTCGTAAATATACATGCTGATAACATTGTTATCAATATTTTGCATAATACCTACGTATTCATTATTACCGTAACTGGCGAGTGTTAAAAATGGGAACTGTTGTAAAAGTTCTTGATATTGGTTTTCTATTGTCATAATAATACTTATCTTTTAATAAATAGTGTTGGAGAATTTATATATGGCACAAGGCACCGGATACATTAACACCCAACGTGGTGATGTCGTTTTGACAACCCGAACGGGAACTACTAGGAACCAACCCAGTAGTTACAAACCTTTTAAACTTCTGAAAGGTGTGGACACTACTATTACATTTTTTATTAAAGAGCTTGACGCAAGTCCTGTACAATTGCATGACAAAACGATTAAAGCACAAATAACTAAAAATAAAGATAATACGGTCCTTGTTAGTAAAAACTTAAAAATTGCAGACTACGACAATGGTGTCGTTACATTGCATATCTCTCCTGGCGACATTGCCAGTTTTGATCCTGCCTTCTACAATATACTACTTACTTATACTAATCCAAACAACCAGATTCACGCCATGCATGCAGACCAAAATTACAGGTATTGCTATACAGCAGAAGTGGTTGATGACTGTGGTCCAATGGATATGGGTGCAAGTTCAGAAATAATGGCATCCAATTTAATATATCAGGAAGAAGTTGCACTGTCAGCATCTGTAACCTATTCTGGTTTAACCAGTGCATTGTTTGCAAGTGGTAGTGCAATGGGTAATACTCATTACACCACTGATAAATTTGTATACTCTGGCAGTGGCGTTAATGCCAGTTTAGAGATAGTTAAAACAAACGGCAATTATACAGTGAGTGCCACCAATGGCGGTATAGGCTACAGTGTGGGCGAAACAATTACAATATTGGGAACTTTCCTGGGCGGCGAATCACCAACACATGATGCCGTAATTACCATTGGCACTGTTAGTGCAAGTGGCGGTATTACCAGTTTAAGCGCAGGCGGGACACCAAACTTCAACAGTAAATCATATATCACTAGCCCATTAACTGGTTCAGCAATGCGAACTGGTGCATGTAATGGATTAAACACCATTAGTATACAGAACAGTGGATTTGAGGGTTCATTCCAACTGCAAGGCACACTATTAACTAATCCAACAACTGATAATGATTGGTTTGCAATTAATCCCCATGGTCAGTCTGACATCTTTGGTGCCATTAATGTAAACAATACTACAAATGCCCAGTCTACTGAAGCATTTACATTTGACGGTAATTTTATGTATATTAGAATTAAATTCAATATTATCAAAGGATCGATTGACAAATTACTATATAGAAGTTAATATAGTAATATGCATATCGTAATTGAGTTCACTAAAAATCTGATACCTGCTTCGTGGAAGCCAACTGGTTCTGGCTGGACCAGTGGCAATTGTCCTATGTGCATTACAAATGGACAAGGTAGACCTGATACTAAAAAACGTGGTGGATTTTATTTTGAAGAAGATAAATTTCAATATAACTGCTTTAATTGTGGATACAAAACTGGTTGGAGTACTGGCAAGCAACTGAGCGGGCATCTGAAGCGTTTATACAGCGTGTTAGGGGCAGATGAATCAGACATACATCGTTTACAAATTGAACTGATGCGTGAGCGAGACACGGCAGAATTGTTTATACAAACAGTAAAACAAGATCAACCAGTGAAAATAGACTGGCCTACTGTACAATTACCACAAGATTCCAATCCAGTCAAGAACTATCCAATACATGAACTGGACGAAAAGAGTGTACAGCGTTTTGTGGGTGCATGTGAATTTTTAGTAGAACGTGGACTTGACAACTGGACTGACTGGCATTACAGTACATTTAGTCACTTTCGTAATAGAGTAATACTTCCATTTCGTTACAAAGGAAATATAGTTGGGTACACTGCACGTTGGATCGGAGATGTTCCCAATAAAGAAACGCCCAAGTATCATGTACAACAACCCAAGGACTTTGTGTTTGGTTTGGATCGCCAGCATGACAAAAAGATAACTATTGTGACAGAAGGACAATTGGACGCAGTTGCTATTGATGGCGTAGCTATTGGCAGCAACAACATGAGCATGGAGCAAAGTAAAATTATAGAACTTAGCGGTAATAGAAATATATTACTACCAGATGCAGACAAGGCTGGTATGAAACTTGTACGACAAGCAATAAAACGAGGATGGGAAGTCAGCTTTCCGCCCTGGGACGAAGATGTCAAAGATGCCAATGATGCCGTACAAAAGTATGG
>Ga0209666_1000480_pt1 | contig 30904 bp, 15 predicted proteins | sample SaaInlV_125m_DNA_FD_184679 | JGI IMG/M metagenome (GOLD analysis project Ga0209666, IMG submission 184679) | Marine microbial communities from expanding oxygen minimum zones in the Saanich Inlet - Saanich Inlet SI037_S3LV_10m_DNA (SPAdes)... | ecosystem: Environmental > Aquatic > Marine >...
AACCGAGAAGCGCTCTTTTGGAAACGGATGTAACGAAACGTCTCGTCGCGAGCGCCGAAACTAAACGCCGCGCGATGTTCGTTTTACCGTACTCCAGCCAGGCGTCGAACACGCGACCCACGAACGTCGCCTGTAACGCCGCGGTACAAGTCGCGAGCTTCGCGTCCGACAGAGCGTCCGCTTTTCGTTCCGCCTCTGTTACTAACACCCAGCCCGAAAACGCGCGCGTCGTCAAAAACGCTCTTTGAAAACGAACCGCGTCGTTAACGACGCGCCGCTTCGCGCGTCCGACGACCTTTGAGCGGTAGGACCAACCGATGAACGCGCGACACTTCACGAGCGCGTCTCTTGTCGCGACGGCTTTCAAAAGCTTTCGCGATTCCAAACGTTTCGAACGCGCTCGTGACAGAAAAGGACCGCGCCAGGCTCCAAACGTCTTTGCGAGAAGTCGTACGCCGCGAAACGACGACGCGCGCTTTTTCGTAATTTCGCGACTGCGTTCGCGCTCCGTCGTGAAGCGCCACGCGCGCAACGCCGCCGCCGCGCGTCTTTGCATACAATGCGCGTCCGCGCGACGCGCGAAGGACGCTTCGCGAGACGGGTTAGCGAATGCGTGGAAAAAGACGGCTCGCAAGATGCGTTTTCGCACGACTGTTCGCGCGTACGTCTCGGCGGCGGCTTCGTTCGCAGAGTCCCGCGCGACGTCGCGCCACAGTTTGAGGATACTTTTTTTTCGCATGTCGGTCTTCGCCGCAAAGTGCGCCGCGGCGACTCCCAAACGCCACCGCGCGCTCTGCACGAGCGCGTCGAGGACATCCCACACGTGTCTTTTGTCCAGACGCTCTTTTTTCAGCAAAGGCGTAGCGTCGAACCGCCACGCGGTCCACGTTTTTCGAACGAACGTGGCTTGGAAAAAATCGCGCGCGCGAATCTTTACCTCGCGGCGACGCTTCGCGGGTCGCGCGCGTTCATCCCGCCACGCCAGAAACGTTTGTAAACCGTTTCGAAACGCGCGGTCGCGGTCGAGCCGCGCGATGAACAACGCGCGTTTCCTCGTTTCGTCTCGAAACGCACGTCGCCACTCGAGAAACGCGCAACGACGTTTCGTGGCGACGAAAAACGCGTTCGACGCGTTTACGATGCGCGTCTCGGCGTCGCGTTTGGTCTTTTTTTTACGCGCGACGTGAAACCATCGACGCAGCAGAGCGCGTTTCTTCGCGACCCGACTCGACGCCGCGCGCGCCTCTGCTAAAGCACTGAGCTCTTTTTCGCGAGCTCTTTTCATAGACTTCCGACGCACAAAGCTCCGCCACTGAAAAAAGCGCACGGCGGCGGCGGCGGCGGTCGCGGCGACGAAACGACGCGACGCGTTTAATTCGGAAGGAACAAGGGGGTCGAGACCTTTTCGCGTTCTTTCCGAGACCCGTCGTTGTTTCCTCTCCTCGAACGCGCGCACCGTGTTCCGCAGTCGCCGCTCGCGCTCGGCGGCGACCAGCCTGAGCGCCGCCAACGAAGCCGCCTCGCCGGCGACGCCTCGCCAAACGGCAAACGTTTCTCGTTTCAAACGCCAAAAAAAGTGCATCTTCGACGGGAGGTTTTCCAGCGCGTCGCGCGCGAACCATCGCCACTGCGCGACGACGATCGTCGCCAAGCGCTTCCTGTGTCGGCGACGCGCGTTTTGTTTTAGTCGGTGTTGTTCTTGTTCTCGCTGTCGTAAGAGCGTTTCCTCCGATGGATACATATCCGTCGCGTGTTCGCCACCCTCCTCCTTCGGGTAATAAACCGAAGAAGCGTCCCCGAAGAGACGAACGCCGGTGACGTTTCGCAAAGAAGAAGAAGAAGCTTTGAGAAGTTCGACGCGAGACGCGTTTGACTCGGCGCTCCACGCGGAGGTCGCGACGCTCGGCGAATGGCGCTCGTCGAATCGCTCCGCCGTCGGCGTTCGCGTCGTTTCCGGCTCGTAAGCCTCCGTCGTCGCCGATACGGTCGCCGATACGGTCACCGCCTTATCGTTTATTTTGACGTCGTCGAAAGATAAGCCCCGACTTATCGACCGTTCCCGAACCAGCCCGGCTCTGTGTTCGGCGACGCCGCGGTGAAGGCCGGCGTTCCCGGGGACGAGCGCTTTTAGCGGAATCCGCGGAGTTATCTCCGTCGCGAGATGCGCCGAACCGACCGCCTTGACGAGACCTCCGCGCGCCCGCTCGAGCGCGCGCCGCACGAGCTCGTCGTGGTCGAACTCGCCCGGCACGAGCGGCGCGCGTTTCCGACGCAGCGGCGACGTGCGGCGCTCGAACACGTCGAACCCGCCCACGCGCCAGTCCTCGGCGTTCTCATCCTCTCGCCGGAGACCGCGGTGCGCCTCCGAGAAGACGGAGCTACCGTCGACGCATCCGAGGAGGTCGGTCCGCGTATCGGCCACCACTCGAGTCTCCTCGCGTCCCGGCGACGACGCCCGCGACGTGCCCGCCGAGGTGTCGCGCGGCGCCCACATCCTCAGGCCGCCGCGCGGTGTCGTGTGAGGAGCGGCGCGCGCGAGCGGAAGCTCGCGTCTTCCCAGACATTCTTCTCGCGCGTCAAAAGTCGTTTGCTCGTTTCCCGAAAACAGGTCGTTTGAAAATACGTCGCGTCGGCCTTTTTCGCAGACTGGATGCCTGGTAGACGACCGTGTCCGAAGCGCGCGAAACGGCGACTGCCTCGCCGCCAGCGTCGAGCGCATTTCAAAAACGCGCCTCCGCGAGTCCTCGCTGGCGCGCGCGCATTTTGATCTTCAGCGGCGATAAGGCGTCCGCGCGCGCAGACCGCCAGGCGCGCGGCGCAAGATGGCGTCGACGCTCGCGCTCCGCGGCGTCCCCGCGGCGCGGCGCGCCGAGGGCCCGCCGTCGTGCGGCGCGCGCGCGTCGCGGGCGACCGCCGGCGGCGTCCGCGCGTCGCGGCGACCGAGACTCGCGCACGCGCCGTGGCGCTCGGCCACCCCGCCGCCGCGCGCCTCGACGCGCGCGCGCGCGCTCGCGGTGGACCGCGGCGAGGCGCTGGGCGACGACGACGACGCGCTCGCCGAGCTCGTCTTCGAGGGCACGGATACGAAATCGCGACGGGCGCGAGTCTCGGCGGGCGACGAGCGGGATGTCGCCGAGACGAACGTCGCGGTCGCCTCCGAGGATTTCGAGTATCTGCACAAGACTTTGGCGGCTTCGCTTTCGTTCGACACGCAGCACCCAGAACGACAAAAAGCGCCAACAAACAAAACAGCTCCGTCATCGAACGACGACGATGACACGTACGACATGCCGCCTAAAGCGAGAGTGCTGCAAAACGCGTCTTTGGGCGAGTACTGCACTTTGGGCGTCGGCGGCGCCGCGCGCGCGGTGGTCGAGGCGTACACGATCGATCAATTGATCGCGACGCTTAAGGCGTGCTGTGCTCTCAACGTCGAGAGCGTCGTCATCGGCAAAGGCTCGAACGTGCTGTTCTCCGCGTCTGGGTTCGACGGTGTCGTGATCGTCAACAGAGTGGAGTTCGTGCAGGAGCGAGCCGTGTGTGACGACGACGACGATGATGCATCGTCCGGGGCCAAAAAGACGATGACGAAAACCAAAAAAACGCGTCTGTTCCGCGTCGGCTCCGGAACGCCCTTCAACGCGCTGGGCGCGTCGCTGAGCAAAAAGAATTGGAGCGGTTTGGAGTTCGCAGTGGGCGTCCCCGGAACCGCGGGCGGCGCCGCGTTCATGAACGCGGGCGCGGACGGGCAGGACACCGCGGGAGTGCTGGAGAGCGTCGAGCTGGTGTCGCCGTGCGGTCGGTTTCGAAGAACCGCGAAGATCGTTTCTTCGCGCGAAACGAAAGTCGGGGACGACTCGGAAGACGCGAAGAAAGCGTCGGAGAGTGACACTTCGCGAACTTCGTCTTCGGCGGAAGAGTCGGAGACGCTCTTCGTTTCGGTTGACGCGTTCGGGTACCGGCGCTCGCCGTTCATGGAGCGCGGCGGAGAACGCGCGGACGACGGTTCGTCAGACGAGACGCGCGACGGCGCGGCGTCGGAAAACGAAAACGATGACAAGCCAAGTCTCGCGGGCTGGATCGTGACGGCGGTGACGTTTCGCCTGACGCGCGATTCGCTCGCGGCGTCGCGAGCGCGAGAGTTCATGCGTCGTCGGCGCTCGACGCAGCCGCTCGCGGAGCGCTCGGTGGGGTGCCTGTTCCGCAACCCGGGCGCGGGCTTAGCGTCCGCGGGCGCCGTCATCGACCGCGCGGGTTTGAAGAATTTTTCAATCGGCGCCGCGCGCGTCTCGTCGACGCACGCCAACTTTTTGGTGGTGGACGAACGAAACAAGTTCTTCTCCGGCGGCGTTTCTTCATCCGGCGCGATTGACTCTCGTTTACCCTCGACGGACTCCAGGGACTCTTTCCGCGCGAAAAAACTTAGCGCGAAAAGAGGGAGCCGGGACATGGAGGCTCTGATCACGGCGGTGAAGGCTCGTGTGCTGCGAGACTCGGGTGTGGTGCTGGAGGAGGAGGTTCGGCGCGTGCCGTTTCGGTTCCGAGCCGACACGACGCCGAAATGCGAGAAGGAGAAGAAGGAAAAAAAGCGGGGGGCGGATGAGAATAAGAATGACGACGACGGCGTCGACGCGGAGGGTTCGGCGCGTCTCGAACCGGGGCCGAGGTGACGACGTGATGACGTTTGTGTCGTGACGTCGTTTGGACGCGCGCGCGTGTCGTGTCTCACCGGAAGTGTGCGTGTTTTTAGTCGTTATTAGATACTACCAGTACGTAGTCTAAGCGTCTCGAGAGTCGATCACGCGAAAACTGACAGACAAGAGACAACGCGTTTGAGAACGTGGACCATCCACCGCGTCGTTTTCGTCGTTTTCGCGTCATCGGACCGCACTTCCGCGCGCGCGGGAGACGGTCGTCCTTTCAGGGGGCTTCGAGGGCGGAAGCGCGCGCGCCGCGGCGGTGTCGGCGGAGAGGTCCAGAAGGGATCCAGAGGGGATCCAGCGGACCTTCGGAATCGGCGAAGGGGCGTTCGAGGCGCGGTCCGGCCGCGGCGCGAATACGCGATGGCCGCCTTCGTCGCGAACCCCCTGTCGTTGTCCATGTCCAACGAGGCGGTGGGCGCGTACGTGCGCGAGAGCGAGGCGCTCGAGCGGCGGCGGCTCGCGGAGGAGCGGCGGAGGCAAGAGGGTCTGGGGCGGGGCAGCGGGGGAAACGGCCGGGGGCGCGGGTCGAACGAAGCGCCGCATCGGTACAAGACCCCGTACCTGACCGTCTCCGATCTGAAGAAACCCGCCAAGCCGTGGCGCGAGTTTTTCGCCAGCGACTTTCTTTTGCGTTCCTACCGCGTTCCGCGGTCGTTAAACGAGGCGAAACAAACGCTGGACGGGAACGTGTACGAGTTCTTCGGGAATTACTGTACGCTCGCGTTTTTCATCGCGTGTTTAGTGCTGTATAACAAACCCAAGGCGCTTTTAGGCGGGTACTTTCTGTACCGCGTCTGGGTGTGGGTTCGATCCTTTCGAGATCCGGCGGAAAGTTTCGTTTACAGAGCGCGACACTTCGTCGCGACAATGACATCGTGGGCGGTGGGTCTGTACGCGAACGTCTCGCTCGCCGCGTCGTACGCCATTCTAGTCACCGCTTTCGTCGTCACCGTGCACGGGTGCACGCGGAAACGAGACGCGCCCGCGCCGGACTGGGGCAGGTCGCCGAGAAGAAGAGACTCCGCCCTCGGCAAGTTGCGGCTGCGCGAGTAGCGAGCAGATTTTTTTTGGAATGAATGTCTCACGACCGACGTCTTGTTCGAGGCGCTCTTTCTCGCGAACGTCGTCGCCACGAGAGGGGCGCGCGCGCGCAGACGCTTTCACTTCCTCGCGCGCGCTCCCCTCTCCCGCCCGCCTCGCGAACGCCATGCCCTCCCTCGCCGCGCACCTCGGCGTGCGCGCGCCGCGTCAGACGCGCGGCGACGCGTCGAGACCGCCCGAGGCCTCCTCGGGCGCGACGGTCAGCCTCCCGTCGGGTCTCGGCGAGACGCGCGTTCCTCGCGTTCCTCGCCCGGCGGAGGACGGGAGTCTTCCAAAGACAGACGAGGTGTCTGGCGTGCCCCGTCGCGGCTCCGGCGTGATTCCGCGCGTGGTTTCAAGGCGAGGCAGCCTGGTGGCTCGCCGCAACTCCACCCTGGCGAGCGTCGCGGAGCGGCTCGCGGAGGAGAGCCGCGACGTCCCGGACGCCGCGTTCGACGTTCCCGAGTTGGCCGTTCCCGACCCGCCGCAGACGCACGCGCCGCAACTCATGGGGAAGCCGCGCGAGCGTCTGTATCGACAACCGGACGGCACGTTATCTCACACGCGCCCGCCTAGGAACCCGTACGCGGTGGCGTCCAGGAAAGACTGGGCAGACTTAGTGCAGTACGCGCGTTTGAACGACGGCGACGAGGAGTGCACTTCCACCGGCGTTTCGTTTCGGTACGGCGTCGGCGTGACGTGGCCCGAACACGCCGCGTACCTGAAAAAGATTGGTTTAGAGCCGGAGACGAATCCTGACGGAAGTCACGTGGAGTACGACGCGGGTAAAGTCAACCCCCTGAACGACCCTGATCACCCGTTCCACGCGTACAAAAAGAACCACGACGCGTATAATAAACGTCGCGAGAAGAACGAGAAGCGAAACGACGCGAAACGCGAAGAAGACGCGGCGAAAGACGAAGAGGTGGACGTCTGGGAAGCGAACGATCTCGTGGACGACGTGCGTTTCACGAATTCAAATCCGCCGCCGCCGCGAATGCCCTGGCTCGACGAGAAGCAGCGCGCGTTCGTGTACGAGCGGGTGTTGGAGTCGCGAAGGCGATACAACGAACGCGGGGGGATGGAACCGATCGGACCCATGACCGCGTGATTTTTGGTTTTTCGACTGCCGACGATGTCGGCGCGATCGGAGGAAGAGCGAAGGTACGAGCTATAGCGCCATACTTTCAAGGGATCACGTACTACTGTAGTCACAGACTATACCGCGGTGCTCCTACGACGCATAAAGTTGATACATATTTCGACACGCTCATCATCATCCAAAAATCAGCCGGTCTGGAAGATGTTTTGGCTCGTGGACTTGCCCGCTCGCGCCGCGGCGTCGTCCAGCGCCGCAACCTCTGCTTCGCTCAGACGCCACCCGAGCGCGCCGAGGTTTTCGTCCAGCTGTTTCAGGGTCTTCGCGCCGGGAATGGGTGTGGTGTCTTTACACAAACACCAGTTCAGCGCGATCTGCGCGGGGGTCTTCGGAACGCCGGTCTTCGGATCGCGGCGGACATCTCCGATCTCTTTCATCGTTCCGAGCAACTCGGGCAAAGCGGGAAGCACGTCTTTGTACGCGAACCCGCGAAGGCCCGGCGGCGGGTTTGTCGTCGAGTACTTGCCGGTTAACAGACCCAACCCTAGCGGGCTATACGCGATCAGCCGTATGCCCAACTCGTCGCACGTCTCTCTCGTGCCGTTCGTTTCGGGGAAGCGCGATAACAAATGGTACTGTACCTGCAAAGTCGCGATGGGAACGTCTCTTCTTTTCATGTACGCCGCGACTCGTTTAAGTTGTTTCGGGCCGTAGTTGGATAAGCCCACGGCTTTGATTATGCCCTGGTCGTACGCGTCCGCGATACCCGCCCACAGCGCGCGTTCCTGAAGAGGTTGGTAGTTACCGGTGGACCAGTGTAGTTGGCCGAGCTGAATTTGGTCCACCCCTAAACGCGCCGCGCTCTCTTTCGCCGCGTTTGTTATCGAACCGGGCGTGACCCTCCACGGGTACGGCGCGAACTTGGACGCGATGTTCACTTCGGATCGGCGTTTCAACGCTTCCGCTCGTTGTGCGTCACCGGCGGAAGACGAAGAGAACCGCTCGCTCTTCTCCGGGTACCGTTTCAGAAACTCGCCGAGCAGCACTTCGCTTCGTCCGTCCAAACCGTTACCGGTGCCGTAACTGTCGGCGGTGTCGAAGAGATTGACGCCCGCGTCGACGGCGCGGTCGAACACCCGTTCGAGAACGGGGTCGTTCGATTCGTCGTAGCCCCAGACGAACTGGTTGCCCCAGGACCACGTCCCGACACCCATCGGGCTTAAAGACAGAGCGCCGTCGCCGACGACCGTGTTTCGTTCCGAGCCGGACCAAGCGACGTACCGAGACTTGGATGAAGAAGCGGAAGATCCCGAGATCCCCGCGGCGGAGCCGTTCTCGACGCTCCGCTTTTGGTTGAGCGCCGCGAGGGTCACGCGGCTGGACGCCGGCGAGGCGCTCGCGCCGCCGGGCAGGATCAGACCGGGGGTCGTCGCGACCGCGAGCCCGCCCGCGCCGAGCAGGAGACCGCGGCGGGACGTCGAGGCGTCCGGATCGTCGCGTCTCGATCGCGTCGAGTCGTCGTCGACGTCTGGCGAAACGTCGGTTCCGGCTCGGACGGAGGCCGCGCGACGCGCGGCTCCGGCGCGCGCGCCGCGCCTCGCGCGGCCGAGCGCGGCGGGCGCGACGGCGGACGTGAACGCGAGCGCGGCCATGGTGACACGGAGACTGCGCGCGTGGCGATGGCGAAGGCGCCGGAGCGGCGGGCGGTTTCTCTCACGCCACCTGGCAGACCGACCGCCACTAGAGATAAGCGTCAGGCACGACCGAAATCCGAAATCGGGGCGATTCACAGTGCGACGGGGCGGACTTTCCTGGGCGACACTTTTTTTTCACTCGGGAAAGGGGTCCATTCGGTTCGGGAAAGGGGTTCATTCGGTTCGAGGCGTTTTGAATTCACCCTCGACGTGTGCGACAGGACTCTCTGCGAACCCTACGCATCATAGAAGGTAGTCTACGGCGTGATGAGCACGAATCGATTTCATCATAAGATCACCTTTCGCCGCTTCTCGTCGCGTCCCTCCCCTCTGTGAAACAAGTCACTTGACCAGCTCGACGATGGCCTCCGCCTCGACCGGGATCCCCAGCGGCAGCCCCGAGCACCCGATCGCGGACCGGCTCGCCTTACCCGCCGGTCCGAACACCTCGATGAGCAGGTTCGCTAAACCGTTAACGACCGCGGGCTGCTTTGTGAAATCGGAGGAGCAGTTCACGAATCCGTTCACCTTGACGACCTGTCGTACGTGATCGAGGCTCCCGAACTGTTGCCTCATGGTGGCCAACATGGTGATCCCCACCACCCGAGCGGCTTCCACCGCCTGCTCCTCGGTCATCGTCTCCGTGCCGCACTTTCCGACGATCAACGAACCGTCCGTGTTTCGCGGAACCTGCCCCGAGACGTACGCCAGGTCGCCGACGACGACGGCGGGGCGAAACACGCCCGCGGGGTTGGTGGCGATCCTTCCATCCAGCTCGAGGCCTAACTGAACGACGCGCTCCTCGGGCGAGCCCTCTTCGTGCCACGGAGGACACGCGCGCAGAGCTTCGATCTCGGGGGAGGCGTGCGGTGTCACCGAGGCGCCGCGGGCGTTAGGCGTGCGTCGAGTCGCAACGCCAGTCTGCCTGCGCGCCCGCACGCGTCTCGCGTACGCGGGGTCGCGGCGCTCGCGAATCGCGCGCAGGGTGTGTCCGCTCGCGGCGGTGAACGCCACGCTGGAGAGAGCGACCAGGACGTGCGTGGTGGGCATATCGGCAACTTGTTGGGCGACGTGCGCGTGCGCGGTGCGGTCGAAACCCAGAAGGTGGGTGCGCGCGCCTGCGTGTGCGGGAGAAGCGCGAAGTGACCTGACGAGGGAAAAAGCGCTGTGTCGGAGCCGAGCGCTCGACACGTGGAAATCGGGACTCGGAAAGTCAGCGCGCTCGTGTCTCGTCACACTGGCCGCGGCCGTCACACCACAACGGCCGGATTTGGGTTTGTCGACCATCACACCGGCGAGCGCGGCGCTCGAGCGGGCCGCGAGCGCGCGGACCCGGTGTGGAGTCGTACGCGCGGCGTCGGCGCGCGCGCACACGGCGAAGCGGCGCGCGCGGGGAACGACGCGCGCGGAACCACCGGTCGTACCGACGGCGCGCGCCCCATCGCGGGATTGCTCGCGGGAGTGAAGTCCCGAAAAGAAGAAGCCTCGGAACGTCGGGTAACCCGGGTCCCGTCAAGTATCACCATGCCGACCCCCGTCCCGACGGACATTTTGGTCCGCCCCCGCGTGCCCGAGGCCCCCTTACGCCCGCTTCCTCCGAACGCGCTGCTTAAATCCGCGACCGCGCTGTTAGCTTCGTTCGAGCCGGAAAAGATGAGCCTCGACGCGCACGCCGATCGGTTCTTCGCCGCCGCCGAAGAGGGCGCGTTCGGGTTAGATTTAAAGCGTTTCGACGTGCGAAAATCGGACAGACTCTCTTCGGGTAAAGACGCCGATAAGTTAACTGCGTGGGGCTTAAAGACCAGACACCCCGAGGACCAGACCTTCTGCAGGCAGGTGCTTTACGGCGCGACGAGGTACGAAAAGCTCCTCGACGCGTTTATGGATGCGTTTTACGCGAAGCACGCGTCGCGAACGTCGCGAAAAGAAAAGCTCGAAACGCGCGTGTGCGCGTATTTAGCGCTGTTGCGCATGGACGAGCTCGGTTTCGGCGCGTTGGCGGCTTTGCTTCACGCGCACCCCAGCGGCGCGAGGTTCGCGCTTCCGTTTCTGGAGTTTTTATTCGACGCGGAGGAATCGTTCGGGTCGGAAAACGAAAAAGTCGTCGATAAGTGGCGTTTGACGTACGACGACGCGTACGTCGCCAACCTGGTCGGATCGCTCGACGAGCGGAAAGACGACGCGCGTTTGTGGATCGACGCGTTTCGACGCGAAGTCGAAGGTTTCGGGAACGACGACAAGAACGCACAACTCGGAGACGATGACGATGACGACGACGACGATGTCGAATTCGACGACGACGGATCGCGCGTCGCGGGACGAACCCAAAACGCGCGAAACGTCACGGTTCCGCGTCCGTTCAACATCCGGCCGAGCCGACCGCGCCCCGCGCCTCCTTCTGAAGGTTTAAAAAAAGCGCCGTTCAAGGCGAACCCCGTGCCGATAAGCACGCACAGAGCTGGGCCCACCGCGGACGAAATCGCCGTTCGCCGCGCCGAGACGAAAAACCGGGAGGAGGTTATGAAGAAATACGCCGATCCGCGTCTGACGTTTACGCTGCGCGCGGTCGAGCGCCCGAAAAACGTCGACAAAGTTCGTGCCGAGATGGAGGCGGAGCGCACTGCGGAGTTGATCGCCGTACGAGACTCGATGGTCAAAATTGCCAACCCTGTGCCGAAATCGAACGAACCAGGGTTCGTCTCAAAACGACATGGTCCGATCAAAACAACCGCGGCGGCGATTTTGCGCGCCGACGCTGTTATACAAAAAAAAAGGCGAGAAGAAGTTTTAGCTATCGAGGATTTCGAAGCCGGCTTGAGGGACTCTTCAACGTACGAGGCTTGGCGTTTGAAGATGCGGCTGGAGGACGAGGCGAGCCGTGAGCTGGAGATTCAGCAAACGAGGGAGGAGATGGCTCGGTCCAACGAGGAGGCGCGTTTGGCGCGGTTGGCGGCGGCGGCGGCGAATGCGGAGAAGGGCGAAAAGGCGCGCGGCGAGAGCGAAGCGCTCCGCGCTAAACAAAAAGCCGAGCGAGACGCGCGACTCGAAAAGGCCCAAAACCTGAAGCTCAAGGTGGATTTTGAGAAACGGAAAGGTCTGGAAGAGGCGCGTCGTGTGTTGGCGGAGGAGCGAAAGAAAAACGCCTCGGAACGAACGCGAGAGCGTCTGGCGACCGCCGCGCGCCTCGCCGACGAGCGAAGGGCGGAGTTGGCGAAGAAAGCCGAACTCGTGCGCGAGATTCGCGCGTTCGCCGCCGAGACCGAAATAAGCGGTTTGAGCGAAACACGCGCGAAACACGCCGCGCAGAGGAGCGTGATGTCGACCGCGTCTCTTACAAGAGCGCCTTTACTGGAGGACATGTCCGTCGCGGAGCTCCGCGAGCGCCTGGCGCTGGTTGCGAAACGCGCCGAGTCAAAGGAAACCTCTCGACGCGCGCGTTTCCGATCCGAGCGTTTGAAGAAGAACGACTTGTTGGCCCAAAAACTCGCCGACGTCGAGAAGCACCGTGCTGAAGCGTCTCTTTCACTGAAGCAGCGCCGAGTTAAGCGCGATTTGGAGAACGAGAAGCGAAGAGCGTTGGTCGCCGCGAAACGCGCGGAGGATGAGCGACTTTTGGCTTTGAAAGAAACCGCGCGACGCGCGGAAAAGGCGCGTTTGGCTAAACTTTCAAACGCGAAGAGAGAGGCGGATGCGTTCGCCGTCTCGCGACGACCGGCGAACGACCCGACGCTCGTTTCTCGTAAGGAACGCTCGGTGATGTTAAGCCGGAATCGTTTGGACCAGAACCAGGAGTTGGTTCATAAGAAGGAGCTCTTTTCACAGCGACGTTCGCGTTTAGTCGAAGCGCGGTCGATCAAAGAGCGCCGCGACGAGGAAAACGAACGCAAGTCGAAGTTTGAGCTCGAGTACGAAGCGCGTCTCCGAGCGGCGGGGAAGGCGGACGAGACGATGCGCCGCGACGACGCGCGGAAGAAACGCGAACAAGTCGAAGCCGAACGCGCGCGCGTCGAAACCACGCGCGCCGCGTTCAGGGGGCTGGCGTACGATGGGAACGACGCGAACGCGTCGAAGAGCGAGCGTCGCGACGGCGGCGCCGTGTTGAAGACCTCCGTCGGGCCCGCGACGCTTAAAGCGGCGGGTTTGGCGAGCGACGTCTCGCGCGGCGCGTTCGTCGCGCGGAACCAGAGGGAGAAGGCGGACGCGCTGCGGGAGGCGTACCGCGAGGAGTTCGGGGCACGGACGGGGGGTATGACGCGCGACACCATGCTGGACGCGCCGCCGGACCCCGGGGGGGTGGCGCGCGCCGTCGCGGAGTGAGACTGTACGAGTAGCGAAAATGTCAAATTTCATGCGCGGATTGACCTGGCACGATGTGGCAAAAAAAACGCCAGATCTGCCGTTTTTATTCTTGGCGCGTCTCTCGGTCGCGATGTCGTTCCCCTCGGCGACTCCGAGACCCGCCGCGAGAAGCGCGCGCGCGCACACCTCGACGCGCGCACGACATCACGCGCGCGCTCGGATCTTCCGCGCGTCTCGGTTTGGCTCGAGGCGTCCGCGCTCGGTGCGCACTCGGCGACCGCGACCGTCCGGACCGCCCCCTCCCCTGGCGCCATGAGTCTCCGCGAGGGGAACGACGACGCCGCGACGTTCCGCACGCGCATCCCTCTGCCCACGCGTAAGCCCGCGTCCGCGCTCGCGGCGGCGACCGCGAACGTCGTGACGTCGACCACCACCCGCGCGACCGCTGGGGATGTCAAATCCGCGCTCGCCGCGGCGAAGCGCCCGTCCCGCGCCAACAAGGAGAACGACGCCGGCGCGGACGCACGCGGCCGCGCGGTCTCTCGCCGGGGTCCCGGGGGCGTTTCTTCGGCATCCTCCGCGGCGACAGATGCTTCCGCGCCTTCTTCCCGACCCGTCGCCCCCACCGTGGTGACGCACCGCGCGAGCGACGGCGTTACAAACTCGACTTCGTCCGAAAACGAACACGACAGCGTCGTCGTGGTGGCGGAGACGCTTCGCCAACTCGACCCGGAGTACGAAGAGGTGCTCGGCGCTCGTCTCGCGGCGAACGCGAGCGCCAAATACGACTTCAAAGCGCAGATCGCGGCGGCGAAGGCTTTTTACCCGAAAGCCAAGATGTTACTGAAGACGTTTCGAGGCGTCATCGTGGACATCGCGGGCGCGGTGGAGGACGCGAAGAAGGCATCCGCGGATACGGTTTTGGAGGCGGTCGTCGCCGCGGAGGATGCCGCGCGCGACCGCGACGAGGTCGCCGCCGCGCTCGCCGCGGCGCGCGCCGAGGCGATGGCCGCCGCGAAAGCGGCGGCGGAGGCGAACGGAAGAGTGACGGAAACCAAAGCCGCGTTGGCATCGGCGGAAACGAAAACATTGACGCTGGAACAGACCTTATCGAGCTTAACGACCGAACTCGAGCGGGTCAGGTCTGAGCACGTCGAAGCGTCTGAACGCGCCGCACGACTCGAGACGGCTCTGGAGGAGCAAACGTCGCGGGTCGCGGAGTTGACGGCGGCGGCCGAACCCGCGAAGGCGCAGATCGAGTCTCTGTTGGCGGAAAAAAGCGTATCGCACGAACAGATGGGCACTTTGAAGGGGGAGCTCACGAGCGCGAACGTGCAGCTCGAGAGCTTACGCGAATGCGTCAAGGAGCACGAAGACGAGAACAAACGCGAGAGCGAAAAGGCGAATCGGACGTACGCTGATTTAGCGCGCGTCTCGGCGGAGCGCGACGGAGTGGTTGAGCAACTCGCGACGGCGCGCGAGGAGGCGGCTTCGGCGCGTGCCGCCGCCGCCGAGGCCTCCGTGGCTGTGGCTGAGTCCAAAGCGCGCGCGCTGAGACTCGAGGACGCCGCGGAACACGCCGCGTCTGACCTGGCGAGGGCGCGCTCGGAGCGCGACGCGACGGTTAAAAAACTCGACGAAACAAACGCCGAGCTCGCGCGCGTCTCGTCGCGGCTCGCTGCGGCGGAGGCTCGCGCCGAGTCCGCCGAGCGCGAGGCGTTTACCCTCGAGACGCACTCGAAGAAAGAAACCGCGCGGCTTTCAGACGAGATCGAGACGTTGAAGGCGCACAGAGCTTCGCTGGAGCCGCGCGTCGAGACTTTGTGCGCGGAACTCGCCGAGGCTCGCGCGGACGCGAAAGTCGCGCGAGCCGAGTCGGAGTACCTGCGCGCCGCCGGGGATGAGGCTCGCGATCGCGGCGCCAACTCGGACGCCGAGCGCGTCGCCGCGGAGGCGCACGCCTTGGAGTTGAAGGACCTCACACACACGCTCGAGCGTAAGACGTCCGAGGCTGAGTCGCAGGTCCAAGTGTTGCGCTCGAAGCTGGACGCGTCGACGAAGAAGATCGAGCGGCTTGAGAAGGACGCCGAGGAGGAGGCGACAAAACGCGCCGCTTTCGAGAAGGACGCCTCCGAGGCTTCGTCTTTGCGGTCGCGCCTGGAGGCGCTTCGCGTGACGCACGAGGAGCAGAGCTCTGCGTTGGCGGCGGCTCGTAGAGAGCTCTCGGAGACCGCCGCCGGCGCGGCGGCCTTCTCGAGCCGCGCGGAGGAGAAGGAGAGAAGCGCGGAGGAGCTCGAGGCGCGGTGCGCCAAACTCGAGGCTTTGGTGCACGCGAAGGATTTCGAGATTCGCCAAAACGCCATCGTCCGGCGCGCGCTGCATAACCAGGTGCAGGAACTCAAGGGGAACATCCGCGTTTTTTGCCGCGTTCGCCCCGTGAACGCAAACGCGGGCGAAAACGTGGATGCCGCAACGACGGGAGGCGGCAAAGACCACGCCGAGCCGCTCCTCAAAGTCGCGCGAGCGGGCGAATCGGCGGGCAGAGCGTTGAGCGTCGCGCAGCCCGGGAAGAAGGAGAAGCCCGTGAACTTTGCCTTCGACCGCGTTTTCGACGCGTGCGCGAGCCAGGAGGAGGTGTTCGAGGATATCTCGCACCTGGTGACCAGCTCTTTGGACGGGTACAAGGTGTGCATCTTCGCGTACGGCCAGACGGGCTCGGGCAAGACGTACACCATGCTCGGCGACGGGAAGGCAAACGACGATGAGCATCGCGGGCTCATCCCGCGATGCGTCGAGCAAATCTTTTTGGCGCGCGATTTGGATGGTTCGACTTCGCGGCGCGCCGCGTTTAAAGTCACCGCGACGATGGTGGAGATCTACAACGAGGAAATCAAGGACCTGCTCGCGCCGGTCAGTTCGTCGAAGACCTCTTCGTCCGACACTGACCAACACGTGAAGCACGACGTGAAGCACGACCCGAAAACCGGCGACACGACGGTGACGCATCTAAACGCGGTGACGGTGGATTCGGCGGCGCACGCGTCGTCGCTCGTGTCTAAAGCGATCGCCGCGCGAACGACGCACAAGACGAAGATGAACGACCACTCGTCCCGGTCGCACATGGTGTTCACCTTGAAGTTGACCGGAACGGACACCTCGGGTGGCCCGCTCAACGGCGTGTTGAACCTGGTGGACCTGGCGGGTTCCGAGCGTCTGTCGCGCACGGGCGCGACGGGCGATCGTTTAAAAGAGGCGCAGAACATCAACAAGAGTCTTTCCGCGCTCGGCGACGTCATCGCGGCTTTAGCGGAGAAGGCGCCGCACGTTCCTTACCGCAACTCCAAGCTCACGTATTTGCTCCAGAACGCGCTGGGGGGAGACGCCAAGACGCTGATGTTCGCCAACGTCGCGCCCGTCGCGGAGAGCGCGCAGGAAACGCTCTGCTCGCTGCGGTTCGCGGCCAAGGTGAACGCGTGCGCCGTCGGCGGCGGGAACAAATGAATCTTTTCAATATGTCATCGCGATTCTTCTTCGTATTCATACAGTAGTGACTACATACACCTCAGTTCGCGTTTCACGAAGACACGAATGTCTTCTCGATCATCGCCGCGTGCTTCGCGAGGTCCGCCGCGCTCGGCCTGTGCGTCGGGTCGCGGCGCAGGCACATCGACACGTACGCTCTCAGTTCGTCCGAGCGACCGTTCGGGAAACGTAACCCGTCCCAGTACCGACGCGGCTTCGTCGTTTGGGTTTTTTCGGGTTCGGTTTTTGCCGGACACGTCTCAAGACCGACCGTCCTCGCCGTCTCGTCCTCGTCCGACCACGTCGGCACGCCTCTGCGCCACTCCGCGGGCACGCGTTCGCCGCACGCGGCTTCGTACAGCGTCGCGCCGAACGAAAAGACATCCGCGCGGTCGGTGGGTTCCGACCCGTCTCTTTCCGACGGGTCCGAATTTTTCTCCTCTTCTTCGCCGTAGTCTCGCGTTCGCCGATACAAGTTGAGCGTCTCGGGCGCGACGTACCCTCCGTCGCCGTCCTGCACCTCCCAGCCTTTCCCCGCCACCCAGGCGACGCCGAAGTCGCCGATCTTGTACACGCCGTCGCGCGCGATGAACACGTTATCCGGCTTCACGTCTAAATGCAAAACGCCGTGCGCGTGGCAGTGCGCCAAACCAGACGCGACGTCGCTCGCGAAGCGCCACACGTCGCGCTCGGCGAGAAGCGCCACGTAAGGCTCTCCCTGTACGGCGACGCCACCGTCGTTGTCTTTCGTCCGTCTTTCCTCCTCAGACATGCTCTTGAGTCGGTCCAGGCACGCCCCGAACGCGCCTCGCTCGCACAGCTCCATCTGCGCGAAAAAGTGGCGGTCCTCCTGCCACGCGCGGTGATACTTGACGACGTTTTCGTGCGCCGGCAGATTGGTCACAGCGCGCACTTCCTGCAGACACGTCTCGCGCTGCGACGTCGTCCGGAACGCCTCCGTGACGCGCTTCACGCAGTACTTGACACCGCTCACCTTCGAGCGCACCAGCCAAGCCTCGCTCGTGGCGGTCTTGCCCAGGAGGCTCTTGAACTCGAAGTGGTCGTGGAACGTGAACGCCGACGAAGTCGAGGACGAAGGCTCCGACGAAGGCTCCGCCGGCGATCGGTCCGACGAGAACGAATCGGTCGCCTCTCGCGGTCTGTCGTGCACCTCGCGTCCGTAGTCCGCGCGCAGACTCGCGCTGCGGTGCAGACCCGCCTGCGCCAGAAGCTTGGTCTGCGACAGCGAGTCCGCGCGCTCGAGGCGCGTCCTCGGCGCGCGGAACCGCGCCGGCGGTCGACGACGATTTTTTTTACGACTCGTTCGCCGCGCGTCCTCGTCGTCGGCGCACTCTCGCGCGACCATCTCCAGAGGCGTCCCACCCGCTCTTTCGGGTCCCTCTGCCTCCGGCTCACAGGATCCATCGAAGAGCGAGAACGGCGGAGGAACATCCTGCATCTCCGCGTCCTCCTTGTCATCACACTGCGCGTCGTCCGAGTCGTCCGAGAGCTGCCACACGTCATCGTCTTCGAGCGCGTCTCCGAAGGCGTCTTTTTCTTCGAAGGGATCTTCGAAGGCATCCAGCTTCCGCGGGCGCGCCGGCGTCGGCGGCACGGCGTCGAACGACCCGAACGCGTTTACGGAAGTTTGTGCGCCGACCCCCGCGGGGGTCCCGAAGCCCGCGGAGGGGTGCGCGGAGACGGGACTGGCGCGCGGCGAGCACCAAGACGCGGGCCCTCCCGGTTGACGCGACGGCTCGAGACGCTCCGCGCGATACTCTCCGTCATCCTCCGCGCGTTCGCCCTCGCGGCGGAGCTTGAAGCTGGCGCTCGCGCCGAACGTGGCGGAACCCGCGAACGGCGCGGCCGCGCTCTCGTGAAAGCCGCGGAACCGCTCGTTCTCCGCGACGTCCATCGCGTCGTCTTCGGCTTCGTCCTCGAACGAGACGGACAGATCCAGCGCCGGGACCATGAGCACCGACACGGGCGAGATCTTGCTGTGCGAGGTCTTGCCGTCCTTCGTCGCCGCTTCGAGTCCCCACCGCGCGTCGCCGGGAACGGGGGACGCGCTGAGCGGGGAAACCCCTAACGTCGCCGGGGTGGGGGACGTCCCCGCGAACTCGAAGGTGTCCTCGCGCGACGAAACGCCGGTTGCGCCGGACGCGCCCGCGTCCGGGAACGCGGCTCGCGAACGCGCCGACCGCGCGCGCGCGGGGGGCGTCTCGTCGTTCGCCGCGCACGAAACCTTGAGCGCGGCGAGCGCGGGGAGCTCGGCGACGGCGTCGAACGCCATTTCGACCATCGCGCGCGTCTAGGAGGCGTCCGAAAGGCCGCGGCGGAGACTCGCGGACCGACGATTCGCGGGCCGCGGAGCCTTCTCCGCGGTCCGCCACGAGAGCTGCGGCTGTGGCGTTCAAATCACCAACCGGCGAGGCACGCGTCGCGCTCGTCGGCTCGGGGTCTTCCGCGGCTTCACGGGGCTCTCCCGCGCGCGAAGGTGTCCTTCCGAGCGTGCGCGCGAGCCCGTGTCCACGCGACGCGACGCGAGGCGTGTAACGCGCGGGGCGCAGTGCGACACCGCGCGTCGTGGTCGCGCGAAAACGCGCGGCCTCCCAGAAGAAATCCGTTGGAAAAGCGTTGACCACAAATGTGCAGCGGACGGCAGATGCCCATCGACCGAACGCGTTTGTCGAGTTTCGCGAAAAAAAAAACCAACCGACTACCGCTACCACCCGTGAACCGCCACACGCGCCCGCGTCGCGTCGCCGTCGCCGTTTCCGTTCCCGAACGCGCGCGTCACCTCGCGACGCAACACGTCCGCCGCGCGAGCCCGCTGCGTGTGTAGCAGCGCCTCGGATTCGGTCAGAGTGACGCGCAGACGCGCCGCCGCCTCCGCGCACGTCTCGGCGTTCGCGACGGACCGCTTCGAGGCGAGAAGACGGGACCCGAAACGAGGCTCAGCGACCTTCGTTTCGCCATCGTTCGTCTTCTCGACAAACCCCATAGAGGCGTTCGCGGTCTCGAGCTCGTCGACGTCGTCGACGTTCGAAGAATTCGCGGCGACCGATCCGCCGCGAGTCGCCAGCGCCGCGGCGACGCCCGGCGGCGCGGGCGCGTCGTCGACGACAAAACATCCAATACCGAACGACGACGACGTCATCACGCGTGTCGTTTTGACTTCCTTCGTCTTCGACGTGGAAAAGCGTTCGACACACGCGTCACCGTCCTCCTTCATCTTCCTCCTCGCGCCCGCTTCGAAAGACGCGATCGAAGGCGTCCGCGCCGCCGCCGCCGTCGCCAAAGACGAAAGCGCGGCGGATTGTTTTAAATCCGCGCGCGTCGCCTCTCGCGTTCGCCGCCACGTCCGCGCCACCGTCTCCACGTCCCTCCGCCTCGAACGCAGATTAGGCCCGACACGCCGCGCGGCGAGCTCCAGGTCACGAAGCCGGCTCGAGAGATGTTCGAGACTGTCGTTCGAGGTATCGTTTTCGTTCGCGTCTGTGACGTCGCCCCGACGCGAAGAAGAGCTCCGCTTCGATTCCTCAGCCTTCTTTTTCTTAGCATCCTTCGCATCCTTCGCGCGCGCGGTCTTCTCCTTCTCGTCGAGCTCGAGCACGGACCGCATCCACGCCCAGAACGTCTCCGCGAGCGCGACCGTCTCTGAAGCGGCGTCTTTCGTGACCAGCACCGCGCGCATCGCCGCCATACATCGGCCGCGCGCGTCTTTGTCCTTCGCTAAGCGAATCTCCGTTGCCGTCATGGCTCGACGAGGCGAGGCTCCGCGACCGTCCGTCGCGGACGTCTGCGCGTCGTGAACGGCGATCCGCCGAGCCGCGCGCGCGCGCTCGAGCGCGTGCACGTGCGACACGCTCTGCCAGACGCGCTGCGCGAGACAAGCCGCCTGCTTCTCGACGAACGCGGAGGATGGAGCGGACGACGCCGAGTGTAATTTTCCGCCGCGCGCGCTTTTCTTCCGCGCGCGCTCCGCCGCGTCGCGCAGGTACGCGCGCTCGGCGGCGACGGCGGACGCCGCGTTGAGCTCGGCGCTCGCCGGACTCGCCGCCGCGTCCGAGCCGTACGGAGGCAGGAGCGAAGACGACCCGATACGAATGCCTTTCGAAAACGCTCCTTTTTCGTTCACGAGTGTTTTCGAGACGTTTTCGTCGTTTGTGAGGAACATTCCAAACGCCGCCGCGTTGCGATCGGCGTGCGCGCGCGCGTGCACGTCCATCTCGCACGTCGCCCACGCGAGCGCCACGAGAAGCGCTCTGCTACTGTCGTCGTCATCTCGATCGTGCTCATCTCGATGTAACAACTCGTGCATCCGGGGGTACTTCGCCAGACGCAAGAAGCGTCGCGCGACGCGCGCGTGTTCTTTTTCGTTCGCGTCGTCCAAAAAAGCGTCTTGGTCGTCGAGGTCGCTTTTCTCGTCCGATTGGAACCGATCGGCCGTCTCGTCGCGAAGCACGCGCAGGGTCTCCGCGGCGACGCTCGGCTCGGGGAAGCCCGCGTGCGCGACCAGGAACAGGTCGTGCAGAGCGCGCCACAGCGGTGCGACCGAAGAGGGCTGGTCGAACTTGGCGCGCCGCAGCGTCTCCGCGGTCAACGCCGTGGGATCGCGCGAGGCGCCCGCGGTGCCGACGCCGAGCGCACGCAAACACTCGCACAGGTGCTCGAGGCACGCGCGCGCGGCGTTGGCGGAGGACGCGGGCGGACGCGGGTCGTTCGCGGAGACCCCGCGCGTCGCCGCGACACCGACGCGGGGACCGCGCGTCGTCATCGCCACCCGGAACACACGCGCGCGCCTCGGATCTGACGCGACGATGGCACCTTCCGCGCCCATTTTTCAAACGGCGTCGTTTCCAGCTGTTTTTTTAATCACAGTGAAGGCTAACTACGAAAGTATGACTCCCGACGCGTCCCGCGGCGCGAACGAACGCCGAACGCCCGCGCAGTCCTTTCGGTGCCGCGGCCAGTCCGCCGCCAGACACCGCGCGTCACAGTACCACGCGTCGCCGCACCGCGCGCAGGGAACGAACGAAGGCGAAGATCCGTTCGCCGTCGTCGCCGCGAGAAAGTACGTTTCTTCGTCGACGACTTTCGTGACGTTCGCGCGTCGCGCGCCCTTCGCCAAAACCCCGATCGTCGCCCTCGCGTCGCGGCTACGCCACAGCCCGTCTCTTCTGCAGCGATAGCGTGTGAGGTTTTCGTCGCTCGAGACGGTGACGCCGCAGGTTTTCGAGCCGCACGCGGCGCACCGCGCCAGCGCCAGGCTGCTGGGAACGCCGCCGACGCGGTTCGAACCGCCTTCGATTTTTTTTTTCGTTTTCGTTTTCGTTTTCGTTTTCGTTTCGCCGAGCGCGGGCGGTTGGTTCGCGCGCGTCCTCGAGTGCGCCTCGGACGCCGCCGCCGCGGACCGCGCGAACAGACGCGCGCGCGGCGGCGCGGCGGTCACCGCGGCGGCGACCACCGCGTTTGGACGGGAACGCGTCGTCTGCGCGTTCGAGACGCGTTCGGTTAAAGAACCGGCTTTTTCGTTCTGTGTTCTTCGCGTCGACTTCTTCGAAACCGGATCGAACTTCGGTTTTCCTTTCCCCCGAGACCGTTGACCGTCCGCGACGGTGATGGGCCTCATCTCCGTCGCGTCCGCCGCCGGGGGTTCGTCGCCCCCGCGGTTTGGTTCCGACTCGTCCACGGCCTCCCACCACCGCGCGGGCGCGTCGCGTCGGTCGGTCGGTCGGTCGGCGCGCCTCGAGGAACCGGGCGTCGTCGCGCGCGACGCGATGGATGCCGCGCGACACGAGACGCTCATCGGCGCGGCCGCTTCTCGGGGCGGGCGGGACGCGCGCTCCATCGCGCGCGCGCGCGCCCCCTGCAACCGCTCGAAGCGCTTCGACACGAGCTCCACGCGCACCGCGTCGCCCCCTGGGGCGAACTCCAGGGTCAGACGCACGGGGTGCTCATCGGACGCGAGCGACATGACGCCGGCGCGACGCGCACTGTCGACGGCCGACGAGCGTTTCTCGAGGGACAAGGTCCCGCACCGCGTTGTTGCTTTTCGGCACGTTTCGCGTTCTCGAACGTGCGCCCTTATAGTATTCGAAGCGCTCGCACGCGGCGCGGGACCGCGCCTCACCGGTCATCCTGTGTCGGAGCCCGCGCGATCCACGGCCTTCGAGCATGGACCCGCCGACCGACGCGGGACCCGAATCGAGGGAACGCGCGGGCGCCTCGCCCGTGTCCGGCGATCCCGGTTCGGATCGCGCCCACGATTCCGAGACGACCGCCTCCTGCGCATCGGAGGATTATGACATGTACCCGAACATCGACGACCTGCTCCCCGACCCGGCGTCGATGCGCGCGAGCGGCGCAGAGGACGCTACGGACTTCTTCCGCGACGTCTGGGGGGACACCCCGATTTCCTGGCGCGTGCCACCGAACACGCTGCGTTCGTTGCGAGAAGGGTTCCGGAACGGCGACGTCGCGGAACTCGTCTCGCGCGATTGCCGGGACGAGTCGAACGACGTCTACGACGACGACGACGTCGCGGAGATGCTCGACCGCACCAAGCCGCCGCTGCGGCACACGCTGAGCCTGCCGTTCTGCTACGCGCCGGGCGCGCACGCGCTGCGCAACTCCGTGCTGCGGATGGCGTACAACGCCCCAACGCTCGCGGAGGACGAATGCGATTACGACGCGAAAGAAGTCCGCGATTTTGTCGCGGAGGACGCGGACGAAAAAAAAAACGCCGCCGCCCACCGCGGATGCGACAAGTCGTCCTCCGCGAAGACGCGTCTTCGGTTCGCGAGCGACGTGGACGTCGGCGTGTACGCGAGCCCGGAGGGCGGCGTGGAGGCGTCCTGGCACTACGACGCCAACCACAACGTGACCGTGCAGCTTTACGGTACGAAAACGTGGCACGTCTCGCCCGGACGACGCGGCGGCGACCGAAACGTGAACCAAAGCCGAGGTCTTCGCGACGCGACGCGCAACGGACGCGAAGCCGGTGATGTTCTGTACGAACACCTGGGAAAGACGTTCACGCTTACACCGGGGGACGCCATCTACGTGCCCCCGGGAACGTGGCACAGGGTGGTGCCGAAATCGGCGGAGCGACCGGACGGTCCCGACGACGAAGATGAAGATGGAAAAACCAAAAAAAACGTCAGCGGCGGCGTCGCAAACAGAGTGTGTCTCAGCGTGGACGTGCGTGTCGCGAACGTGCCTCGCGCGCGGTGGACGTGCGAGTCTGTGTTCCACTTCATGTTCACTCGAGGCGCGGTGTTCGGCGAGAGAGGTGGTTTTTTGGCGGCTGTTCCGCCGCATGCCGCGGCGGAACAGCCGAAACCAAACGCGTCGATGGATTCCGCGACGGAAATCGGGGACGGCGCCGCGCGACGCGGCGGGGTCGTCACGCAGCGTTTGGCGAATCTCGAAGCCGTTCGGTACCTCTCGAACGATTCATCATCCGAGCCGTTCTGGTACCCGCCGAGGCTCGCGCCGTACCAGCCCGAGATGTCCGAGGGCGCGGATCTACGCGCGGAGCTGGGGTTTTTGGCGGACGCGTTCGAAGGGAAAGAGAAGTGGCGAGAAGAAAATCGACGCGCCGGGATGTACGCCAAAGACGCGATTGTGGCGTGGCACCCGATGGTCGCCGCCGACGCGTTATTTGGAGACTGCGAAGACAGCGAAGGACCACCGTGCGTTTTACGCCTGCGCGCGGTCTCGGGGCTGACGAACATGGAGTACGCGCGCATGAGCATTCTCGTTCCGGGATGCGTGCACGTCTCGTGCTCGAGCCTCGATTGTCTCAACGGCGCGTTTCCTGAAGAGGAGAAAAAAAAGCGCAGACTGGCCGACGTGTTCCCGCAACTGTTTCGCGACGACGACGAGGAGTACGTCAAACACGCCGCGCAGGACCTGCTGGACGTGCTGACGTGGTGCAGGTACCTGCGTCTGACTTCCCCGGCGTCCCCGGCGCGAGGCGCGAAGCGGCAGAAACGCGGCGCAGACTAAACGCGCATAAGGTACGGAGAAGGCGTAATAACGAGACGACGCGTCGTCAAGTATTTTGGAAACCGTTGTGAACACTCGTGTCTGAAACTGGGACGTGCCGCGCGCGAAACGGCCTCGGAAGGCGAAAAGTCAGAAAAGCCAAGACGAACCCATTCACCATCGCGACGAACCCATCGACACTCTCCGCCGCGCGCGGTGGTGTCCGCCCTCGCCGCCGTCGATCGCGCGCGGGCTCATCACAGTCGCCCGAGCGCGCCGACGCGACCGTCCCCGCACCGCGCTCCGCGTCCTCCTCCTCCGCGCGCAGCCACCGCGCGGCACGCTTCTGTGCCTCCCCGCCTCCCCGTCGCGTCGCGTCGCGTCCGGCGGTAGTGCGGCCGCGCCGATGCGCGCGCGCGCGTGCACGCGTTCGCCCCCCGAGGTTTTCCCGGCGTCCGCGCTCGCGCCCGTCGCGGCCGCGGCGGACGAGGCTCAAACGCACAAGGAGGCTGGCAACGCCCTGTACGTCCGCAAGCAGTGGCGCGACGCGGTGGAGCGCTACGACGAAAGCGTTCGTCTTGACGCGACGCGCGCGGCGGTCTTCACCAACCGCGCCGCGGCGTTGTTCGCGCTGTTTTCGCAGACTGGCGAAACAGCTGCGCTGTTACACGCGTTGCGCGACGCCGAGCGAAGCCTTAATATAGACCCGAAGTGGGTCAAAGGCCATTACAGAAAAGGGACGTGCTTAGCGCGACTCGGCGATTTCCGCTCCGCGCTCGCCGCGTTTACCGAAGGCCAAACCTTCGACCCGCGAAACGAACAGATCGCAAACGCGTTGCGAGAATGCCAGACGGCGTTGAAGGAAACGCCCACGGACTGGGAAGACGCGAAGACGCGCGGGAACGAGTGTTACCGCGACGGGAAGTACGAAGACGCCGTGGTGTGGTACACGCGCGGGCTCGATTTGCTGAACTACGACGACGACGACGACGAAGAAGATCGGAGATCGTCCGAGTCGGAACGCGCGCGTTCCGACGTCGCAGAGCCACTCGACGACTCCGTTTTTAGTCTTCAAAAAAGAAAAGAAAACGCCTCCGCGACGGCGACGCTGCTCGCGAACCGCGCGGAAGCTCGGAGGCAGATGAGCGACACTCAGGCGTGCGTCGCGGATTGCGACCGTGCGCTTCTTCACGACCCGCACCATGTCAAGGCGAGGGTCAGACGCGCTTTGGCGAACGAGTACCTCGAGCGTTTCGAACGCGCCGCGGATGATTTCAAAACGGTTCTACAAACCGACTCGGGTAACCGCGTGGCGCGCGAGGGCTTGCGTAGGGTCTCCGCGTACGTCGTACAAGGAGACGATTGTTGAAGACGTGTGTCGTGATCGTCTTTTACGCTCGTGTGACGAACGTGATCCGAAGACGCGTACGCGTCGCGAGTGTCAAAAAACAAAAAACAGTTTACACCGTCTCTTCGTCTCATCGTACGATCATCACAACGTCTCGCGGAACACGGTGATCTCTTGTTGCTTGAAGTACCGGCGGTCTTCTTCGTCCACTAAAACCAAGTTGAGGTAGTACTTGACCGAGAACCGATTGGCGACGTTTTTGTACGTCGGCGTTAAGTCATACGGCGCGAGGAACAGGCGGACAGGCACGGACTCGCCGCGTACGGGCGCGCCGTCCATCACTTCGTACTTCGCGATTGTTTCGCTTTCGTTGTACGTGTTTGTTCCGCCCCCCGCGCTCTCTCTTCTGCGAATCTCCAACTCCATGTGCTTGATCTTGATTCGGACTAATAGAAAAAAGATCTTACCAACCACGACATCTTTTAAGTGGTACTTCGCCTTGGCGTACTCGAACTCGATGTGTAAACAGTCCTCGATGCCCACCTCCATCTTGATGCCGGTGTTGATGGAGGGCGGCTCATCGACCAAACGCACTAAAAACGGGAAATCGGAAACCACCGTGCCTCCGTACCCTCGGCTCACCGTGACTCTCAGTACGTACCGCACGCGCACGTTTATGCCCCGGTAGCTCTCGTGCGGCAAGGCGACGCTTTTAAACTCGAACGGCACGCTTAAAGGGCCGTTAAACTCACCGGGATTAACGAGCTCGCGAACGAGGCTGACGAAGTCGTGCGCGTCGCCGCGGTCGAAATACAGCTCGGTCTGGCCCAGGACCTCGATCTTCACCCCGAGGTGGTCGATCTGTTTTCCCGGAGCGGGGCTCAGATGGACGTGGCCGGCGATGGTCTCCTTGTCCGTGAACACGGGGAGCGTCTCCAGGTTTCCGCGGTCGCTCTTCACGGACGCCACGCGCTGGGCCTCGCCCAAAGCGTGGGTCAGGTCCACGGTCACCGCGCGCCCGAGCCCGAAGAAGGACATGACGACACGGTGGTGAACGACGGTGCGCGGTGCCTCTCCGGAGCGAATCTAGAGGCGCGTCGCTCCCGAATCTGACGCGGCGCGCGGGGTGGTTCCCGAGCGGAACGACGACGAGCCGTTCGCCCTCCCTAGCGCGTTCGCGCGTGTCGCGTCGACGCGGCGCCTCCGCGCGTGACCCGCCGACTGCGTCAGGACGTGCGGACGGCACCGACGAATACGATTGCCCGCGGCCCGTTTCGTCAAGAGGAGAGAAAAACAGAAAAAGGAAAGAGGAGAATGCGAAAGACTTCTTCGGTAAAATACGATGCTCTCGAGGCTGTCTGTCTTTACCTCCGCTCTTTACCTCCGGCCCCCCTTCGCCTTTTTGGCCGCCTTCTTGGCCTCCTTCTCCGCCGCGCGCCTCGCGGCTCTGTCCCCCGGCCCTGGGGGCACGCCCGCGGGCGCGTGCTTCCCCGCGAACGCGCAGACCCAGAGCTGGCTGATCCACTTCTCGTGCCCCGGCACGGCTTCCACCGCGGTGTGCAGCGTCCGCGCGTCCGGCTGCGACGCGTCTGTTCCCGGGAAGAAGATCAAAGCCTTCCCCTTTTTAGGCGTCACGTCTAACGGCCCGAGCTTCTCGAATCGCGTCGATCCGCCCTCGTGCACGTCGTTTAAATAAACCAAAACCGTCGCGCGTCGTTGGTAGCCCTTCTTAGACGCCACCTCCGCCGGGAACGCGTCTTCGTGCGTTTTGAAGTATTCGCCGCCGCGGTAGTGCGCGACTTGCGGGAGCTCGTACGAAAACGGCGACGAACTCGTCGGTTTCGTGAACGCGCTCTTCTTAGCACCGAGGCCTTTGAGTTGGGGTAATAACGACTCCGTGGCGTTTAAAATCGCAAGTTTCGTGGGGTGGTTCGTGAGCTGTGCCGAATTCAACGTGCACGTCCTGCTGGTTCGAACGTTCGCGTCGTTTCCCGCCGCGCCGCCCACCTCGCTGGTTTTCATCTCGCCCGAGTCGCGCGCGGCGGTTATAAGCGCGTCGCACTCCTCCGCGGTCAAAAAGTCGTCCACCGTTAAAACCGGGGGGTCGATGTGCAACACTCGGAGTCCCGGTGTGTCCGTGTTCACGCGCAGGAAGTCGTGCTCGGTGAGGTCCCCGAACCCAGCGGCCATCCCAGGCTGGTCGGCGAGGGACATGCCGCCATCCACGAGCGCCTCGGGAGGCACGGGCGTGACCGTTTGTCGCAGGTGCGCGGGCGCCACCTGGGGGGCGTTCGCCTGCGCGTTCGCCCGCGCGACGGTCGCGCGTCGCGCGTCGGGCCGAGACGTCCGGACGCCGCGGGCGGTCGGCGACCGCCTCGCGTCCGTCCTCGTCGCGCCAACCCTAACCCCGAAGGCGGTCCGTGCCGCATGGCGACGCGCGGACGACCCGGCGTCGCCGGTGACGCGCACGGCGCCGAGACGCGTCGCGACCGGGGCCAACATGCCGAGCGAAGGTCCGAGCGCGCGCGATGCCGAGACCGAGCGCGTCGTGCGTGTCCCGAGCGCGCTCGGGTGCGGAGAGAAGGATAAGAAGCGGTCGCTTTTTGGCGAGGAAGGAGGAACATGAGGAACGGTGTCGACGCGAAAACCCTCCGGTCTGCCGGTCTGCCGGTGGCAATTTTAACAAAGTCTGTGACAACACGAAAATAAACAACACGCAGCTAATGATGCGCCTCGCCTCGACCTCGACCCTCTACGGCTCCTTCACTTCACGTCAGCGGCATCCTCGATAAAACGGCGGTTCCGAAGGAAAGCCCGATGAACGTCGCGACCGCGTACCCTAACACGCCGGTGAGCATCGCGGGCACCACCAGCGACCGCCACCCCTTCGACGCCGCCATCGCGGCGGCGGTGGTGGGCCCGCCGACGTTACTGTTTGACGCAATGAGCAAATCGGCTCGGCGTAACCCGAACCTCTCCCCAACAAACACCGTGAACCCCAAGTGAAACGTGACTTGTACGAACGAGTACAGAAACAACGAAGGTGCGGTGTTGAGCATCATCTTTACTGACCCCGATGCGCCGATCACGACGAAGAAACACTGCATGACGATCGCCGCGAGCGCTTCGCCGGACGGCGCTAAAGGGCCGACGCGTTTGGGGAAAAGCGTCGCGATTGCGACGGTCAACACGGTCGCGACCGGTATGAGTAACGGATTTTGGCCCGAAGACGCGATGCCTCCCGCTAAACCGCTCACCGCCGTGGAAGCCGTTTTCGTCACCGCGACAGCCGCGTTCGCAGCTCCGAACGTCAACCACGCTTTGGGCAGTTTGTCGGCTATGAAACACGCGAGCGCGCACGTCACCGCCGCGAGAGACAAAGCGGTGGATCCTTTCAACACGTCGAACGAGTTCGAAAGACGCGCGGCGAGGATGACGTCCGATTTCGCCTCGTCGCGCGCCGCGACGTGGTTCGGGTCTAACGCATCGTAATCCGCGTCAATCTCGGGTGCTTTCGCGGACCGAGCTAACGCGAACAACGCGGCGAAATACACCGCGTTCATCAGGTTATCCGCAGCTAACCCGGCGGCGACGAGGTCCCCCGGAATGTTCAGCGCGCCGGCGACGGCGACGTAATTCACCGCTCCGCCGATGTGCCGCGCCATGAGCGCCGCGCCCATCTTCCACGCGTTTTCAGCACCGAGGCCCGCCATCGGGACGATGGAGTACGCCAGGACGCTTCCCAAAACCGTCCCTGCAGAGCCCATCAAAAAACACCACAGCACGCGTCCGGTGCAGGTCAAGACGCGTCGTAGATCCGCCGTCAACAAAAGCAAAGGCACCGCTAATGGTAAAAGAAACGCGACAACCGCGTCGTACGCGGGGGCGTGATTAGGAATCACGCCGAAGTTGCTCAGCGCCAACGCGAACAACGCCGAGAGGAGCGATGCGCCCCCTAGTTTGGCGCCCCACCGTTGTTTGTTGCCCCACAGACCGAACGTGCTCGCGCAGAAGATCGCGGCCCACACGCCCCACGCGTTGGAGGGCTGCACCAGCGGCCACGCGATGGTGGCGAGGCCCTCCCCGACGCCGAAGATGGCGCGGGGGGGCGCGGGCCCGCGCGCGGAAGTGGCGTCGCGGCGGGGCTTGGTGGAAGGCGCGGCGCGGAGACGCGCGGGGGTCAAACGCGCGTCGAGGTTGCCGCGGTCGAGCGGGGGGCAGCCGCGGGTTTCCCCGAACGACGCGGCGACGCGCGCGGAGGCGACGACGCCTCGCGCGACGGGCGATGATTTCGTCCGTTGCGCGACACGAAACGGGCGCGGGCGCGATGTCGACGAGTGTCGCGCGAGGGCGTTCGCCCGCGGCGCGTCGACGACGCGCGCGAACGCGCCCGACGTGAGCGACAGCATCGTGGCGCGCGTACCGAGCGGTCCGGACGCGGGGCGGGAGTCTCTCGGCGCGGAGGTGTGTGCGAACCCTGCAGAAGTTTGTCACACCCGAACTGCCTGTGGAAAGCAATCATTGGCCCCCGCCGCGCGCTCGTCCGCGAAAAGCCGAAAACGTCTTATGACTCAGCATGCGAAGTCGGACAGCGCGCTTCACGATCGATTCACGGTTAATGACTCAAGGATTGACAGCGAGCAGGCCTGCAGATCACCACAGTTCGCGCGGTCGGCGGTGCGCTTTCGCATTCTTTCCGGCGTGCGGTAAACGCCCCTCAGACCTCGCGCCGCGCGGCACTCGCTCGTCTCGCGCCACTCGCGATGCCGGTTGGTTCGTACGCCTCGCCGGTGTCCTCGCTGACGGACACCGCCGAGCGCGCGGTGGCGAACGCGCGGTTCAGCTCGGTCGGGCGGCGACTCGCCGGGCCCAAGTTGCCTTTGCCGCTGGACCTCGACGCGCACGCCCCCGAGATCGCGCTCGTCACGTGGCAAGCCCTCGGCGTCGTGCGCCGAGCGCTGGAGCGGAACGGAGGGGCCGTGCCCCCGGTCACGCTCGCGCTGGTGTGCGTGAACGCGGGCGTGTTCTTCAAACCCGACGGCGTGTGGTTCGGGGACGTGTGCCTGAATCCCTACGCGGTGCTGCACTTGAACCAGCTCGAGCGGTTGGTGACGTCGGCGTTCGTGCATCGCGACGCGTTCCACCTAATCGGAAACATGTCCGG
>Ga0209666_1000483_pt1 | contig 30778 bp, 20 predicted proteins | sample SaaInlV_125m_DNA_FD_184679 | JGI IMG/M metagenome (GOLD analysis project Ga0209666, IMG submission 184679) | Marine microbial communities from expanding oxygen minimum zones in the Saanich Inlet - Saanich Inlet SI037_S3LV_10m_DNA (SPAdes)... | ecosystem: Environmental > Aquatic > Marine >...
AATTATGAACTATCCGGAACCATCGAAAGGCCCGTTGCTTCCTGTGTCTCCGTAATTATACTTAAAAGTAACGCCACCTCGCCAATCAGAACGTGAATGCAAAGACGTTAAAATCTTCTTGAGACATCCTCTCTAGGAGCAGAGCGTCAAATTTTGATTCTGTACTAAACATAATACAAACAATACTACTGACTATCCTGACGAATGAAGTACGGTCTATCCATCAATCAACAGAAAATTTAAAAAGTCAGTATCACACGATCTCCCCGATCGGAGCTTCTTCCAGCCAAAGTTTGTGAATGAAATCATATAATTGCTCGCTTACGCTAACTTTATATGGCGTTGGGTTACTGTATCTTAGATGATCTGGCCTCAAAACTTATGGTCGTAGCGACATTGCAGATCGTTGATCACTGAGTAAAAAACAAGCTGCACGGAGCAGTTGAAATCAGATTGATCACCTTACCATCATTTTTATTGTAGAAATACATCTAGCACGAGCTGTGCTTAAACATAGATCGAGCTTCAATGGTATGCCACCATTTTCGCCATCCCAAACGAGGTGATGCAAGCGTTCGATGCGCGAAGCGCTCACATATGCGCGTTTAGAAGAAATAAATGGGTGAAGACACAAAATACGTTGAGCAGTTTCGGGCTTGGTTTCACCGACTTGGACCATAACATCAACCACTGGTTCACCATTTTTCAGGTACAATCTGTAAGCATCCTTTTTGCCAGGTATAGTTATTTTGTCAGCGTCCTCGCTTAGTTTGATTCGGGGTGAGCCGTCTATGTCTACAAGCTTGTAGACGCAGCCCAGGGCAGGCTGTCGTAAACATGTAACCAGATGAGTTCCGATGCCAAACGCCGTAATGGAGTGGCCATGCTGATTAAGAGAATGGAGTACTTCTTCGTGTATATCGTTGCTCGCAGTGACACCAAGACTTGCAAAGCCGCCGGCACGCGCATCGCCAAGAGCTTCCTCAACCGTTCTCATGGTTTTCCTGGCCTGTATACTGAGGTATGAAAGGTCACCACTATCGATGCGTATGCCGAGCGGCTGATATCCGCACTGTCGGAGCGCAAGACTGACCGCCAAAAAATTTGGCAAACCAGATCTCAAGACATCGTACGTGTCTACAAGTGCGAGAAAGCTGGAAGGAAAAGCGATGGCATACGAAGTGAAAGCAGCCAGCTCGCCCTTGTTCGTTTCGACCCATCGAATTCCTTCAGGTAGCTGCTCTTTGATGCCAGCAAGAGTCTCAAGCTGTTCTTTCACCTACACAAAAATAGGGAGTGCTCAATCAAATCAAGAAAACTTTGGGACCTATTTCCTCACCACAGTAACAAAATTCTGACACCAGCTTCCATCTGCATTTTGCAAGCGCGGGTCACTGATGTCCTGGAATCCCATGAAAGACTGTACATATGAATGTGCGTGGGTACCCTTGCAAGGAATTCCAAACTGACGGCCAGCCTCAAGGTTCGATGTTCCATCAAAACCGCCGAGAAACGCATATCTTGATCCAGACACACCTGCGTATAGCAAATTAGAAATCTTCAAGCCAATTTCGTGGTAACCAGGGAACTGGGCTGAGTGGTAACTCTAGATTCTTGGACAATCTCACCTCCATCGGTTCCTTGTGCACGTCTCAAACCAAATTCAAGAAGAGTTGCACTGTCACCGGCCATGATTCTATGCCGAGCAGCGTTCGTGGCAACCAAGCTTGCGTAGTTTACTAGTGTCAGGAGAGGCGTCTCGATTAACTGAGCAACGAGTAAAGGTCCCTCTACACGTATGAGAGGGACACGCGGAAACACAACACTTCCCTCAAGCTGCGAGAGTATCTTGAGCTGAGAGCAATCTAACTTTGCGAGATGTTCGAAAAACGCAGAATCCATCGAACGGGCGAAGGACTCGCTGCATAGTTGATGGATTAAGGGTTGAATTCAGTGAGGAGAAAAGAGCAAGCCATTCGAAGAGCTGTCAACAAGTGTAAATAGAGCCTGTCATTGATTTCATACTCACTTGCGTAGGTAATCGATGTCAGCATCAGTAAAATGAAAGTTGGATACAAAACGCAGGCACTCCTCGAGGCCAGCGAAAACAGTAAACTCTCCATTGAAGGGGTTCTTTCTGAAAAGTAAGTCAAAAGATGCAGTTCGATTATGCGTTCCGTTTTTCCAGTAAGCGTATGCCATGGTGATCTGGTATGTGTCAACCAGAAGCGCCGTTGTGAGAGAATTGTGACATCGTGGTAACCTGACAAAGTGTTTTTTCATGGCTCCTGGTAGAAAAGCTTGTGTGGCGTTCGGTGGAGCCGATCTTCTGCTCAAACAGGAGGGATCCAAGGAGAGGGCGGTTCGCGTGCTTCCGTCGTTCCAAAAAGCAACACGATATTCTGTACGCGTTAAACTTTATTTTATCGAGAAATAAAAGTTGCATAACGCTAGCTGTAGATACGAATGAACTCTCGTCTCTGATATATGCATGTATTATTTACACTCTAAAAAGAGAAACAGCTGAATACGAATGAACGAATAATGATAATGAATAAAGACATAAATTAAACATGGGTTGTAATGCCTAACTATTGGCCCCGTGGTCGAACGAATAATGAAGGTAATACAATACGAAAAAGAGTTATTATTAGTAATAATACGAAACTTATTAAGAGTTACCTTCGTATTGTATTACATATAATATTTCATAATAATCATAATATTTCATAATAATAAGATTATTATTATTATTTATTACGAAGGTAATTAATAATAAGTTTCGTTCGTTCGAAACTCTCATATAGATCATAAGGTGTCGAAGTCCTGAGTTTCGGTTTTTTTTTTGGCCCAGGGGCGGGGCGAGTGTTTTTTGAGTTAATTCTTCCCATATACATCCTGAAGCGTGCCACGCGCTGGAAAAAGCGCTTTTTACGTGATGAGCAAGTTGCGCGCTCCTGCAGCCGCTGACGCGCGAGTAACAAGCGGTGCGCTGTATCTTTAGGGTCCGCACAGTGTCTTTGGGGGTCGTGGTTCGGCTTTCAGGGTTTAGAGTTTTGTATGATTACAGGTTTGTTTTTATTGTCGCTCACGGCGGGGGGAATTCGGGACTTTAAGAGTTTTAACTCTTAAAGCACGTTAGGCCAATATTCCAACCCGACTTTTCTTCGCGGCGTGAGCCCTTATACGCCTTCTGATTGGTCGTCAGCTCGATCATTTTCAAAAGTCGTAGACGAAATCACCGTACGAAATCACCGCGGCACGTCCTTATCGTTGCACTTGGCGTGCACGTAAGCGTCGTCCTCACACGCACGCCACTTCTGCACGAAGCACGACGCAAGCGCGTCTTCCTAGGAGGCGGTGGTCGACGTCGAAGTTGACCGAGCATCGATGAAAATTCAGCCTCAAACCGTAAACTATGTGCACTTCTTCATCGAAGCTGCATCGATCAAATTCTGGGCAGTCAAAGGATCTTAAGTCCCGAACCAAGCCGACCGCGTCATTTCTGAGTCATAAACCTCCCCGGTCATTCATCAAGGGAGGCACTTAAAGCTATTATAACACGTGTGAATATAATAAAATCAACTGTTGTATTGTCAGAAGTGTGCTGGGGGATCGTTTCTGATGATCGAAAATACGCAGGTGCGCGTGGACTTTTTATATTACGAGCTTTTGTCAGCGCGTGGCGCGCTTCAGGATGTGTATTAAAAAAATGACTAAAGGATGACTCGTCCCGCCCGGTGACAAAAAGATAGTAACACAGATCTGTATTTGGGGGTTCGAATGTTCGAAAATAATGGTTTCGTGGGGAGAGAAATAAAGAGGTAAAATAAAGTAATAACTAATAATAACGTGCGTTATCATATTTATTATACAAAGCTAATATTATTTGCTGTTTTCTATTTTTTACATTTTTTTAATAGAATATAGATATCTATACCTTCAATCCTTGAGTTAAATTCCAAATATAATAGATTAATTATATTCAATGTATGTATCCATTAAATAGTTGGACGGGCAACGCAGAATTTCGCATTAACTTGACTACGAACGAAGGTAATGAGGCAAATACGCGTTTGAAGTACTTGTGCAACAAATTCGGGACAAAAAATCCTTAAATTACCGGAAACTCAATAAATTTGTCTATGCTACGGACGGAGGCGTTCTTCGATGTTGGTGCTGATCTGCAGTGACCTAGGAGGGAACCCTGGCGTCGAAGGGTGAAGCTGGGTTTTGCATTTTCGGCGAAAGTTCCTTACGAAGTGACCATACTTTCCACTTTTTCTAGCCGGCGTTGCACCTCGGCTAGCAATTTAATAGCGAAGGCCGACACAGTTCGATGGGACCTGAATTTAGTAATCCGTCGCCCGTCGTGCGCAGAGCACGTTCGAATCCGCGATCTGGTAGAACGTGTCGGGCAGAGGCGAACGAAGATCCCACGTTCGATCCACTTGTTACGAGAGAGATTTTCGAGCACGTCAAAAACATCAACGACCCAGAGCATCCTTACAGCCTTGAGCAGGCGAGTGTTTTGAAGTATTTGACCCAGTTTTTCTATTTCGTTGTCGCTGATTACGATGTGTACGCGCAGCTTGATGTTGTGAAAGAAAGTGAAGTGAGGGTTGAAAGATCGCGTGCGGAGATTAGGTTTGCTCCAACTGTCCCTAGTTGCAGTATGGTGACCCTGATCGGCCTTTCGATGCGTCTAAAACTCTCTCGGGTGGTTCCGAGAAGGATCAAAATTGACATAACTGTTAGTCCCGGCTCGCATTCTTCGGAAGCAGCTGTGAACAAGCAGCTGAATGATAAAGAGCGCGTGGCTGCCGCCATGGAAAATCCAAACTTGGTGCATAAGGTCAACTTGTGTCTCGGCGGCAAAACTGCGTTCTGATTATTGCTTTGCCCGATTTCCCTGTTGCTAGAGCACATTGTAAATTGCTCGAAATCGCCTCTTGACTCTTAATATACCTTTCGTACCTATAAAGATGAGCTTTATTTTATGTCTAACCTACATTCAAGCGAAATATGTCGTTAAAGATGTAGAAGGATCCTGAACCCGTTGGGAGCAACTGGAAGACTTGACTAAACTTCTGTGGATTTTGTTCAGCATCGATATGTAAGTTCCCGCAAACCATAACAACAACACCACCTCCAGGTGTTGGTTGGCAATCGGTGGTGACCACTTGATGCTTCACCTGTTGGAACTGCAAGCTCTGCAATTTCTGGAGGATGGCAACAGTTCCTTTGAACTGTCCCGGGCGCTGCGGGCTATGCTCGAAATTAAGCATGGATATATCATCCTGCACAGAGATCAAATGATGTCACTTGTGGTTTAAAGAAATTGGCACATCAAAGTGACTTGAGGTGCCACAAAAAGTGGAAGAGGAACTGCTTTAAAAGGATTCTTGGAAGGAAACCGCCCAGGAGGGGTCTGTGCCAAAAGAAACACAAATCATACCATGTTGTGGACTAGAGGCCTACCTTATAAAGAGGTCCAAGCTGGCTGCGATCAGTGTCAAAAATACTGTAGTAATGTGATACAAAGGCCTGCAACAAGACAGCTTCAGCCCATGGGACGAAACAGCGAGAAGACCGACTTAAGTGTTTATTGAATAGCTGACCTGGCCGACTTGTTCAAAGTTGGTACATATGTTTGCCGCGGGATCCATCGATCTGCTGTTCCTGGATCGTTTATGTTCGTGACAATGACAAAGAGCCGGCACTGTCAGCAGCACAAGATGACAGATGAGCTCACTCAAGGTGATGTCATATTTACGATGAAAAGGTACCCGACCGATTTCGCGAGTCGATGAAGAAAAATCGCCATTTCACCATTTTAATATACATACGATCACAATCACGGCCATACCATGGCGAAGCGAAAGAGTTGAGGCTGTCGGTTTTCAAAGTTTTTTGTATGAGCAACGTGTCAGAATTTGTTTCCAGTCACATCAAAACAACCGGTCACAGTGACGTATTCGTATGAAATGGAGTATGAGTTTTTGCGCAGCTTTTGTCCCACCTGAGCGCGGCGATGTCACTTCTGTATGGGAATTTGTGATTTGGATCGTATATTTGATTAACATATACAAAATGTTACCTTCGAAGGTACATAATGTTACATATTAAATCAATCGAACCGAGTCCATGAAGAAAATTCCCACGGCAGTAGTTTTTGGTCCTTTTCTTCATTGACTCGCGAAATGGTCACCTTTCATTCATTCGTATTCGAAGGTAAATATCTAATAATAACATATATTAAATAACGTAATATATGTTCTATTTAACTCTTACATGTTTTTCTATCTCCGAGTGACCCAATCGCAAGCAAGCAACTGTATTAAGTTTCGTTCGGACGGAGGTAAATTATAAGAAGAAGAGCAGATTGATCCTTATTATTAAGTTTCGTATTTACCACTTTGCTTGTACGCATTTATTTGAAACTGCTGCGTCTTCAGCATTTTCTGCTTCAGCTCGAAATACAGCGACTAATCTTGGTACCTACGAAGGTACCTTCGAAGGTACCGAACAACACGTAGCCGGGGGCAGAAATTGGACAGTTATTGTCAGAACTGTTCCACAATGGGGAGTTCCTATACTTACGCGAGTAAGCTATTCGCGTCTCGTGCCGTACGTACACCTATATTTCACCGTGTCTTCAAGTGTCAGACTTACTCGATTGCCAGAGGATTTCAACGTGCACCCACAACACGAAGCATCCACGACGTCGAGATCTTCGAGAAGCCCCTGGTTGATAGATCAGGGAGAAATGTTGTGTCTCTCGAAGACTTAAAGCGCTGGCGGGCTTGGGCCAGGAGCTGCGCCGACCGAGCTGCTGCGAAAATACAGCACAATCAGAGTCTCATCTTGCCGAAATTGGAGAGTCTCTATCTCGAAATCGATTGGATCCTGCAGGATGCCATCGTAACAAAATGCGACGAGCGTGACGGAGATCACATAGGTCGATTTGAATACTTTAGTGGAAGGGGGGGAAATTTGTGCGGCAATTCTGCCGTTTTAGTACGAGAGAATCTTGCAGAACTGCAGTTCATGTGGGAACGGCGTTTGCTCGACAGGGTGCCTTTCCAGTATACCACTGCGACTTGTTACTGGCGTGAGCTTGTCCTTCTTGTCACCCCAGCAGTTCTCATCCCGCGACCTGAAACAGAGCTCATGATCGATCTCGCTCGAACCGCTCTACTACACAGTCCTCGCTTGTGTGCTTCGCCTTGGGTTGATCTTGGCACTGGCTCTGGAGCACTTGCAATATGTCTAGCTGCAGAAATAGACAAGGCTAGGGCCCTAGCTGATCTACCAGAAACTGAAGAGGTGTATGTTCATGCTGTTGAAATCAGCAATTCTGCTGCCAAGGTGGCAAGATATAATGTCGAGCGTTATGATTTGAGCTCAAGCGGAGGGTGCAAAATTCGTGTCCATGAAGGTTCATGGTACGAACCGCTGAAGTCAGCTGGGGTTCTTGAGGCGTGTCTTGGTAACGACAACGAGTACGTTGGAACTTTCGGCGGGATTGTGAGCAACCCGCCGTATATTCCTTATGCAGAGATGTTGAACCTTCAGCCTGAAGTTCGATACCATGAACCCTGGCTCGCACTTGAAGGAGGTGGGACAAACGGTTTAGAATATTATGGCCTGATTTGCAAAGGCGCTGCGCAGCACCTTCTTCCAGGCGGGTTTATTTTGCTCGAAACGGGCGGAGGAAGCCAAGTCAAAGATGTGCTAAAGCTATTATCATGCTTGAGAAATTTCAAAGACGTTCATACTCACATGGACTACAACGGGGTCGAGAGATTCGTTTCCGCTTGGAAACGGATAGAAACATGAGTGTTTAAGCCAGTATGATTGCTCAGCCGCTTAATGTTCGTGTTGGACGGCTTTGTCAGCGCTCCTTTAAAAGTACTTTCGAAAATGACTTCATCCCCATCCTCACTCAAAGACCTCGGCGTTATTAGTGTGTGAAACCGATACCGTGAGTGCCATTTTTCCTGCCTGCACGATGCGCTTCTCTGGGACGACAGATGTAGGGGCTCTAATGAGATGAATCTGTTGCTCAAGTTCACGCTTGTCGCTGCCCCGGCTAGTTTCTTCCTTTCCACTCATTCGCATTTCGTGGAAACGTTCAGCTCTTCGTGTTCTGATGTCTTCCACTCTTTTCATCGCACGTAATGTACTCTGCGTGACTTTCCTGTCGTATCGTTGGGGGCGATTGCGCTGGCGCTCAAACTCGAAAGCCGAGTCACGCGTGGCGTCTTTGCCGTGCAAAACTCGGTACGCCTTCGTCCACTTTACCTTGCGGGGATTTCGTTTCATCTTGAAGTTCTTGTGGCATTTTGATCTACAGAACCGAAAAAGTTTTGAGTCGTTGCGTACGAAACACACTCCATGTCCCGGGTATATTGTTCCTGAACAGAACCAGCATTTCTCAAGACGCATAACTTGATGCCTCCTTTCACTTTCCCCGACTTTTTTTCCTTACGGGTTTCCCGGCGTTTCGGCGCTGTTTACTGGCGCCGAATGTGGAGTTGGCGTATATGTTAACGCGAGGACGTTCCGTCAGATGGAACGCGATGGGATGGCAGTGCAACAGGTGTGTTATTTGTATGTCAAGATACCTCAGGCGCGCTCGCGCACATTGCCTTACACCGCCGCCATTCTTGAAAATTTAAAGGTCAATTATATAATAAATTATATCTCTTTTTAATATCAAATATACGAGTATATTCTGAATTTCATAAGGGCGTGCCATTTTTTTATGCATAACGATTCAATATAATAACGTAAAGACTTTATCATTACGATCCACACAATCACTCCAGTGGGCAAACAGTATAAAGATTCCGCTTATTATGTTCACGTAAGCGACTTATCCTTAACTATAATCAAGTTAAGTTACGTTAAAAGTGGCACACCCTTATGAAATTCAGAATACCTTCGTATGTACCTTCGTACCTTCGAAGGTACCTTCGAAACCTTACGAAGGTATTTAATATACTTATTAATACAAGTACTTTTATTATTTGTAACTAATAAATATCACTACTCAAATAAACGAATCCATATATTTACCTTATTTATATCTATATATCCATACTTCTTTCGTACTGTATGTATATATACATCATTATACATGCATGTTATTAATCTTACGTATATTATTTTATTTATTACGTACGAAGGTACCTTCGAAGGTATATGTTCATAATATACCGGAATGTTTGACTGTAAAAAATGTCCGGTTCACCTGGTATCGTTTATCAAACATCACGGTCTATTCGTTCCATACATTGATATCAATTTTATTTTATTTTATTTTTAAATCGAAAATCTTGGTTTAGCCCTTCTACATGTCACCTGATCCAAGAGTACCTTTTTCTCACGCATACTCGATCCAATCAAGTAATTTTTTGAAATCGAAGGTTTTTTGTACACTTTTAATAAGTTTCGTTCGAAGGTACCTTCATTCGAAGGTAATAACACTTAACGGCGGCGGCACGAAATTAAGGGAAGAATCTTTGCCGACGCCCCGATTCACCCCCGCAGTCTTCTTGCAAGGACTGAGAGGCCTCGACCAGACAAGAATATCAAGAGCTAGAAACGACAATTTGTGATGAAATAAAGTTGAGCAGAACTGGTATTTTGCTTCCATGGTAACTCACAAACGACACTTTCGCCGAGCCGGCGGAAGCCTCACCGACCGCCCTTCACTGCTGGTAAGATGAACGATGCATCTTTTCTTCTTTTCATTACTCTTCTTGTGAGATGTGTGGCAGTGGGAGCATACCAACTAAAATTTCTTCTTTGGCTTTCACAGTCGCTTGATGGAAAGGTGATATTCTTATGCTCGGGCAACACGTTTAGGAAGTTTTCTACTTCAACTGGCGCATCCATTGGTCCCCACTTCCGAGGCCATGCTGCGGAAGTGACAGCTCTTGCATTTCGACCTGGTTACCAATGTAGAAACTTTCTGCTGTCGGCATCTTTGGACTGTACACTACGTGCTTGGGATGTGCGAGATGCTTCTGTCACTGCAGTGTATATTGTTCCTGGGCCAGTGGTAAGCCTAGCTGTGTCAAACATAGTTGCAACTGAGATAGATGATATCGTATATATTTCCTGTTGGCAGCGGGTTCGGAAAGGCCAGCCCGCAGAAGGCAGTCGTGTGTACGCTTACAGTTTAGGAAAGGGTCGAACTTTGGAGCGTTTGGCAAAACTCGCAGCACCACCAGCGCTTGTGATGAGTCACAGGAATCATTTTTTGGGTACATTTGAACGTCATACAGTACTTATCTGGCCTCTTGTTTGCAAAGAAGGCAAAACACTGTCAAATCGATCGCCCAGTCAACCAATAAGGCTTCACCACACCAAAAACATATCTGTTTTGGCTTTCAGTTTCAGTGATCAGATTATCGCTGCAGGCGACATCACAGGCCGAATCCTGCTGTGGCGTAATTTTTACAACCCTACTATGGACTCTGCGCATCATAACAATTTGTCCACATATGTCTCAGGTAGATCCGATTTCAATGAACCACTATGCAGCACGCTTCACTGGCACTCCCAACCTGTTGCATGCCTAGCATTCTCGAGTGATGGAACTCGCCTGCTCTCTGGTGGCTCAGAATGTGTTTTAGTAGTATGGCACCTCAATGAAAATCACAGGTCATATCTGCCTCGTCTCGGTGCACCTCTATGCAGTATATACCAAACCCCCACGAATCCTACGGAGGTTTGCGTGGCCTGCAGCGATAACGCTCTTCGTTTTCTATCTTTGACGTCCATGAAAGTTGACTGTGTCATCCAAGGAGTACGTCCCAGTAAGCATGAGAAACGAGATGTGGAAAAGTACACAGCAACTAGTCTAACAGAAGCAGCGATCTCAAATGGCGCGCGTGACATTGAGACAGCTTTAGATAATACACAACTTTCCGATCTTGTGGCGCTCGAACCAGCTTCTGGATGCCTCGCGTTTTCCAGCGGCTCAAATTTACAGCTTTTCGACCAAGTTAGAGATCGTCACATTTCAGATATTCAGGTATCTAAAAACAAGTTTTCTAATGAAACGGGTGGAAGTTCGCAAACGTTTGTTAGTCATGCCGCATTCAGCAATGATGGAGCGTTCCTAGCCACGGTTGACGGAAGGTCTGAGCGACAACCATATACTAAACTATCTGGCAGATCGTTTCAGGATGGCCCAGGACTAACAGTAGGCGTATTACAACAAGGTGAAGATCGGGCGCAGGGCTACGAACAGGAAGTATTTAGGATATGGGAGAGATGGAGCTCGCTAAGTCTCGTCCAAGCAGGTAGAGATGAGAAAAATGGAGGCTTCAATTGCGTTTGTGTTTGCCATGGGCCACACAATAAATCGGTGGCATTCGTCACTGTTTGCAGGGCTGGTGTGGGTGGCCCAATGATTTGCACGGTCTCTCGCGATGGTGACATAAAAATTTGGAAGAGAATGAGCGCTGAATGGTCTCCAAAATGTGCATTTTGGAGTTGTTGCTCAACAATGTCACACAAAATCACTGCATCTTCATCACTTACGCACACTGCAGCGTTTTCAACTGATGGATCTTTGCTGGCAACAACGGGCAATGATGTTGTTCTGTGGAAACCCGATGGTTGTTGTCTTCAAAGATTTGCAACCCCTGGTTGGTTCAAAATGGTCCAGGCGGCGTCTTGTACTGTCGACACACAAGTTACGAACGCATGTGCGGGTGTTGAAACTTTAACGTTTGTTGGCTATGACCCACTATTGCTCGCCATGTCGCCAATGGGTCTTGTGTTATGGGATATTTTGACTGCCAGTGTGTTCAGGGCAATCCGAATGTCGTGCATGCATATTTGTCAGTATCCTGAACGTTCCTCGTATGTCGTTGCTGCCACTGAAATATCGTCAAATCTGGTCATAGGCCATCATGGGCCCGCGGAAACCGGCTTCAAAGAAGATCCATGCCTAATGTTACGGTTCGAAGGAGCAGATGGTCGACTTGCTTGTTGGTGGGAGTGCTCGTTTGGTAGGCCGATAGCAATGCTTTCGTCTTCAGAAAGTGAGGTTGACGCTGTAATTATCTCCAAAGACAGGAGAATATTCGAATTCGGAACCTCGACAGATACACATCTTGGTGCAAGTGGATTCAGAGATCATCTTCCCGAGAGAAACGAATCACTTGCCCAATGCTTTGGACATACGACTCAGAAAATCAGATGCATGGCCGTAGAGAGGGAAGCATCTTTACATAAAGTAAGTGATGTTACATCTTTTTCTTTGCGACAACTTGCAAATGCAAAAGAGAAAATGCAAGATTTAACATCTGATGGCCAAGGCCCGACGGGGAAGCCACAAAAAAATACATCAAGCATCTCGCGCACGACCGCATCTCATGCACTTCCGCCCTTGACGATTCTTGTTCCATTTTATATGGATTCGATATTATTGGATTCTGGGAAAGTAGTCAGATCAGGAGATCGAGCGCAATGAGCTGCACACTTGATGACGTTTAATATCCATATTTTTTGAATTCTTTTTCGGGCGCGGCGGCGTGACCATTGTTTGATTGTGATCATTTTCCGACGCGTTGTTTGATGCTTAACTAAGCAAATATCACGCAATCATACTCATTTCCTATACATGCAAATGTTTCCTAACTCTATCGCAGACCAAGATAACCCATAGTTGTCTATCAAATGAATCGAGACAACTTCCAAGCAAACATGATGCGGACATGTCCAACTAGCTAGCATGTATACCAGAGAGACTGACCCTCTATAAGATTCATGAGACTCAAATTATATTCCAGTCTTCCAAGCTGTCTACTTCCTTTCTGGCGTTTCGCAACGCATGCCACAATCGGAACGCTTCCATACGCACTGTCGACGATACATTTTTCCTTTTCAAACAAAGTAGCAACCTTGTCGTGGTGAAACACTGGGACAGCAACTGGATTCTTATGATGGTGGTTTATGTATGCTTTGCCGCATTTTTCAGGGTCGACGTCAAGGAAAGCAATCACCTTGCTCTGCACTCTCGGACTCAGCTCTGAAAAAAACGAGTGCCCATCTCTACCAGCACCCCATATTACAAAATATGCCCAGTTTGGCTTCGATAAAATTCTTCGTTCAAAAGCAAGGGCACGAATCTTGAATATTTGCCGCCGGCTTACACGAGAAGTCCCAGAACTTTGGGACCTTATCGCAAGGACACATCGAGGAGTAATTCTGAATTTAGAAATCAGCCAAAAGCAGGGGGGAAACAGAAGGGAAAGCAGGTCACCATCGATATAGCAAAAGAGGACTGTCAGGAGTACCAGCCCGGATCAAAGAAGTGTGAACGCCCTCGCAATTCAACTTTCTATGAGCATCACAATACGACTGTAGGAATATGAAATCCTCACCCTATTATTTGGGTCGAAACCATGAAATATAATTTGTTGTTAGCAATAATGCTCTTGGAAACCACGCTCCTAAAAGTTGTTCGGGCATACGAGTTAAATTAAACATGGTCACTTAAAATGTCCTTACCTCCCCATCCTGAGGTGGAGACTCCACGAATCCACCGACCGTTTCAAAAACACATCGAGACATGCACCATGTTGGCATTTGTACAGATACCTCGCGGAACTGCTCTAGCCAAATTCGCTGAGCATTTAGCCCGTTAGCCCAATGCTCATAGTGGCATGTTGAGCCGAGTGGATGGCGCCTCCAGCACCCTCCCACAATTGACCCAGGATTCTTCATTACTAAACTGATTTGTGCTTCCAAACGCCTTGTCAGCATGATATCATCAGAGTCAAGAAAAACAAGGTATTTTCCAAATGATTGCTTCACTGCTTGATTTTTGCTGTGGCCGATACCCCCTGCGCCATATAATTCATGTTCTGCCGGCCTTTTATAGTGAGGCAGAGCAGTCCCGCACGCTTCCCAGAAGCTACCGCTTGCAACGACACTCACGCCCCATCCCCTGAGAATAAATGCCCAGGCGCAAATAGCGACATCTGATCCATCGGTCGATGCATCATCGTAAAGACTCACTTCAATAGGGCCTTGATATGACTGCCGAAGGACTGATGCGAGGCATTCGTGAATCCATGAGATTGAGTTATGCACTGGGACTATGATAGATGCGGTCGGCAAGCAACTGATGGTCTTGAGCTTATTTGTTTCCATATGTAGGATTCGAGGAAGCAATGTTTGCTGGTGTGCTTGAACTGCCAATCCAAAATCATATTCCCTTCGATCCAAGCACGAAGTTCCTTGTTCGCGAGAAAAACATTGCCGATCAAATGGAAGCGACTTTGAATCACAGACAACGTCTTCAGTATCGCAATTACCATCAACATCATCATCATCATCGGCATCACCACCGCCATAGATTTCACCTTCCAAAACCTCTGCTTGTTGTTTTTCTAGTTGCCAAACAAATTGCTTCTGAGTCGAACTAGTAGAACCAAGATCTCGAAGGGATTCTCTACTACCTTTAATTGAACACGTGTTTTTCATGCGAGCCATGCCATTCACCATTATGCGTGGGACGTGAAGCAAATTTGTTGTTCCGGCATGAATGAGCCAAGGATGTGCTAGAATAATGCTCCCTGCCTCCCCGATGACTTGCTCAATTTTTCCAAGACACCCCTCGGGTTTATCGTTCAATCCATCTATCAAAACAGGTTTGAGAAAGCCAGATACGGTGGCATCTGACACCGTTGTCGATGCCCAGATATTCAGCTCAAGATGACGCATTTCATATGGATTGTGAGATGCAATCTTTTCTGCTATCCACTTGTGCGAGCCCCGCACAAAAGCAGTTCCACCACCACCGCACATAGAATCCGAGAGAAGAACTAACAATATCACTCCTTGATCGCGATGACCAACCAGCTTACGCGCCCAAATAGATTGAAAACTAGACCCGACATCGATGTGCCATCCTTTGCCTCGCACCCTTCGGCGGTTGACAGCCTCCCAGAATATTGAAGGAGGTTGTGAGTTGTGAAAGAATTTCTCACCGTTTGAAACCTCCAGGACCTCTGATAGTTTTTCAACCTCCAGTCGCGGCATGTGCATGATCGTCGCATGTGGACGCCTAAGAAGTCTCCATTCAGTTCCAAATAAGGTTTCACGCCTCGAAACAGGACACTTGTTCTTGGAGTTCAGAAGAAACTGTCTGTGGTCACCTTGGCTTAAACCTGGGCTTAAACTGCATCCTGCAGTTCCTAAAGCCAGTTGGGACAGTCTGATCACGTGCTCAAATTCCATGCTAGGTGTCTCTACTTCTTTGCAAGCGATCCCACGTGTTTCCGGAAACACCACAGGACAGTACCAGTGACGGCCTATTACTTTGCCCCTTTCAAACGTGTTAAATGGTAGTTCCCAGGCGTCGACACCCAAAAGAGCATCCAGAGCTGCCCTCAGCTTCGGCGCTGCGACGAGAGTCTGCCAGTGGTTTCCGCTCGCAGCAGGCACCACTTCGACTACCCTCCGTGCAGACCCTTGCGGCCAGCTGCCGGGTTCGCTGAGATGAACCGGACTCGCCACTCCACTTTCTGCACAAAGAGAAGGCGCATCAAGTTCTGCCGCGACCTGCATCCGGAAGGTCTTGAGCGCATTCTGTTCGATCACATTATCAAGCATCACAACGCCATCGCGACGGAAATCTTTGAGGATCCCATTTACGTTCATGCGGTTAAGGTTTCACCTAGTAGTTCAGGAATGTAAGGGGATGCACATTTCACTTGCTTGGCATCATACGCAGTCCTGATCCACCGGTTCAGACAGTCCGATTCTGATTTCTTCGAGCGAGAGAAGTCTCCGTCGTCGTCGTATTCTCGTAACTTATTATTACCTTCGTAACACTTATTATTAACTGGATGCTATTTTATTTCGTTAATAATCCGAAGATATTTTAAAAATACCTTCGTACGTAAAAATACCAATCAATGCAAGTACGTTTCGTTCGTATATATATACGACGTATAATACTTAATATCTATGATAGCTAATAATAATAATTACCTTATGACAACGGAAATGAAAGTACACAGATCAAAAACATTAAAGGTGTTTTTTCAAGTGTTTTTCAGGTGTTTTTCAAGTGTTTTTTAAAGTGTTTTTCAAGTGTATTATAATTCAATTACGAGGTCGTATAGGCAAACATACAGATTCTGGTGCTTAGCCGGATCCCGGCTTAGCCGGAATATGGGTTTCCCAACGGCTATGCCGAATAATAAGTGATTAATAAGTATACCATTATTTTAAATATCCATTAAATTGATTTAAATTGCATTAAGATTATGTATTATTCTATTTATAATAAATAAATACCTTCGTTCGCACATCAGAATAATACGAAACTTAATAATACGAAACTTACCTTCGAACGAAACCTACGAAGGTAGTAATAATAAGTAATAAGGTTAGCACTACTATGTTTGATTGGAACACATTTTATTTATACATTATTGCTCGTATTTACGCAGCAGCAGTCACTTGGACGCGTGTGGCCGCTGAAGTGGAAGATGTCCTCTACTCATAGTCTTGACATCATGTTGAGCTACCGTCTTCCCAAAAATGTAATCACCCGTGCGCGTTTGTCCCTTGGCGGTGTTAGGCAGACATGCAGACTAGCACGGGCGCACGAGAATACCGAGTCTTGCGATGGCGGCGACCCGAACAAAGCGACAAGCAAACGAAAGGCCAAAAAGCCAAGTAGCGATACGCAGAGGATGTCCTCCAGCTTGAAAGTCCCACCGGGTTTTCAACATATAGGCACAGGAGCTAAAATAGAGCCGATATCTTACGCAGAAATCATGCCCGTGCTCGGACCCAAGAAACGCGCGGTGCGGCGCCTGAAGGCCAGGAAAACGGTCAAGGAATCGACCCCGAGGATCCTTACAGAAAATACCGGATTAGTTCCTGAGCGCATGCAGATGGAATTTATGGCGCTGGACAAATTCAAAGATATGTCATCAAAAATATGTTCAGACACGGAGAAAAATGGAAACCTATTGATGACAAACTCAACGAAGCCCTCCACGTCTACGAGTTCTGAAAGACAAGGCGAGCGTAACTTTTTTCAGAACTCGTCTCCCTCACTTAAACAAGTAGCAACTGATGTGGTAGAGACGAAACAAAGATCCTGCGGCGAGCAACATAATGATTTTTTGACGGAGGATGAGCACGCATCCGGTCCAAACACCCCCGCGATTCATTGGCACGAGACCCCGGGAGAAAGGGTGAGGCGGTTATTCCAAGAAAAACGGGCCCGTGGATTAGCAAAGGTGCGGGGAAGATTTACAGACCAGAAAGTGGTTCATGAAGTCACTCCCTCCTCGCATTCTAAATCCAGCTATTTTACAAATAGCACCGGCCCTTCCGAGTCGATGGAGAATTCACTCGAAAATGATACTTCAATAACTGAAAAAAAAGCGCCTGCGAATAAGTCATCGCAGGGCGAAACCGTGATGGGACTTCCAGACAACAACAGTATAGATCCTTTCAAGTTAATTCCGGGCGAATATGTAGTGCACCGCAAGTTTGGTATTGGACGATTTCTTGGTGTTCGAACTATTCCAGCAGACGAGGCAATGAATGAGGCAAGCTCCTCTGGTGAGACTGCTAGAATCGGCTACCTATTCATCGAGTATGCGGATGGCACGGCAAAAATTCGGCCCGACAAAGCTCGATGTCAACTGTATAGATATGCCTCCCCAGGCGCCATCAAAATTGGAGTAAAACCTCCGAAGTTGTCACGAATTCGGGACCGGAAGGGATGGATTCAGAGAGAAAGGAACACCGAACATCACATCCGACAACTTGTGATGAATCAGATGCTTGTATATCTTCAGCGTCTACAGTGCATGAGGCAACCTTATGAATTTCCTTCGGAGGAGAATTATGAGCAGTTCGATGAGTCGTTCGCATATAGGCTCACTCCAGACCAGGCATCCGCCATAGATGACTGTTATGAGGACCTCACCCATCGCGACACACCTATGGATCGCATCGTTGTAGGAGATGTTGGCTTTGGCAAAACTGAGGTGGCCATGCGAGCTGTCTTTCTCGTATATGACGGAGGCGGACAAACATTTGTCCTCGCGCCGACCACGGTGCTTGCAAAGCAGCATGCGGCAAACATGGCTGCCCGTCTACGGCCTTTCGGCGCTTGCGTTGAGCTCCTCACTCGGAACATTCATGAGACAGAGAGGAAAGCCATTATGAAGCGTTGGAAAGATGGACGTACCCACGTAATCGTGGGAACGCATGGTTTGCTAAATTTGCCGTTGGAGATGTATGCGCCACTCAAGATGCTTGTGATAGATGAAGAGCAACGTTTTGGCGTGAAGCATAAAGATCAGATTTCGGCGCTCAAATCATCTGTTGATGTCTTGACACTATCTGCGACCCCCATCCCGCGTACCTTACACATGGCAATCGCAGGATTTCGCGATGCTTCTCTCGTCACAACACCTCCGCCTGAACGCCGACCGATCCATACAATTTTGCAAGTGTATGATCAACATGTTCTCCGCAATGCAGTAAAGTTTGAGCTTGACCGGGGAGGACAAGTTTTCTATGTCGTTCCAAGAATACAAATGATGGACGCAACAAGAAAACGTCTAAACGAGCTCTTCCCGAAGCTCAACATTCTTGAACTGCATGGTCAGATGAAAGGTGAGAATCTTGACAACGCGATGGATGCTTTTGCCTCGGGAGAAGCAGATATCCTGCTCTGCACCACCATTGTCGAATCTGGATTAGACATTCCAAATGTCAATACCATCATAATTGAAGAAGTGCAACAGTTTGGTCTTGCTAGTCTCTATCAATTGCGTGGTCGCGTTGGGCGTGCAGGCCGTCAGGCATATGCCTACATGTTCCATGCAGAATTGGGGGACATGCGAAAGGAAGCTCAAGAGCGCCTTCTGGCACTAGAGGAGTGTTGTGGCCTCGGCGAGGGCTTTAAGTTAGCAGAACGCGACATGGCTATTCGTGGCGTCGGAACAATTTTTGGCGATAAACAAAGTGGCGAGGTCGACAATATCGGTGCAGATTTGTACCTTGAACTTCTCTTCAGACAACTAGAGAAAATCGAAAAACTTCGTTTGAACCCCATACCTTCGCATGAAATCAGAACGCCAAATTTCTCTCAGATACCTGAACTCAGTGTCGATTACTTGGTGACACAAGAAGCCCGCGAAGTTGCCGGCAACATGCTAGCACGTGCCCGAAACAGTATCGAGATCGACCAACTTGTTGATGCTCTTCATATTTGCTTTGGTGAAGCAGCAGATACTAAAAGTATCAGCGCGATTAACTTTCATCGCATGCGCACGCTTGCGGGTGAACTCGGGGTGTTCCAAATTAATTTTGATGTAGACTCTGGACTTATTGACTTTGCCATGGATGCTAGCCTTGAGGTCAAGGAGTTGCTAGTGGACAATCTGGATGATGTTTACAAAAGTGATCTGAGCGTAACATCAACAGGACTACGAGTACTAGCCCTCGCAAAGGTTGCGCCAGAAGTAAGCGTGGCCCAATCTGTGAATGCACTGAGACGGATTTTGGATGCTTTACCATCCTTTGTGAAGTTTTTGTGATGGTTCGTTGAACTTAGTTTTATGTAATTATTCTTTCTGAAGACAGCGATTATGATGGCAACGGACTGGCGAGGATAAAAACATTAGACTTTGAGCCATTCGATTCCATGCTTTCCTTGATGTAAAATACCCAATTATATATTATCTGCCACTTTTGCGATGGATCTACATGTGGCCAGGGTTGGATCAATATCTCTGTGGTGAAGATGACGAGAAAGTATTAAACCTCGCGTAGCTCTGCAACCACGCTGGATGCATATTCGTCAAACATGTCAATAAGATCTACAGGGACTGTCACATGGACACTTATATCTCCTCTACCTTCCCGAGGGACCACACAAGATGTATATGGCGCCTGAGGGTAGACTGTTCCAGAAAACCAAGCGGGTCTTGTGTGTGGACTGTTGACATCGGAGATGTCATGTAGCTCTGAATATTCATGACCGTGCCGGTTGCCGATGCCGAAGTCGACTTCCCACAAGGGAAACTGCCACGAGCTGCTGAATGAGTCTGCAAGCTTTACAGAAAAAAGGGAAAGGCGCAGGATTTCATCATCACTTGAGTGAACAAGTGCAAGGACGGTTCCTCGGTGCTGTTCCCCTGGTGTGTTATTCGCTCGATTCACCGCATGTCGTATGGAACGAAGCATCGCTCCTGGATACACGAGATGTCCTGACAACTGCGACACGCTCATCATAGATGCATTGCCGAAAAATTCTGGATCAAATCCACATATCTTACGGCCTCGCATATTGATCGCTTGAATAGCGAAAGATCCAAGGTTGTTGACTAGTGCAGAATTAAGACTTTGAGCTTTGAGCTGCCTCCAGATTATACCCAGACGAGATCTGTAGCTGTAAGCATTTGCGGGTCCTTTTTCGTCGCGTTTAAGGCGCCGGAGAAGACACCACAAGAAGCACACGACTGTATCATTCGCACTCAAATATCCTACACCACCGAGATGGGTCGCCGTGTGCTCATGAAACGCCCGCTTCATCGCTGCAACATCTGCGCTTGAGAAAGACACAGTTTCCTGGGCAAGTCTTGTCATCGCAATTTTTGTAAACTCGCCAATTGCTTGAAGTTTCAATGCACAACCGCTTGAAGATATTCGAAGCTCGTCTTGGGCACCTCTTAATGCTGGAAACGCTCTAATATTTTGTCGAGAACAATCGACAACTCCAAGCCTATCATGTGACGGATTTGGTAGAATTTGCATGGAGAGGGACGTATATTGGTTCTTTTGTCGACATCGAAAGGCCCAATACTCTATGAAGGTCATCATGGCTTGACCATCACAGATAGAATGCGACCATGATATTCCAAGCACACAACCCGCATCCTTCAATAATGTAAGCTTTGATGCCATCAGGGTGCCAGCGCACTGTCCAGCAGGATTTACGGCGCGTATTGGACGCACAGAGTCACAAAAGAAACGCGGAGGCGTGAAATTGTCTTGTGCTTTGAATTGCACGCCGTTAGAGTGTTTGCCAACAAGTTCGTTCCTGGTAAGTGTCGATGACTCCAACTCAAAAGTAACGCCCGCGTCACTCAAGATAATATCGAGTTCCATCCTCAAAGACCTTCTTGCTCTCAAGGACACGCGACCGGCGATGATAGGATACGTGACGAGTGCTTCAGAGAGACTTTCTCGCATCAGGTCAGGATCAAGGGTTTTCTCAAATATGAACACCCAGGACACAACAAGTCCCCTCACACATATATCTGAGTCAACTGGACTCAACGAAAGTGGGACGCTCGCCGCGGTGCAGACTTCTGGCCGCACGAGATAAACCTCGGATGCAGACCTCCCCACTGGCACACATCGCGCAAATTTCACTGCGCAATTGCCCATTGCCCGATGCAGCGTATTCGGAGTTTCCGTTGTCACGAAGAGGGTGTCGAGTCTGTTTCCGGTTGGTTCGTGTCGAGGTTTCGAGTTCTTCGACTTGGTTCCAACTGTGCTCAGCCCCTACGGCGTGTCCGTTCGATGTCCAGTGGGATCGAGTGTCTAAATTCGCTGGGAATGCACCGCATAATGAGTGTATGCGAATCCAAGCAGCCATGGACAAGGAGGTTTCTCAGCGAACTGTTCAGTTATCGCTTGCCTCGAAGTTTTCGATATGACGTCGAAATAAATCAGTGGTTATTTTAGCTGGTTATTTTTCCTTCGTTCGTACGAACGTACGAAACTTACGAAGGTACCTTCGTACCATTTTTTTGGCACCCTGGGGCGGTGATCTGGCATGAGGGAGTGGCCGACGAGCCGCTTCGCGGCTGTTTAAACTCTAAACCGTGAAAACCCAACCCCAGCCCCCTAAAGATACAGCGCACTGCTTGTTACTCGCGCGTCAGCGGCTACATGAGCGCGCAACTTGCTCAAGTAAAAAGAACGCTCCTGTCAGCGCGTAGCGCGCTTCAGGATATGTATGGGAAGAATTAACTCAAAGGATGACTCGTCCCGCCCGGTGCCAAAAAAAAATGTGGTGGATTCGTCTGCCTTATAAATTAAACCAGCTGTTCTTGAGTCGCGGGCACGGTCTTGAGTTCAGCTGCAACGCAATATCTGACGACGCGAACTCGGCAACGCGTTGCGCACTACTGATGATGACGTCATCCTTGTTTGGCGCCGAACAGCATATTAGCAAGCGGCTCAGCGCGCTCGCCGTCCACACTAGGCGCCATAGGGGAAACAACACGCGCGACCCTTAATGTTTGGCGCGGAGCACGCGTAAGCATTTGCATCCGACCCGGTCTTCGTATCGAAACGCCACTGCCGACCGATATAGAAAATGGTACGTACGAGCAAGAGTAGTTAGGGTAATAAATAAAATGATATTCAATGATTTTTGGCACCAGTCAATTGAACCTAGGCTTGAAACTGAAATTCCACCCATCCACCCAACCCTCCCACCCTGTACGAGACCTTCGAATACTTGTATCGAATTGTATTATTGCCGTGTAAAACCTTTTTCTGTAAATCCTCGGCAGCACAAGGCAGTTCCAGTGCGAACGCGAACACATCAGTTTTACGTCTGTTTAGAAGGTAGCAGCGTGTAAACTCGCAGTATAACACAAAATGCCGCTGATAATGGGCGTCGGTAGCGGAATCTTCGCCCTCCTCTTGCTTCTGTGAGTATTTTTTCCAAGGTGGTATCGTCCGTTTTTTAAATTGCTTTTGCATCTGCAAAGTTTTGCTGCCGTCGCCGCATGCTATTTCGGATCGGGAAGTCGTCATTCAAGGTGATTTTGTCTGCTTCATTTTTGCAACCACCATGCGTTTTAACATATGTTCCGGTGCTGAATCCGTCTTTCTTTCGCTGCGTAGCCAAATTACGATATGTGCAGCCTCCATTTTCCTTCTTGTATCTATATTTCTCCTAGTCTCCCCTCGTGGCTCTACAGCGAAAAGCCCAGTTGAAGGAGAAATATCGGTAAGTTATCATCGTCAGCCATTTAAACTCGGGCTAAAGTTAATATGTTGATTTTGTTTACTCTATACAACCGAAGGGATATGATGAAAGCGTCACACATCGTGCCTTGCTCATGTCATCAATGGCCTTGGCGACAGTAGCCGCAGGAGGGTGCATAGGAACTTTTCATCACTTTGCCCCGAGGTACGCAAAGTCCATCGACCACCAGGCCGATGTTCTGAACTTCAAGGTTGCGGGCGCGGGCGTGATTCAGTGACCATGGCAAAAGTGAAGTAAAGGTGGAAAGTTGCAGTTTTGGGCTAGGCGACTTCAACTCAACAAAATATACATATAATTCGTATGATTTAGAACGGGACATCTACATATCGGCGATGGTAGTCTGGTGTTCTTTTAGTCCCTAGCGGAAATTGATATGGATCACATGAAGCAAAGCAATATCAGTCTTTGTCCTCTTCAGAACTTCTGTCTTGATGCGCTTTTTCCAAGGTTTCCTGCATTAAACCATCCTCAGGATTCACCCCAGGAAGGGAAGTAACTATCGAATTGACATAGCTCACATCCGAAAGGTGCTCATTCTCGAAATCTTTACTTTGCGAGGGCACCGGCCGTGTCTTAGGCAGCTCTGAGTCTTCTTCTTGACGCATCACGCTTGAATCGAGGTCACCCATTGAAAGTGCGAACGCGCGTTGAAGAAGAGCGTCTTCGTCCATTATTGTGGTGTTTTCGGTAACAAGTTCACGCGAAAGGGGAAGGGGAAGAGAGCTTTTCGCCACTTTCTCAATATCTGATGAGAGTTGTCCCGGTCCGGCTGATAAAGATGCAGTGGTTACTTTCTTATCATCCAACTCGAATACCTGTGCTTTGGCGTCCGCTTGAGTCTCTTGTCTAGCTCGTTCTTCCTCCAATGATACACGTAGCGCGAGCATGAGGGCAGGATCATCCGATCCATCTCCTGACGTGGCCTCCCCAGCAAAGCCCTGCAGTGCAGCATGGCTTGAAGCTGCTGCCGCTGCTGCAGCAAATCCACTTTGGCTGACTGCGCTGACATCTTCACCCAAAAATATGGGAGTGCTAAGGAGAACATCCGCAATCACAGCACCAGGACGCACGGTGACCAGATTGCTGTTGTTATTTTTGTTCACAGCGCCGATGAACACTTCAAGTTTCTCTGCATTCTCTTCAATGTTGCCAAAGCTTACTATGTCGACTGCAACATTACACTTACGAAGCTTTTTCCCAACTCCAGTTAGCTCGCTTATATCGGCATGTACTGGACTACCGACGAAAAGTACAATGCGCATGCGCTGGTGCTTGTTCTGCCGATGCTTTAATGCGAGGTGTGCCACCTGGGGGTGAAAGAAACGAGTTGAATAGGACCTCAGTTTAAACTGAGATGGCAGCGACCGATGATGAGTGGTTAAGTTGAACGGCTTAGTTCTGAATTGCTGTGGAGACCATACGGCCTACAGTTGTAGTGCGCTAGAGCAAAGGCAAGTTCTCACCTGGACGCCCGTAGGCAGATTCACGGCACCTTCCATGGATATTCCATGAACAGAGTTGAGCACTTGTCCGAGGTCATCGGTGGGCGTGACGAGAACGCGGGGGACTTTTCCGGCAAGACATAGCACACCAACGCTATTTTCTGGATTTGATTGCGTCTTGGCACCGGCGAGAAGGTTGACAGCGTCCGCCTCGGCCTGCACGACAACAATGGGTATCAAGATGCAAGCGAGGTGGTAATCAGAGTATTCACACCTGAAGCCTAGTTGGATGATAATCAGAGTTTCGCACATACTCGCTGTTGTCGATGCAAATGATCGTTGCTTCGAGAACCATTTTGCCGATAAAACCTGCGCAGATATTCTCTGTGTTGTATGGTGTTGTCTTACACACGTTTGCCTCCACTCGTAAAGTTCCGTAATCTATCTTCAAGATTTGGTCTCCAGATTTGGGGTTCTCCTTTTGAAAATTTGTTGTCACAATTGGTTTCTACGTAAACAGACATGGTCCTGACGGGTATACTTGCTTGTATTCGTTCGTTCTGTACCACGAATATATTATGATATCATAGTTATGATATCATAGTATATTATTATTAACTCATACATATATAAAAATGTCATCAAATCGATATTTATTTGGGACTAGTCAGTCAATAGACCATTCCCCCTATCGTTGACTCGCGGTCGGCCCCAATTTTGTTCGGTTGTACTATATTTTAGGTCGCGCATGTTTTTTAAATCAGACACATACATACATGTCCTGTCATCATTTGCTCGAAAGTCACTTCGTTTACACGAGGGTCGCTTTGCAGCTGCGGCTCACCTGCTCTTTATTTCGCGATCCTTCAACGTAATAATACGCACGTACCCACAATTCTATCATGATTTAATAACCATGCGGGGGGCTATGCCGACACACCTGGGAGCGAACCCACGCAATCACGTTAATCACGACTCCTGTTCCTCCCTGGAGAATTTTTATTATTACCTTATTACTTATTACCTTCATTCGTTCGAAGGTACTTGCGTAATTGTATGTAATTGTAAGAGTATATGTAATAATTGTAAGAGTTTCGAAAACTTATTATATATATTATGGGCGCTGCTGATGATCACATACATGATGATGATATAATAATATAAAAAGTATATATAGTGGTCGAAATATATATCAGACCGTCAGAAGAATCACCTTCATTCTGGATTTGTCACCCATCTTCTTCATGATAGGTTTCACTAAGTTTCATAACCGAGCTGCCCTCCTTGCGTTACCCCAGCACCGTGCATTCTAGATGAGTTTGAGGCTCAGAGATGTCGTAAGCGTGAGTTGTAAGTAAAATGAACTGCCGAGATGCGACATTTTCGTGCATGTCGAGCAAATGCATTCTTCATATGGTTTGCGGTATCGACTATAGGTGACTTGGTACTCTGTGCCACAACATCCGTCATAGACACGTCAGGAACAGGTTCGAGCGCGACGTTTGATTTCCGTGCTCTAAACTCGAGCAGGGCATTCTTGCTTCCGACCAGAACCGAGAGGAGAATTGGAAAGGAACATGAAAACAGGGCATTGGGCTCGCTTAACCTACATACAAACTCGGTTCACGATATCAATACATTACCCCTTGGTTCTTCACCTGGCCACGGGGCGACCACACCCTACAACGGAGAATATGTTCTACTTAAGAGCCGAAAACCAATAGTTTTCAGGCTCTTTCCGAAGTCTGGACCAAGATTAGGGCGCACCAGAATAACTATCTTTGGAGCTAATTTCAACCCAACAGGACGAGAAGTCTGTCGGTTTGGCAGTGAGCGTGATGGAGCCGAAGTTGATTTGGTCCGAGCCACTATTCTCAAAAATTCAAAAATGGTTTGTTTCACTCCCTTGCGAAGTGGAGCAGGCAGAGTCGTGGTGTCAGTGTCGTCGGATGGATACACATTCAGCGGGGCAACCCTGACGACCGCGCAAGGTTCAGGAACTTTTGTTTTCTTCAATTTCACAGACCATGTACCATCTGGACACTTTACTATTGACAACATAACGGGGCCTTTTGCCGGCGGAACTCTCATCACTGTAACTTTGAACACCAACGCGGCCAAATGCGACGAAAGAACGACTTATCAAGCAACCTTTAACTTTACCAAACGAGTTCACTTGAGTGACAAGGACATCGCATTTGTTGACAACAGTCTCTACAACGTGATGGAGCAGCAGAATGCTTCTCACGTGAGCAGCATGAGCGCAGCTTATTTTCGAGTTAGTTACAAGGGTTTGATGTATGATGTAGTCACTCCGTCTTCATCTGCATCGACCCAACTAGACGATCAATGTTGGAACTACTATGACGGTATTTCCTCTCTAACATCGAACATCACGTTTGAAGAGGTGGATGATTTTGCTGTAGCTGCCCAGAATGCATCACACAATGCCGATGGGTGCCTAGGTCCCACACACAATGCCACCGTCGAATGTCTGAAGTCGCTTGAACCTTACATTCTTGTCGTTGAGGCGCGCATACTTGAATACACCATTACAAGACGAACTTGTCTAAGTCATACATCTCTTGGTAGATTTGAGCCATCGAACCATGCAAAGTGCATGTTTAGCTTTTATGGAAGCTTTCTGCCTGTTGAAACTTCTGATCACAGCATCATGGTGTCTGAGGTTATCACAGTTCCAGCAAAATGGGATGGTTACAATAGACTGAAATGCATTTCGCCTCGACGACACCATAAAGCAACGTTTACGGGCCCTTCACACGGAGGTGTTCCTCTGATCGAACAGCCTGCTTTAACGACGGAAGCGGCGACTCTCCGTGTCAGCAATGACGGGATTCACTTTAGCCAACCGGCAGCAACGTTTACATTCAACAGTAGTGTCCCAGATGTATTCAATGTATACACCCTGCAGGAATCTGGAAGATACAAAGCGAGGGGGCCTTGGACGGGCAACACCGAAGTCTATATAAATGGCACAAACTTTTTACCTGCAGAGAATCTGAAAGCACGATTCATCATTTACAATGAAACTGATCATCTTTCAGGTGTTATAGCTGCTGATTCCAAGTCGATACTTGAGCAACGACAAGGGGGCTGCGTTTATGACACTCCCGAGCAAATCAGGTGCATATCACCCAAGTGGTATCCAAGCGAGCACCTTTTGAGTCGAATCGGCAGTTTGAATCCATGTTTTCTTGTCGATATTGAAGTCTCGAATGACGGTGGTATGCAGTGGTCCATGAGTGCGGGCGACAAGTTTCTATACTGTCCTGTCTATGTGAGCACATACGGTAGTAATAGTTGGGGAGAAGGTACACCTCGATTACCTTTTCGGGACATCTCTCGTGCAATCCAGGCCTCCTTGTCTGAACCACGCTCGTATTTTCTGTATAAAGGAGTTCGCCCAAGCGGTAAGTCTTTAGCTGGAAGGCAACAGAGAGGTACTGAGCGGAGGTCTGGGGGGCTGGCGCGGTATGTCAATCTCGACCAAATTCTTCTCATGGACGGGATATACCAAGATCGTTTCGGAATTTTTGGCCCGGAACGTAACTTGAATCTAATAGCGCATGGCCGGGTTATCGAGGTGAGCTATTCAAACTTCCACTTCGTGTTTGACAACTTTGAGATGACAAAACATTTTCATATTTCAGATAATCGCTCAAAATCCCGGGCGAGTATTCATCGATTGTGATGGCAAGGATGTCGATGCCCTTCACCCGTTTGGTTCTGATGATCATCATGGCCTTGACATTGAACAGCATGGCTCAATTTCTTTTAGGGATGTAGGGGTTGTCCGATGTTCGGGTCTTATACGATGGACTTCTTATGAAAGTCATAATAATCGATCCTCCATTGCTTCAATGGCTCGACGCTCACATACATTTGTGATAACATCCACATGCAAATTCGTGTCTCGTCAATTCAGTCCTAATGATGCATTCATATTATTCAGTGCAGGTTTTGACTTACATTATGAGGATTCGGATGTGTCAAGATTCATTTTTTGCCTTCAGTCAGCGAGTTGGGTCAAATATACTTCTAGGAATCAATTGACACCTGGGGACTTTAACCCTGAGATTTTAAGAGATGCTGCACTGTCACGCGCATTTGAAGGTATTCACTGGAGATCTGGAAACAATGTTGCCTCTGGTATGACAGGCAGGCGCCTCCTCCATACGAAATTCAGCAAAGATCAAACTCGGCGAAGCTCTGAAACAAAAGTGAAAAGACGTGTTTTATCCCATGATTTAAATATGGAAGTGCCGAAGACAGCTCAAGAGGACAGCGCCAGAGGTGACCATACTTCACTAGGAGGAAACCTCGCGCATGAAATCTTCTCTGCCCACTACTCCAATCATGAAGAGCTTCCAGATACAGAAGAAAAAGGCTGCGTACAACTTTTCTTACGCCCTGCTGAGAATAAGCCCGGGCGGCGCTTTCAAGGGTCTAGAGACTGAAATCCGCGAAGATGTTGATGTTGGGGTGTTTGGTGGTAATATATGTTGTTTCTAGAAGCGAAGCTGGTTGTTTGGAACCTTTCAGGTGGCGCAGATAATTCTGCATGCCGATCATGTTCTCTTGTCTTCGCCGAGCGGGACCTATAATTATATGTGTAGTTTACATTGATAATCAGTAAACGGCGATATCACTTGGTATACACAGTGTCAACATCGTCAAGCTCAAGAAGCATCTCCACCAAATCACTGTATGCGTAGCTGGCGTCCTCATCAACTTCAGCCAGGGGCACCATCTTGAGAGCGCTGTCATTTGCATCGATGGTGAATCCATCCTCAGCAAGCTGCCGGCGACATGTGCTGTAAGTCGACACTTCTGTCACTGTGACAAAACCTTCGTGGCCATTTTAGCGTGCTTTATGAGTTCTATAGATAAACAGCTCAAACAAGCGACAAAAACGCTCCCTCTTCCACCTCAAGACTGATCGGTGTTCGAACGTTTAATTCCCCATCGATTCCCACCAAATCAAGTTCGTCTCTCGCTTGCAGCACCGCCCTTCTCGCTTGCACGTAACACACGGAAGGATCTTCGACATGCCCACCACCAGCCTTCACTGCATCGAAAAGCGCAATAGTTTGAAAAATGCCGCACTTTTTAACCGCTATTAGATCAAACTTGCCATCATCGAGCTTTGCAAGAGGGGTAAAGGCAAAACCTCGACCGCTACAGCGTGTATTTTGCGCAAACATCATCATATAGTCTTCATGCTCGCACTGAACGCCCATTGGTGTTTCACTGTCAATGGATGCTGCAAGCTTTGCAAAGTTGAGCTTGTTCTTGATTATGTGATAAAAACCTGCGATATCATAGCGAAAGGGACCAAGCCAACGCAGCCCATCAGCAGTATCAGCCGCGTCCCTAGCCATGCCCCATGTAACGCAGTTGATAGAATACGTGGTTCCATCTGGATGGTCAACGCGAATGACATCCATTGGATGCACACAACCTCGATCAATTGTGGCAAAAACGTCCGCTAACTTGAATTGATGCGTGTCGCGCATGAAGTTATTCCCCGTGCCACAGGGAAACGCAAATATTGGGATCTTTCTCGCTTGTGATGGCCGTGTAATCATACCACAGACTCCCTCCCTAAGCGTCCCGTCTCCGCCGACGACACCAACTGCATCAACGCCATCTAAAGATGCATTGCAAACAAGTTCCTCGCAATGACCTGGTCGCTGCGTGACGACTTCAAGAAGCTCAATGCCGCGATTCGCAGCGAGCCGGCGAATTTCGCGAAGCTCGCGCTCTCCCTTCATCTTTTTGCACTTCACCCCGTGAACAATCAAGAGTATTGTCTGCAGATAGGTAAAAAGAGGAGATAACTTGGCAACCATTCAATATTTTTCCGAGGGTGTTATCTTAGCGCGAGAAGGCGGCGCTTAATTTTTTTCTCGCATACCTTTATTAAGCGAGGTTCCCTACTCATCAATGGCTTGATGAGAGTTTCCGCCCCGGCTTTCTTGCGCGCATCGAAGCTCGGCCTGAGTGCAGGGAGCCCGGTTATCGTATTGAAACTCGTGGACTTCATTTCTCTTTTCTCCGACTTCTCAGGAGCCTCTGTTCCTAAGAGTTACACATCTGTCCGCGCGTGGGGAAGCTATTTCATAATCTACCTTCGTATCTTATTTCGTTCGAAGGATAAAAAATCACTAATAATAAGAGATAGATCTAATAGAATACATATATATATATATACTAGTTTTTTGGCTGG
>Ga0209666_1000485_pt1 | contig 30659 bp, 30 predicted proteins | sample SaaInlV_125m_DNA_FD_184679 | JGI IMG/M metagenome (GOLD analysis project Ga0209666, IMG submission 184679) | Marine microbial communities from expanding oxygen minimum zones in the Saanich Inlet - Saanich Inlet SI037_S3LV_10m_DNA (SPAdes)... | ecosystem: Environmental > Aquatic > Marine >...
CTGGGTCATAAATTTTTTTAATTTCTGATACTACTTGCTCTTTTAATTCGTTCATTTTTTTTCTACTGCTGACAAACAAGTATGCCAAGCCATTGTTGCGCATTTAACTCTCATTGGAAATTCTTGTACTCCTGATAAAGAAGTAATAGTAGTTATTTGATCTTCCGAAAGACTGTTGATTGTGATCTTTTTTTTATTTTTAATCATATTCAGAAAGTCTTCATTAATTTTTTTGAAAAAAGATAAATTTTTTCCTTTTACTGTTTCTGTTAAAATTGACGCTGAGGCTAAAGAAATAGCGCAACCCTCTCCCTCAAAACTTAAATCTTCAATTTCTTTGTCTTTGTTAAGTTTTAAATACATATGAACTTTGTCACCACACAAAGGGTTATGAGCTTTTGCATCATTTGTAAAACCATCACACTTTCCTTTATTCCTAGGATTTTTGCCGTGATCTAAAATTATTTCTTGGTATAGCTCTTTTAATTCCATTTAATTATTAAATACTTTCTGACAATTTTTAATTGCATCTGATAATTTATCTATATCTTCTTTATCATTATAAACTCCAATAGAAGCTCTAGCTGTCGCAGGGATACCAAGTTTATCATGTAATATTTGACAACAATGATGTCCAGCTCTTATTGCAACACCATCATCATCTAAAATAGTAGCTACATCATGAGGGTGAATATCTTTTAGAGTAAAGCATAATACTGACCCTCTTTCTTTGGGATCGCCGATTATATTTACAGAATTGTTTTTTTTCAGAGTTTCTAAACCATATTGCAAAATCTCATTTTCGTGAGATGCAATATTTTTGATACCTAATTTTTCAATAAAATTAATTGACTCGGCAAATGCAACAACTTCTGCGGTTTGCATTGTACCAGCTTCAAATTTTGCATGGGAATCAGCAAACGTTATATCATCTTTTTTTACCTCATTAATCATTCCACCCCCACCTTGATATGGTGGTAAGTCATCAACCCATTTTTTTCTCATGTACAATATTCCAAGACCATTAGGTCCGTACATTTTGTGACAAGATATTGCATAAAAATCACACCCAATTTTTTGCATATCAATTTTAGAGTGCGGTGCACCCTGAGTTCCATCAATTAATACTGGAATATTTTTTTTTTTTGCAAGATCTACAATTTTTTCAATTGGTAAAACTGCTCCGGTAACATTTGATATATGTGTGATAGCAATAATTTTAGTTTTACTATTAATAAGTTTTTTGATTTCTTCTAATTCAACGTCGCCATTTTCATTTACTTTAGCAAATTTAATTACTGCCTCTTTTTCAGTTCTCAAAAAGTTCCAAGGTACATAATTAGAGTGATGTTCTAGCTCTGTAATTAGTATTTCATCACCCTTATTGATATATTTTTTTCCATAAGATGTGGCTACTAAATTTATTGCTTCTGTAGCGCCTTTTGTAAATATTATTTCTTCTCTATGTTTTGAATTCAAATATTTTTGAACTTTATCTCTTGTAGCCTCAAACCTATTTGTCGCTTTTACTGCAAGAGTATGAACACTTCTACCAACATTAGAAAACTCTGTTTCATAAAAATTAGAGATTTTGTCTATAACAATTTTTGGCTTTTGAGATGAATTAGCACTATCTAAATAAACCAAAGACTTACCGTTAATTTTTTGTTTAAAAATTGGAAACTCTTTTTTTATATTTTTAATATCCATTAATTTGTCTTTCTAATTTTTCTATCAAAAAATTCTTTAATTTTCCCTCAGATAGCTTTTCTAATATTTCACATAGAAAACCATTGATTATCATTTGAAATGCGTCTTTTTCATTTATACCTCTTGATTTTAAATAATGTATTGAGTCTAAATCTATACTTCCAGATGTTGATCCGTGTGAACATTTAACGTCATCAGCATAAATTTCTAATTCAGGTTTTGCATCAAATTCGGCATTGTCATCTAAAATTAAAGCTCTGCTTAATTGATAAGCATCAGTTTTTTGTGCAATATTTTTTACAAAAATTTTTCCCTGATAAACACCTTTGCTGTGATTATTTAAAACATTTTTTACTTTTTGATAGCTATAACATTTTGCAGCATTATGATTAATACGTGTTTTAATTTCTTGATGTTCTTGTTTTACTAAATTCAAAGCAGAAAAAACGCTGCTTTTTGAATTTTCTTCATTAAGATTGATTTCAATATCTAGCTTATTAAACTTTAAACCTGATGAGATTAAATAATTTTGAAGGTTTGAGTTTTTTTTTAAATCACTCTTAATGTATTTATAAAAATAACCATTACATTTGGAGTTGTTTATTAAAATATTATTTAAGGAAGAGTTTTTTTCCATTATAATATTTTCAATAGTATTCACCATGAAATTTTCTTTAGAAAAATTATCTATGTAATTAATTAAATTTAATTCAGAGTTTTCATTAATAATAAATGAATTTTTATAATTTATAATTGTTTCTTTTAATGGATTTGAAAAATTATTATAAATGACTAATGGTTTTTTTAACTTATAATTTTTAGAAATCTCTAATATAAAGCCTCCTAGTGCCAAAGCATGGTTTAGAAAATTCAGTGAATTTTTTTTATCTAAATTTTTTTCATCTTTATAATTAAAATTTTCTATGGAAATTTTATTTTTTTCTTCATGAGAAAAATCTGAAGACACAAGTCTTCCATTAGATAGTGAGATATAATTATGTTCAAAATCATTTATTAATTTTAAATTTTCCTCTTTCGACAAATAATCGTTATTTACAATATTATCAAAATTATTGCTTAAAATGTAGTTAAGATCGGAAAATTTCCAATCTTCATCTTTTTTATTAGGAAAACCACTTTCATAAAAAAGCTCAAGATTTTTTTTTCTAAAATTTATTTCATTTTGTGAAAGTTCTTTAATCTTTTCAACTTTAAAATCGTAATACTGTTTCATTTAAACTAAATTTGAATACCCTGTTTTTTCTAATTGCACTCCAAGATCCGCATTACCAGTTTTAATAATTTTACCGTTAGATAAAACGTGTACAAAATCTGGTCTAATATAATCCAATAGTCTTTGGTAATGAGTTATAATTAAAAAAGCATTATCTTTATTTTTAAAAGTATTTACACCGTCTGCAACGATTCTTAGTGCATCAATATCTAATCCTGAGTCCGTTTCATCTAAAATTGACAATTTTGGTTGCAAAAGTTTCATTTGTAAAATTTCATTTTTCTTTTTCTCTCCACCAGAAAAACCAACGTTAAGTTGACGAGATAAAAATTTTTCATCGATTCCAAGCTCTGTGGCTTTCTCTTTGATTAATTTTAAAAAAGCTAATGTATCTAATTCCTTTTTACCGTTAGCTTTCCTAACTGAGTTTAAAGAAGTTTTAAGAAAAATATTAGTGTTTACTCCTGGTATTTCCAAAGGGTATTGAAATGCTAAAAAAATCCCTTTTTGTGCTCTTTCTTCTGTGGAGAGTTTACTTAAACTTTCTCCATTATACTTGATATCCCCTTTAGTTTCATAGCCATTTTTACCTGACAATACATTTGCTAAAGTGCTTTTTCCTGAACCATTTGGGCCCATAATTACATGCACTTCCCCATGTTTTATGTCTAAGTTTAAACCTTTTAAAATGTGTTTATTGTCAATAGTTACCTCTAAATTTTTTATATTTAACATTATCCAACACTTCCTTCTAAACTTATTGCTACTAGTTTTTGCGCTTCAACTGCAAATTCCATAGGTAGTTGCTGCAGAACTTCTTTACAAAATCCATTCACTATCAAACTTACTGCTTCCTCTTGATCCAACCCTCTTTGATTGCAATAATAAAGTTGCTCCTCATTAATTTTAGTTGTGGTTGCCTCATGCTCTATTGTTGAAGAAGCATTATTATTTTTAATGTATGGAATAGTGTGTGCTCCACATTTATTGCCCATTAACAAAGAGTCACACTGAGTATAGTTTCTTGAATTAATCGCTTTATTTTTAATTTCTACTAAACCTCTGTACATATTATCTGCGCTTCCAGCGGATATTCCTTTTGAAATAATCTTGCTTTTTGTATTTTTTCCTAAATGAATCATTTTTGTGCCAGTATCTGCCTTTTGGAAATTATTTGTAATCGCTATAGAATAAAATTCTCCTACTGAATTATCCCCTTGTAAAATACAACTAGGATATTTCCATGTTATTGCTGAGCCTGTTTCAACTTGTGTCCAAGAAATTTTAGAATTTTTTCCCCTGCAAGCACCTCTTTTTGTAACAAAATTGTATATTCCCCCGACTCCTTTTTCATCTCCTGGATACCAATTCTGAACAGTTGAATATTTTATTTCTGCATCATCTAGGGCCACTAATTCCACATTTGCTGCATGAAGTTGATTTTCATCTCTCATCGGAGCAGTACATCCCTCTAGGTAACTTACGTAACTTCCTTTATCAGCAATAATTAAAGTTCTTTCAAATTGACCAGTTTCAGAGGCATTGATTCTGAAATAAGTAGATAATTCCATCGGACACTTTGTATTCGGTGGAATATAAACAAAGGAACCATCCGTAAACACTGCTGAGTTTAAAGTAGCGAAATAATGATCGCTCAGTGGTATTACGGAACCAAGATATTTTTTAACAAGGTCTGGGTGCTTTTGAATAGCCTCTGATATTGAGCAAAATATTATTCCTTTTTTTGTTAATTCATCTTTAAAGGTAGTGGCTACAGAAACTGAGTCGAAAACTGCGTCAACTGCTATTCCATTTAATCTTTTTTGTTCTACCAGAGGTATTCCAAGTTTTTTATAAGTTTCTAATATTTTTGGGTCTATCTCGTCTAAACTCTTTGGTTTTTCCGAAGTACTTTTTGGTGCTGAATAGTAATACAAATCTTGATAATTTATTTTTGGATATTTTGGTTTTTGCCAGTTAGGTTCTTTTAAAACTTTCAATCTATTAAAAGCTTTTAACCTCCACTCCAGCATCCATTCTGGTTCCTTTTTAATATTTGAGATAAATCTAACTGTTTCTTCACTTAGACCCTTGGGGGATCTAATATTTTCCACATCAGTTATAAAACCGTATTTATAGTCTTTATTATTTTTTAAATCTTCTGTTTTCATTTATTTAAAATTTGCTTTTTTTTAACTAGATCTTGTAATTTTACTTTTTCAAAAAAATTATTTATATGCTGATCAAGCTGATCCCATAAATTATGTGTGATACATTTAGTTAATTTATTATTACAACCTTTTTTTGACTCTTTTTTACAGTTAAGCGTTTTTACTTTTTCGTCAACTGCACCAATAATATTTGAAATTTTAATATTTTCAGGAGGGATTTCTAAAATATATCCTCCTTTAGCTCCTCTTATACTTTTTACTAAGTTTTTATTTTTCAACTTGATGAATATCTGTTCTAAATAAGCTACAGAAATATTTTGTCTTAAAGATATATCAGTAAGACTAATCGGACCTTTATCTCTAAATGAGGCAAGGTCTGCCATGGCCATTACTGCGTATCTACCTCTTGTAGTAAGTTTCATAAATTATCCTTGTATTACAGTATTTTTAATTTAAATCCTACTATTTTAGTATGGTTTAAAAAATATTATTTGACGCAGAAAAACATGTTATAAAACATTACTTTTTTTTTAAAATAATAATCATTATCAATTATGAAACCTAAAAGTTTAGAAATTTTTATACCTGGACCTGCTGGACGACTAGAAGCAAAATATTATAAGAATCCAAAATTTGGTTCACCTGTTGCTATAGTTCTTCACCCTCATCCTCAATATGGAGGCACTATGAATAACAGAATAGTTCAACTAATGTATAATATTTTTTTAGAAAATGGTTTTTCGGTTATTAAAGTTAATTTTAGAGGTGTTGGAAAAAGTGACGGAGTTTTTGATAATGGTCAAGGTGAGTTATCAGACGCCGCTGCTGCTTTAGATTGGATTGAAAGACAAAATTTAGATTATAGCCAATGTTGGGTATCCGGGTTTTCTTTTGGATCTTTAATTTGTATGCAATTAATTATGCGAAGACCTGAGGTAAATAATTTTATAGCAGTTTCACCCCAACCAAATGTCTATGATTTCTCTTTCTTGGCACCTTGCCCAACTTCTGGCCAAATTATCTATAGTGATAATGACGAATTAGTGACTAAAGAAAGTATTATTGAATTAGACAATAGAATTAAAAGTCAGCAAGGTGTTGAAGTTCCTTTTTCAAAAATTAAAAATTCTAATCATTTTTTTAAAGATAAAGAAAAAGAATTAAGTAAAGAAATAGAAAAATATTTAAAAGAAAAAACTGCTCTAATTTAATTGTTTGCTTGCTGTCCTCCAGAACAAGGTTTAGAGCATCCAGTTGTATTCGGAAAAGAAATTGGAAGATTTAATATTGATCTTATAGCTAAAAACGCAAAAGCTTGAGATTCTATAAAATCTCCATTAATTTTATAATCATCAATTAATTTACATTTTAAATTCACGGGGAGATAATTTTTAATCTCTTTTAGTAAAAAATTATTTTTTCTTCCTCCGCCACATACCAATATCTTCTTTACTTCACTATTAAACTTTTTAAATGAAGAAAAAATTTCTCCTCCAATAATACTTGCTGTAAAATCTGTTAATGTAGCTGCTCCGTCTTCGAGAGAAAGACCTCTAGCAAAGGAAATATCAAAATCACTCGTATCAAATGATATTTGATCTTTATTAATTCTATTGGAATATAAATCTTGTGCTTGCTCAAAAATTATTTGATTTTTTTTTCCGATTGAAGCTAATTTGCCATCTTTATCAAATTTTTTATTTGAATTGTTTCTTATCCAGTTATCTATCAAACAATTTCCAGGACCAATGTCTTTGCTAAATAGTTCTAAGGATCCAATGGGCTCTTTTACAATAGTAATATTAGAAATTCCTCCAATATTAAGAAAACATGTTGGTAATATAATATTTTTTTTTGTTGCAAGTAACTGATGGAAAATTGAAGCTAATGGAGCACCCTCACCACCGTTTGCAATATCATTTTCTCTGAAATTATAAATCACTTTTTTTTTTATTAATTGGTGTAATAAGTTCCCGTCACCTAATTGTTTTGAAATTTTTTCCTTTGAATTGTGGTAAATAGTTTGACCATGAAAGCCTACTAAAATATCATCGTTATTAACTTTTAAATCTTTAATAATCTTTGCGTGAAAAATTGTTATTTTTCTCTCTAAAACCTTAAGTTCATTTGAATTTTTTTTTATATCGTTACTATCTATAATTCTTTCCTTGATAGAATGTAAATCTCTATAAATATTGGAGTCGTATTCGAAATATTTGTCCTTAATAACCTCAAATTGATCTATTCCATTAGAATAAATTATTGAAGCATCAACTCCATCTCCAGAAGTTCCGCTCATTAATCCTAAAGAAGTATAATTTTTTTGCATATTTTTTTATTTATTTATAATAATTTTTGTATAATAGTAGTTTAAACAAATTGTGCTATGAAAAATAAGTTTTTACTTGAAATGCAATCGCGTGGATATCTTAATCAGTGTACTGATCTAGATAAACTGGATGAAATTTGCAATAAAAAATCTATTTCTGGTTATATCGGGTTTGACTGTACGGCGAGTAGTCTTCATGTAGGAAGTTTATTGCAAATAATGATTCTTAAATTAATGCAAAAATATGGCCACCAACCAATTGTGCTTTTAGGTGGTGGAACAACATTAATTGGGGATCCCTCGGGAAAAGACTCAACAAGGAAAATTCTAGAACAGAAACAAATAAAAAAAAATATACAAAGTATAAAAAAAGTTTTTAATAAAATACTAGATACAGATAATAAGAAAACAAAGCCTATTTTTGTAAATAATGCTGAATGGTTAACAAAACTAAACTATATCGAGTTTTTAAGAAATATCGGAAGCCATTTCACAATTAATAAAATGCTTACTTTTGACAGTGTTAAGTTAAGACTCGAGAGAGAACAATCTCTAAGCTATATGGAGTTTAATTATATGATTTTACAAGCTTACGACTTCTATCAATTATATAAAACTAAAAATTGCGTTTTACAAATTGGTGGCTCTGACCAATGGGGCAATATAGTGAATGGAGTTGATTTAATAAGAAGATTGCTTAAAAAAGAATCTTTTGGCTTAACTACGCCTTTAATTACATTAGCTTCTGGTGCAAAAATGGGAAAAACCGAAAATGGTGCTATTTGGTTAAATGAAGATTTATTTTCAACTTATGATTATTGGCAATTTTGGAGAAATACTGATGATAGGGACGTGAAAAGATTTTTAAATTTTTTTACTGATATTGAACCAGGAAAAATAGATAACATTTGTGATAAAGAAAAAAATATCAATAATCTAAAAATTTTATTAGCTAACGAGGTCACTAAAATTCTTCACGGTAAAACTGCTTCTGAAAATGCAGAAAAAACTGCCAAAGAAACATTTGTAAGTGGCGGTATAGGGTCAGAGCTTCCCGAGATTAATATTAAAAAAAATCAAATAAACGAAGGAATTAGTTTGTTGGATTTTCTTTCTAACAATAAAATTACGCATTCTAAAAGTGAAGCTAGAAGATTAATCCTTAATAAAGGTGTAAAATTAAATAATGTTGTTGTAGAAGATGTTAATAGAAATATTCAAAAAAATGATTTCAAAGAAAAAAGTTTAAAAATTTCCTATGGAAAGAAAAAACATTACTTAATTAAAATTAATTAAAATTTTTATTTTTTTTCAATAATTTTTTGAATAAATCTTGGTGTTATAGTTTTTATGGGATTTAAAGTTGTTTTTATTTTTCCTGGTGGGCCTTTCATCTTAAAACTAATCCCAAATAAACCCTCGCCAACCTCTTTTGGAATTATTATGCCTCCAAGCACAGGTATTTTTGAAATCATTTTGTTAAGAGTTTTTGCTGGCACTAAAGTTCCTCTTAAACTTGTGGTGCCTGGGTCTTGATACCCTTCCATTAAAACAGAAATACTCGGCCCTAGTGCGAGTATTTCATTTAATTTTAAAATTTTGTCATTTTGTTCCATCTTAATTTCTAAAATATCAAAGGAAAGACCCTCGCCTTCTGCCAAATCTGCTAATCCGCCAAGATCTGCTAGAGAGAGTAATTTTACTATTCCTGGAGCGCCTACTACTTTAAAATTTTCTATTTTCAATTTTGAATTTGAAATATTTCCATCAATAATAGACGTATATAAAAGCTTGCCACCCGTTAAACCATTAAAGAAACTATATTCCGTTAAAAGTGGATTGGTTAAATCTGAATAAATTTCTAAATATTTTTTATTTTTATTCGCATCTTTTTTCATTGAAATATCCAAAAAATTATTTCCACCAAAATCTCCTTTTGCGGAAATTTTTATGAATTTCCCTTTGTTTAAAACTCCTATCAACTTAAAATTTTTAAGTTTTTCAGATAGTGGTGCTGTAATATTCTTAAAATTAATCTCAATATCTTTGGTAATATTCAATAATAAATTTGATTGGTTTTCTTGCTTTAAGATTTTAGGTAAATTACTAGCATCAAACTGATTTCCATTTATTGAAATTTTTTTGTCAAACAAAATAGAGAAATTGTTGTTGTTTTTTCCATTTTTATTAGTCTCAAATAAAATTTTCTTTAATGATAAAAATTTTTTCTTATAGAATTTTACATCTTCAACAACAATTGAGTTATTTCCTTCAAAAAAACTTAAATCATTTATTTCTAAATTATCTTTTTTTTTTTTTAATTTTCCAGAAATTTTAGCGATTTTATCTTTTTGCTTATTATAGTTAATTATTTCCAGTTCTAATGGCCAATCGTATTCTACATTAAAATCTAAATTTAGTTCATCTTTTTTACTCGTATTTTTTAAATCAAAATTTAAAAGACTGCCCTTATTAAGAGAATATTTTCCTGAGATAAACATATTATTTTTTTTTGAATTAAAACTAGTTTTTATATCTGAATTAAAAATAGATATTTCGCTAATTTGATTTTCAAATAATGGACTTTTTAAAGGTTTTTTAAGATTAAAATTTGCATTTCGTATATTACCGCTGGATTTATAATTATATTCTTTAACTTTATAGGTTTTATCAAAATTTACAAAAAGGCTATTATTCAAATCAGCTTCTAAATAAATTAGATTTTTTGTGAAGTCTAAATCTTTTAATAAATTTAAATTATCTAAAGACTTCGTATCAAGCTTAATATTTGAATTAAAATTTGATTCAAATGTAATTTCAGGAGATAATTTAACTTTCAAGTCACCATCTTTGATTTGCATTGTGTCAATTTCTCCAAATATTTTTTTTATCAAAATATCAGTTTTATCTGCAAAAAATTTAAAGCTAGTTTTATTTAAAACAATATTTTTTATAATTTTTGTTTTTAGGTTTGAAACGGTACCTTTAACAATAAAATTTTCTAATGAGTTATTGCTATCTAAATAAATTTCTATTTCCGTTTTTATTAATCCTTGTTCTATTTTATTCTGAATAAAGCTACTTAAATTTGAAGGTTTTAGTTTAATTGACAATTTTTTAATTTTTTGAACATCAAGTTCTTCTAAAGCAAAATTTATTTTCGTAATTTTTGGTTCTGATCTCAAAAGGGAGATAAAATCTATATATGCTTTTATATGTTTTGCTGAAACAATTGTTTCTTCATAAACTATTTTAGGTTTTATTGTCTCCAAAAATAAGCTTGTTTCTTTAATGTCAATTTTAAATTTTATAGTAGAAAATTCCAAATTGATGCCCTGCTTGTACTGGTTAATTTTTTTGGAAATTAAATTATTAAATCTATCAGTTTCAATTCCGATAGTAGAAAGAATAAGTGTTAAGCTTATAAAGATAAAAATAAAAACTAAAAAAGAATTTAAAATAAATTTTTTCATTACCTATTTTTAATACCTTCCTCGATAAATTGGTCTATATTGCCCTCTAAAACGCTCAAAGGATTTGTGTTTTCAATTTTATTTCTCAAATCTTTTACCAGTTGATAGGGTTGCAAAACATAAGATCTGATTTGATGACCCCATCCTATATCAGTTTTACTATTTACTTCTTTTTGATTTTCTTCTTCTCTTTTTTGAGTCTCATGTTCGTATAATCTTGCTTTTAACATTTTATAACAAGTTTCTTTGTTTTTATGCTGCGACCTCTCATTTTGACACTGAACAACAATTTTAGTTGGCAGATGAGTAATTCTTACGGCACTATCTGTCGTGTTTACATGTTGGCCTCCAGCACCACTTGATCTGTAAGTATCAATTCTTAAATCATTTTCATCTATTTTAATACTGATGTCGTCTTCAACTGCTGGGTAAACCCAGACACTTGCAAAGCTCGTGTGTCTTCTCGAGCCACTATCGAATGGTGAGATTCTAACCAACCTATGTACACCTGACTCTGATCTCATTAGACCATAGAGGTGGTTTCCATTAACTTTAATTATTGAAGATTTAATACCAGCTTCTTCGCCCTTGTGTTCACTAATTATCTCATAATTGTATTTTTTTTTATCAAACCATTTCATATACATCCTTCTAAGCATATTGGCCCAATCTTGGCTTTCGGTTCCACCTGCTCCAGCGTGTATTTCTAGATAAATATCGTAATCATCATTTTCACCTGAAAGAAAGCAATTCACTTCAGTTTGTTTAGTTTCTTTTAATATTTGTTCTATTTTTAGATTACAGTCTTGGAGAGTTTCATCGTCTTTTTCTTCCGTAGCAAGAATAAATAAATCTTTAATATTTTTTATTTCTTTCAATGAGTCTTGAAAGGAATTTAAGATATTCTCAAACGTTTTTTTTTGTTTTACTGTTTTATTTACTAATTTTTTATCTTTCCAAAAATTTTCTTGCGATAAAGTTTTTTCCAACTCTTTAAGTTTAATTTCAACATTATGTTTATCAAAGATACCCCCTAATATTATTAAGTGTTTTTTCAATTACCGATAATTTTGTTTCAAAATTTTGCATTAGTAGAATTGTCTAAATTTTACTAATGTATCACGTTCATTAATTGAAATTAAATCTTTATTATCAATGTTGTTAATATCTTCTATTTTAAGAGCTTCTATTATTATATTTTTTTCTCCAGGAGCAGATTTCAAACCAGTGTCATAATTTAAAGATGTTAAATAGATGTTTTCAGGTATTTTAAAATCCTCAAAATCTTCTTTGAAAAGAGCATTTTCAATAAAATCTTTAAAAATGGGTAGAGCTGCTTTAGATCCTGTTTCAAATTTTCCTAGTGTTTTAGGGTTATCAAAACCAATATAAACACCGATAACTAAATTAGAAGAAAAACCTATAAACCAAGCATCATAGTTATCATTTGTTGTACCTGTCTTTCCAGCTAACGGAACTTTTAAAGATCTTAATTTTTTTGCTGTACCCCTCTGTACCGCACCTCTTAATATCGAAACCATTTGATAAGCTGTCTCTTCACTAAATACTCTTTCGTTAGTGCTTTCAATTATTGGGTATTCATTTGTCTCATTAATAAATTTATCACAACCTAAACACTTTCTATTTTTTACTTGAAAAATAGTTTTACCTCTTCTGTCTTGAATTCTAGAAATTAAATTTGGTTCTACTTTTTTTCCACCATTAACAAAAGGGGCATATGCAGAAGTAAGATTAATTAGAGTGGTTTCTGCAGCTCCTAATGAAACTGATAATAATTCAGGAATTTCTTCATAAATGTTTAATTTTTTCGATAAATTTAAAATTTCATCTAAGCCTAAAATTTTTGCTACCCTGACAGTCATGAGGTTTCTTGAGTATTCAATACCTTTTCTTAAAGTTGAAGGCCCATAAAATTTTTTTCCATAATTTTCTGGTTTCCAGTTTTTAAGTCCAGCTCCTTGGCTTTCAACAAAAGGAGCATCAAGTATTATTGAGTTAGGTGAGAAACCCTTTTCTAATGCCGCGGCATAAACAATTGGTTTAAATGCAGAACCTGGTTGTCTCTTCGCTTGAGTAACCCTATTAAACTCACTTGATTTATAACTAAAACCTCCAGCCAGTGCCTTTACATCTCCTGTGTAAGGATCCATAGCAACAATCCCTCCGTTAACTTTTGGATATTGTTTTAGTGACCATTGATTATTGTTTTTTTTTACAAAAATAATATCTCCAATGTTAAATCTTTTAAGAATAGATTTATTGCCAGGTACTGCCCATTTAATTTTTTTTAACAATAAAAATTCTTCAGATTTTTTGTTTTTCTCTTCTATAATTCGAAATTTTATTTGAGATACGTTTAGATCAATAATTTCTGCAAATTTCCAATTTAATGTTGGATCTAATTTAAATTTATCTATTTTTTTTTTCCAATTTTTATCTTTTATCCTATTGGTTATAGGACCTCTCCAACCATGTCTTCTATCATAATCCTCTATTCCTTTTCTAAGGGATTTAATTGCTTGAATTTGGTAGTTAATGTTTAATGGCGTCCTAATACTGAGGCCTTGGGAATACAGTTTTTCAAAACCATAATTTTCATTAACTGATCTTCTTACTTCCTCCGTATAAGAATTTGCCTCATTTATAATTTCAATTTTTCTTTTTTTTAAATTTAGTTCTGATTTTTTTAGTTTGTTCAATTCTTGCTTAGAAATAAAATTATTTTCTTTTAGATTTTGAAGTACAAGATCTCTTCTAAACTTGGCAGCCTCCGGATATCTATAAGGGTTGTATTTACTTGGTGCTTTTGGCAACGCAGCCAACAGCGCGGCATCTGAATAAGTTAATTCTTTAATTGGTTTATCAAAATATTCTAAGCTTGCAGCAGCAATACCGTAAGTGCCTTGTCCTAAATATATTTGATTAAGGTACAATTCTAGAATTCTACTTTTTGAATAAGCCCTTTCAATCCTAAAAGCTAAGATAGCCTCTTTTATTTTTCTTTTAATTGAAACTTCATTGCTCAGAAGAAAATTTTTTGCTACTTGCTGGGTGATTGTAGATGCTCCTTCTAATCTTTTATTTTGGGATATATTGTTTATATTTTTAATTACAGCTCTTAATATTCCTTTTGCGTCTATTCCTGGATGATTGAAAAAATTTTTATCTTCGGCTGATAAAAAGGAATTGACTATTTTTTTTGGTATAGACTCAAAAGGCACAAATAGTCTTTTTTCAATGGCGTATTCCGCAATTAACTTACTATCTTCTGAATAAACTCTACTTGAAATTGGTGGTTGGTAGTTAGATAATTTTTTATAATCAGGTAGACCAATAGAAAAATACCACAATGTTGAAAGTGCAAACGACAAAACAATAATAGAAAATATGATTAAGAATTTAAGAGAAAAATTAAGATATTTTAGCATATATGGATCTTATCAAGAAAAAATTTGACTTTCTTTAGGCAATAAAAATTTAAATGTGTGTATTTATTCACAAAATTGTATAAAATAATTTTATGTCAAATTTTATAATTGAAAATTTAAACAAATTAAAAGGAATTCAACAAAAATGGAAAAAAATTTATATATTGATGCATCGCATCCTAACGAAACACGTATTGTTCTTAAATCTCAAAATTCAATTGAAGAGTATGAATTTGAAGACAAAAATAATTTAAACTTTAAAAATAATATTTATCTAGCAACAATAAGTAGAGTTGAGCCTTCTTTACAGGCAGCGTTTGTAAATTTTGGAAGGGACAGGCATGGTTTTTTAGCTTTTAACGATATTCAATCAGACTATTATCAAATTCCGTCTGAAGATAAGGAAAAATTAAGGGTCGCTGAAGAGGAAATAAGAGAAAATCTTAAAGATAAAGCTGTTGAAAACGTTCAAGAAAATTTGTCTAATGAAAAATCTAGCTATGAAGATCAAAATAAAATTAAAGAAAATGGAATAGACGAAGATAAGGAAAAGAAGAAAATTGATTATCGAGAAGAAGTAAAATCATCTTATGGTATAAAAAGATATAGGATACAAGAAGTAATTAAACCCGGGCAAGTTATTCTAATACAGGTTATTAAAGAAGAAAGAGGACAGAAAGGTGCTGCGCTAACAACTTTTATATCCTTAGCTGGAAAATTTATAGTTTTAATGCCTAATACACCAAAAGGTGGGGGTATATCCAGAAAAATTTTTAATTCATCAGACCGTAATAAAATTAGAAATATTCTTAATGAGATAAAAATACCAAAGAGTATGGGAGTTATAGTTCGAACAGCTGGTTCAAATAAAACAAAAAATGAAATTGAAAAGGATTTTCAAAATACTTTGAAAACTTGGGAGGAAATAAAAGAAAAAGCTCTCGATTCAAATGCTCCATCATTAGTTTATGAAGAGGGCGACATAATAAAGAGAGCCTTAAGAGACACCTACGACAATGATACTAAAAATGTATACATCGAAGGAAATGAGTCATTTCAAAAAGCAAAAAAATTCATGAAAGAACTAATGCCTAAAAATGTGAAAAATATAAAAAAATATAGAGGCAAAATTCCTCTTTTTCATGATGCAAATATAGAGAAAGAGTTAAATAATATTTATGAACCAACTGTTAAACTAAAATCTGGGGGTTACTTGGTAATTAATCCAACTGAAGCTTTAGTTGCGATTGATATTAACTCTGGACAATCTACAAAACAAACTAATATAGAAAAAACAGCTCTTAATACAAACCTTGAGGCTGCAGAAGAAATTACCCGTCAAATAAAATTAAGAGACTTATCTGGATTAATTGTAATTGATTTCATAGACATGATGAGTTTTTATAATAGACGCTCTGTAGAAAAAAAAATGAGAGAAACCATAAGAAAAGATAGAGCTAGGATTCAAATTGGAAAAATTAGCAACTTTGGTCTTCTTGAAATGACTCGACAACGATTACGTGAAGGTTCTATTAAATGGGAAACTCAACTTTCACTGGAGTCTTTTTCACAAAAAATTTTAAAAAAAATTCAATATTTAGCTTTCACAGATAAGGTAAAAATAATTAAATCTTATGTACCCGAGAAAGTGAAAATCTATATTGAAAAGAATTTATTAGAGGAATTGAAATATTTTCAAAAAAAATATTTATTTTTTGTTGAAATTTTATCAGACAAATCATTACTAATACCTGAGTATAAAATAGATCTATTTAATAAATCAAAAAAAATTATAAATACTATAGAAAATAATCAAAAAATAGTTCAAATAAAAAAATTGCAAAAAAAATCAATTAAAGAGAAAAAAGTTAAAAAAGAATTAAAAAAAATACCAAAAAAGGAATTAAAAAAAGATAAAAAAGAAATTAAAAAAAAGAAAACAAAAAAAAAATTAAGAACTCTTTGGGTAAGAAGAAAGAAAATAAGTTAAATTAATCCTTTAGTAGGGGAACTTTCAGAGGCGAAATAATTTATTTTCATCCTGCCAGCTAAAAATGAATTTCGTCCTGAGACGACAGCATCTTTAAATGCTTTAGCCATTAAGATAGGTTTTTTAGAATTAGCTATAGCGCTATTAATTAAAACACCATCGCAACCTAATTCCATCGCTATTGTTGCATCAGAGGCTGTTCCAATACCAGCATCAACTATAACAGGAATTTTTGATTGCTTAATTATTAACGAAATATTAACTTTATTTTGTAATCCTAGTCCTGATCCAATAGGTGAAGCAAGAGGCATAATTGCTGAGGCACCAGCATCCTCCAATTTTTTTGCCAATAAAGGATCATCTGTACAGTAAACCATAACTTTAAAACCTTCTTTCACTAATACTTTAGTAGAATTAATTGTTTCAATCATATTTGGGTATAAAGTTTTTTTATCACCTAGAACTTCTAACTTGACTAGTTTCCAGCCACCCATTTCTCTTGCTAATCTCAAGGTTCTTAGTGCATCTTCTGAGTTAAAACATCCCGCAGTATTAGGTAATAAAATTATTTTTTTGGGATTTAAATAATCAGTTAATATAGGTTTTTTTTTATCTAAAATATTCACTCTTCTTACAGCAACGGTTACCATATCGGCTCCGGATGCTTTTATTGCTTTAGCGGTTTCAGAAAAGTTTTTATATTTTCCAGTTCCAACAATTAATCTTGATTTAAGAGACTTACCTGCTACTTTAAAAATATCTTTTTTCAAATCAACCTCCTCCTATAAAATGAACGATTTCAATTTTATCGTTATTTTTTAAATATTTTTTTTTGAAATTTATTTTTGGAATAATTATTCCATTATGCTCAATAGCAATTTTTTTATTAATCAAATTATATTTATTTAACAAATCTTGTATTGAAAAGTTTGATTTAATTAAGATTTTTTTTCCATTTAATTGTATTTTTGCCATAATTCAGCTAATCAGTAATAATATTAGATGTTAATGAATAAAATTATAATTCTTAATGGTCCAAATCTCAACCTTTTAGGTGAGAGAGAAAAAAATCAATATGGCAGCTTCACTTTAGAAGATATTAGCTTAAACTGTGAAGAATTTTCTCGTGAAAATAATATAGAGCTTACGATGTTCCAGTCTAATATTGAAGGTGAGCTTATTGAAAAAATTCAAATTTCTAGAAAGGAGCAGCAAGGTCTAATAATAAATGCTGGGGGATACACCCATACTTCTGTGGCAATTCACGATGCTCTAAAAATTCTTAAGCTGCCCATAATTGAATTGCATATAAGTAATATTTATAATAGAGAAGAATTTAGACATAAGTCATTGATAAGCAAAGTAGCAAAAAGTATTATTTGTGGTTTTGGTGCTGATGGTTATATAATGGCGTTGAGAGCAATGAATAAATATTTAAAAAATGAAAATAGATAAAAAATTAATTAAAGAACTTGTTGATAACTTAAAAGAATTTAGTTTAACAGAATTAGAGTACCAAGACGGGCAAACTAGAATTAAAGTTTCAAAAGCTTCAAAAACGATCGAGGCAAACAAAACAAATGCTGTTGTGTCTCAAAATAAAGCAGTTTTAAAATCAACAGATGATGCAGATGGTGTGAGAGTAAAATCACCGATCATTGGTACTGCTTACTTATCCGCAGAACCAGGAGCTAAAAAATTTGTAGAAGTTGGAGATAAAATAAAAAAAGGACAAACTGTAATGATTGTTGAGGCAATGAAGACAATGAATCACGTTCCTTCAACCTCTGACGGTGAAGTTAAAAAAGTATTAGTAGAAGATGGTCAGCCCGTCGAATTTGGCCAAACTTTAGTTCTACTTAAATAAATTAATAATGTTCAAAAAAGTTTTAATAGCTAATAGAGGAGAAATAGCTGTTAGAATAATAAGAGCTTGTAAAGAATGGGGGATAGGAACTGTAGCAGTTCACTCGGATGTGGACTCTGACTCTATGCATGTGAGACTTGCTGATGAAAGTGTATGCATTGGTTCCCATCAACCACAAAATAGTTATTTAAATATTTCTTCAATTATGTCAGCTGTTGACTTAACCGGAGCAGAAGCTATTCACCCAGGTTATGGATTCTTATCAGAAAACGCAAAGTTTTCTGAAGTGGTTAATAAACATGGAATAAAATTTATTGGACCTAGTGCAGACTTAATTTCAAAAATGGGAGACAAAATTGAGGCAAAAAGAATAGCTAAAAAATTTGGTCTACCTGTAATTGAAGGATCTGAGGGTGATATTAAAACAGTTAGTGAGGCAAAATCATTATGTAAAGAAATTGGTTATCCGGTTCTTATAAAAGCTGCAGGTGGTGGTGGTGGTAAAGGTATGAAGATTGTAGAAAATGAAAGTAAATTAGAAAATTTATTTCTGACTGCAAAAACAGAGGCCAAAAAATTTTTTAATAATGATGTTTTATATATAGAAAAATATTTTAAAAACCCAAGACATATAGAAGTTCAAATAATGTCAGGAAAAAATAAAACTGTTCACTTAGGTGAGAGAGACTGCTCGGTGCAAAGAAGACATCAAAAATTAATAGAAGAAACTCCCAGTCCTGTTTTAACTGAAAATCAAAGAAAAGACCTTCTAGAAAAAACAGTAAAAATGGTTGAACAAATTGGTTATGAAGGCGCTGGAACAGTTGAATTTATATACGAAGATGGAAAGTTCTATTTTTTAGAGATGAATACTAGAGTTCAAGTAGAGCACCCCGTAACTGAGGTTCAAACAGGAATAGATATCGTTAAAGAACAATTATGGATAGCTTTTACAGGAAATACTGCACTAGAACAAAGTGATATCGTTCCAAGAGGGCATTCTATTGAATGTAGAATAAATGCAGAAAACCCAGCTTTAGATTTCCAACCTAGTCCAGGCACAATAAATGTTTGTCATCAACCCTCAGGTTTTAGAACTAGGGTTGATGGTGCAATTTTTCAAGGTTGTAAAATAACTCCATACTACGATAGTTTGATTGCCAAAGTAATTTGTAAAGGTAGAAATAGAACTGAAGCAATTCAAAGAACCTTAAGATCACTTGATGAATTTGTAATAGAAGGAATAACTACTACAATTGATTTGCATAAAAAAATATTAAATCACAAAAAATTTAAAAATTCAGACTTTGACACTAATTGGCTTGGAAAAGAGAAATTTTACTAAACGTTATAGCAATTAAGTAACTGCACATCATAAATTGCATGATCAAATGGGCTTAAACCTGGATCAGATGCAAAAGTCCATCCATTAAATATAAAGACTTTTTCATTTTCATTTTTTGTCATATCTTTAACTTGCATATAAGCCACGTTATCAATTTTGTTATTAACTTTTACTTTACCACATTTTAAAATTTTAATTTCTAAAAGACCAAATTTTTTAACTTCGTTTAAGTTGATTACAAGTTGAGATGATTTAGCTGTTATTTTGTCTAGCCCTATAAGAACTGCATGAGAAGATTTATTAGAAATACTTAATTTTTTCTTTATTTTAATATTACGACCAGTCGTCAAATTTTCATTTTGGTTAGTAGACTCTTCAAAACTTGGTTTAATTTCGTCTAAATTAATTAAAGGTGAGCTAATAATTTTTTCGTCAGCAAAACAGAGGCCTTCTAATAAAAAAAGTAAAACCGAAAAAAATTTAATCTTATTTCCAAGTTTCATATTTTTTTTTATTTTGATTTTTTTTTATTTTGATTGGTTTATAGCTATCACTAGACCCTGTTTGATTTTCTAAATGATTCTTTTGCCATAGATATTTTTTTTTTTCTTTTTCTTCTGGAATATTATTAACTGTGTGATGCATCCATAAATACCAGTCAGACGTAATTTTTGTTGCCTCAATAATGTTAGCGTAGATAACCCATCTTTCATTTTTTTTGCTTTTGTAATACTTATTTCCTAACTTGTCTTTTCCAACATAAGTTCCATAAAATAAAGTCTTTAATAAAGTTCCGAAAGTTTGTTTTTGCCACCAGGTAAAAATAATATTCAAATTCATATTTGATACTTTTTTAAATCCACACAATTTATAAGTGTATTATTATAAAATAGACACATGATTAAATTAATATATATCTTAAATATTACAGATTCCATTAATTTATGAAAAAATTTATTGTAGAAACGTATTACACTTGTACTTTTAAGACAGTTCATACTTTAAATGACTTAAATGATAAAGAACTGTCTAAAATAGACCAAAGAACTGATGGCGAAGTTGAAGTTATTGACGTAAAACTAAATAACCGAAAAACGAAAAAAATTGGTGACAAAAAGGACTACAAATCTAATACGCATAAAATAGAAAACTCAATACCTGATAATATTGCTAGTAAATTAACAGGTGCGAGCGAAGATAAAAAAATTAAAAATTCAAACAATATTCAAGTTAAAAACAATGCGCGCTTTAAAATGCCAGATAGAAGAAAGGGTTATATTCAAAAAGCTCAAATAGGCGATCATAAGGTTTATCTTCACACTGGCGAATATGATGACGGCAAAATTGGTGAAATTTTTATAGATACAAATAAAGAAGGTGAATTAGTAAAAGCAATGATGAATAATTTTGCAATAGCTATCTCTCTTGGACTTCAATACGGCGTGCCTTTAGATGAGTATGTTGATGCTTTTATTGATACCAAGTTTGAACCTTCAGGAAAAGTTATTGGAAATGATAGAATTTTAAGTGCATCTTCAATTCTGGATTATGTTTTTCGAGAATTGGCTATTTCTTACTTAGGTAAAGAGGATTTAGCGCACACTCCTTCTATCGCAAGTTCCAAAAATATAGATACAGATAGCGGAGATGATAAATTTCTTAAAATTGTAAAAAATATTACCTCAAAAGGCTTTGTAAGAAGCAATTATGAGGAAAAATTAGTTGATCTTTCCGATGTAAGAATTGATCTAAAAACAAAAAATTAAATTTTTTTAATATCTTTTTTTATTCCTAATTCCTTCAATTGTTTATCATTTACTTCTGACGGCGCTTGCATCATTAAATCTTGTGCATTTTGATTCATTGGAAATAAAGTTACTTCTCTAATATTTTCTTTGTCAGCTAATAACATAACAATTCTATCTATACCTGGAGCAATTCCACCATGTGGTGGTGCTCCGTAACTTAAAGCATTAATCATACCGCTAAATTTATCATCTACATCTTTTTTGTCATAACCTGCTACAGAAAATAATTTATACATCAAATCCGGAATATGGTTTCTTATTGCGCCTGATGAAAGTTCTACTCCATTGCAAACAATATCATATTGAAAGGCTTTAATTTCTAATGGTTTTGATAAATTTAACTCATTAATATCACCTTGAGGCATAGAAAAAGGATTGTGGCTAAAAATTATTTTTTTTGATTTTTCATCAAATTCATACATCGGATAATCAACAATCCAACAAAATGCAAACTTATCTAAATCAATTATTTTTAAATCTTTTGCAATCTTATCTCTTGCTAAAGATAGTATTTTTATAATTTCCTTTTCTTTGCCACATGCCAAAAATATGCTATCTCCAATTTCTGCATTACAAATTCTCATAATTTCTTTTAATGAAGCTTCGCTAAAAAATTTTCCAACAGGTCCTTTTCCTTTTAATTCTTTATCTTGTTCAATTGTAAAGTATGCTAGACCTGATGCACCTTGCTCTTTAGCCCACTTATCTATGTTATCAAAAAAACTTCTTGGCTTATCTTTAGTTTTTTTGGTGGTAATAGCTCTAACAACCGAACCTGATTTTACTAATTTTTTAAAGATATCAAATTTTACGTCCTCTCTAGTAAAAATTTTTGTAATATCCTCAATAAGTAATGGATTTCTTAAGTCTGGTTTATCTGTTCCATACTTCATTATGGATTCATTGTAAGGAATTCTGGGAAATTTTTTATTTAGAATTTCTTTAGAAGAAAATTCTCTAAAAATATTGATCATTAATCGCTCAACTGCTTGAAAAATATCTTCTTGTTCTACAAATGACATCTCTAAATCAAGTTGGTAGAATTCACCTGGACTTCTATCTGCTCTTGCATCTTCATCTCTAAAACAAGGTGCTATTTGAAAATATTTATCAAAACCAGAAACCATTATTAGTTGCTTAAATTGTTGAGGTGCCTGTGGTAAAGCATAAAATTTCCCTGGATTTAATCTGCTGGGGACTAAAAAATCTCTAGCTCCTTCTGGGCTAGAAGATGTTAAAATTGGAGTTTGATATTCTAAAAAACCTAGTTTTATCATTTCAAATCTAATAAAGGAAATTACTTTTGATCTTAAAATAATATTTTTATGCATCTCATCTCTTCTTAAATCTAAAAATCTATATTTTAATCTTATATCTTCTGGATAATCCTGTTCGCCAAAAACAGGAATTGGTAGTTCTTTTGCATTTGATAAAATTTCAATTGAATGAATAGAAACTTCAATTTTACCTGTTTGCAAATCAAGATTTTCTGTGCCGGAGGCTCTCTTAACTACTTTTCCATTAATTTTTAAAACTGACTCTGGTTTTGTTTTTTCTAATATTGGAAAAAATTTACTTTTATTTTCGATTACACATTGTGTTATACCGTAGTGATCTCTTAGATCTATAAATAGTAAATTTCCATGATCTCTTTTACGATGCAACCAGCCAGACAAATATACGCTCTCATCAATTTCATCCTCACTTAATTCTGAGCAATTATGTGTTCTAAATTTATTCATTGATTAATACTTTTTTTATTAGATTAATATTAATAGATTTTCCAGTAGATAAAGACAATTCATCAATATCTTTCATTAATTTAAACATTTTTTCATAAGATCTTTCTACATTTTTGATAATATATTCAGATACTTTAGGATTAAGATTGATTTGTTTTTCAGAAAAAGATTTAGATATAATAACTTGAAGTAAATCATCTGTTGGTAACTCTATTCCGGTAAATATAAAGCTATTTAATCTAGATCTAAGATCTTCAAGTTCATACTCAAATTCTTTTAAAGATAAAATACTATTAATAACAACATAGTTATCTAATTGTTTAGATTGATTTAAAATTGAGTAAAATAATTTTTCATCAATATTATTTTGAAAGTTATCTATAATTAAACATTCTAGATTATTGAGTTCTTCAATAATTTCATTATTTATATTTTCGGAAGAAATTATTTTTATTTTTTTTATTTTTTTTTCTAAAATTTTTGATAAGTGAGTTTTACCTGAACCAGTCGCACCAAAAAAATTTACCCATTTACCCGGCCAACTTGGCCAACTTTCAATTAATTTATAAGAAGAAAAATTATTAGTAGAAACATAAAAATCTTGTTCATAATATTTGATCTTAAATGGAAATTTAAATACTAATTGACTCATTAATTTATATTTATATCCCATTCATTGCTTAAAAATTTTAAAAATACCTTTTGATCTTTTAATTGATTAATTATTTTATCTAATTTTCCTAAATATTTAATTTTTAGATAAACGTAATCAGCATTAAATTCTTTTACATAAATTTTTTCAATTAGATCAATTTTTTTAATTCTTGAATTCAACTCAAATAAATTATTTTTTTTATTAATTTTAAGTTGTGCATTTAAAAATGAAGGAGCTCTTACATCAATTAAATTCTCTGATTTTATTAAATTAACAATTTCTTTTTTTGCGTTTATAATTATTCTTTCATAAAATTGTTGTTTATTCAAATTTGATCTATTTACTTTTATATTTCTCACAATATTTTTTCCAGATATTTCAGCTTTAAAATAAATTATTTCTTCTTTAAGATTATTATCTTCAATTAAAACTAAAGCTAAATTTTTACCTGAATACTCAACAAATAAGTCACTTAATTTTAAATTTAATAGGTTAAGGCTATTTAAATTTACATTTTGAATAATTTCAATATTTTCTAGTGGAAGAATAAATTCTATTAAATTTGTTTCATAAAATTCATTCCACTTATCGTAAAAAAAATTTTGATTATAGATAAAAATTTTATTATCTTTTTTAAGAATAGGTAAAATAAAAAGATCTTTTTTTGTTATTTCTGAATAGAGGATATTTCTCTTAAAAAATAGATCATGCATTTTTTCTTTATCAAATGAAATATCAAAGTTAATTGTTTCTCCATCAATACCCTTGTTCAATTTATTTGAAATTTTATAGTATTTGACTAACTCTTTAATTTCAGAAAATTTTAGATTTGCTAATGTTTTTTCATCTTTTTTTAATAAAATTTTATTTACTAATTGATTGAATCCTTTTTTTATTGCTTTATTGGCTATCGCATCATTGTTAATTTTACCCCTTTTTTCTATCTCAATATTATTAACATCAAATATGTTAGTATCTGATAAAACATTTCCAGTTTTTGTTAAAATAACTAAAATGAATAATATTAACTTGTAAGATTTCATAAAATTTATTTATCACTTATAAATGAAAAAAATAAAAAATAGCTATAAAAAAAGTGGTGTCGATATTGCATTAGCTAATAGATTAGTTAAACACATTTCTAGTGTATCAAAAAAAAAAGCTAAAAAAACAAAAAATAGTTTTGATAAAGAGGTAATTGGTGGATTTGGATCATTATTTGATATAAGCAAAATTAATATTAAAGACCCTGTCATAGTCTCTTGCACCGACGGAGTGGGTACTAAAATTGACCTAGCTAATAAATTAAAAAAATTTGATACAATAGGCATTGATTTGGTGGCGATGTGCGTAAATGATTTAATCGTTCAAGGTGCTAAACCTTTATTTTTTCTTGACTACATTGCTGTTGGAAAACTAAACTTAAATAAAACAAAAAAAATTTTAAAAGGAATTTTTAAAGGGTGTGAATTATCTGATTGCAAATTAATCGGTGGTGAAACAGCTGAAATGCCTGGTATATATTCAAGAGACAAATTTGATCTTGCAGGATTTAGCGTAGGCATAGTATCTAAAAAGAAAATTTTAAATAAAAAAAATGTTAAAAATAACGATGTTATTTTAGCCATACCTTCTAGCGGAATTCATTCAAATGGATATTCTTTAGTAAGATCAATTTTAAAAAAAAATAAGATTCCAAATAATTTAAAAAAAGAAATTATTAAACCTACAAAAATTTATTCGAAAGAAATTTTAAAATTAACAGATAAAAATTTACTTAATTCTTCTGCTCATATTACTGGAGGTGGTTTAGTTGAAAATTTATTAAGATCTGTTCCTGATAACTTAACTTTAAATATTGATTTATCAAAAATTAAAATTACAAAAATATTTAAATGGTTGAAAAGTAAAAATATTTCAGATCAAGAAATGTTGAGTACTTTTAATTGTGGAATAGGTTTTTGCGTCATTGCACCAAAAAAAAACATTTTTAAAATTAAAAAAGTTTTTTCAAAACAATTTATTCCCTACGAAATCGGTTTTATTTCTAAGAATAATAAAAAATTTAATTTGTTTAATTCTATAAGATGGTAAAAAAAAATGCTTGTGTTTTTATCTCTGGTCAAGGGTCTAATCTTAAAAATTTAATCAATAGATCTAGAGATAACAATTTTCCAATCAAAATAAGATTAATTATCTCTGATAAAAAAAATGCACATGGAATAATTTATGCTAAAAAAAATGCAATTCCCTACAAGGTAATTAATACAAATTTGAAATATTACGAAACATTAATTTTACAAATTTTAAAAAAAAATAAAATATCATTTATTTGTCTTGCGGGGTATATGAAAATTATCTCAAGTAATTTTATTAAAAAATTTGGAAAAAAAATTATTAATATTCATCCTTCTTTATTGCCAAAATTTAAAGGTCTTAATACTTTTTCAAGAATTTTAAAGAATAAAGAAAAAAAAACCGGCTGTACCGTTCATTTTGTTACTGATAAACTAGACAGTGGAAAAATTATTACACAAAAAAGTTTTTTTATTAGCTTGAATGACAGCGAACTGACAATTCAAAAAAAAACTCAAAGATTAGAGCATCAAGCTTTTCCTGAATCTATAATTAAAATTTTTAGAAATAATTAGTTTTTAAAAAAAAACTCTATCTCTTTTCTTCCATTCTCTTCTGAGTCAGATCCATGAACTGAATTCTTATCGATAGAAATTCCATATAATTTTCTTATTGTATTTTCTTCAGCCTCTTTAGGATTTGTTGCTCCCATTAATTTCCTGTTCGCCAAAACCGCGTTTTCACCTTCTAAAATCATTACAATAATTGGTCCAGAGGATAAGTATGCGCATAAATCGTTATAAAACGGTTTAGATTGATGAACTTTGTAAAACTCTGCTGCTTCATCTTTAGTAATATGTATTTTTTTACTGTCTATAATTTTTAAGTTATTTTTTATAAAAATTTTTTTTATATCATCTGACAAGTTTCTCTCGACAGCATCTGGTTTTATTATAGATAGTGTTTGTTGATTATTCATAATTTTCTTCAATTAGTTGATGTAATAACCTTACTCCAAATCCAGTCGCTCCTCCTGAATTTAAAGCACCTCCATACTTTGAAAAGGCCATACCGGCAATATCTAAGTGGGCCCATGGAGTTTTATTTAAAATAAATCTTTGTAAAAATTGTGCGGCTGTTGTCGACCCTGCACCTCCAACGTAATTTATATTTTGTATATCAGCATTTTTAGAATTCATAAGTTTGTCATAATTTTTATGAAGAGGCATCCTCCACAGTTTTTCCTCAACCTTTTCACCTGCGCTTAATATTTGTTTTGAAAGTTTATCATCATTTGAAAAAAGTCCAGCGTATTCTGATCCCAATGAAACTATTATTGCACCTGTTAAGGTTGCCAAATCAATTATGAATTTTGGTTTAAATTTTTTTTCCGTAAAAGTTAAAGCATCAGCAAGAACTAGTCTACCTTCTGCATCTGTATTTAGCACTTCTATAGTTTTGCCGCTGTAAGATTTAACAATATCGCCAGGTCTCTGAGCGTCTCCACTTACCATATTTTCTACTAGCCCAACAACACCTACGGCATTAATTTTTGCTTTTCTTAATGCCAAACTTTTCATTAGACCAACTACAGCAGCTGACCCAGCCATATCGTATGTCATGTCTTCCATAAATCTTGCTGGTTTCAATGAATAACCACCAGTATCAAAAGTAACGCCCTTTCCAACAAAAGCTACAGGTTTTGAATCTTTTTTTGCACCATTCCATTCTATTGTAACAAGATAAGATCCTCTAGCACTACCCATGCCTACGCCCAGTAGAGCATTCATGCCTAATTTTTTTAATTTTTTTTCATTATAAATATTAATTTTTAAACCATTTTTTTTAAGAGAATTTAATCTTTTTGCGTATTCATCTGGATGTAAAATATTACCTGGCTCAGAAACTAAATCTCTTGCATAAAAAGTTCCTTCCTCCAAAGCTTTGAATCTTAACTGATTTTGAGTTGATGGTTTATTTTTGTCTCCTAATATATTTAAGGAAATAATTCTTGTCTTTTTTTTCGTTTTATATTTATTAAACTCGTAGGATTTCAACATTAACCCATGAAGAAAATGACCTATAAAATTTTTATGTTTTCCAATTATACTTTCGCAATTTAAAAAATATTCACTACTCTTTCCGTAGTTAATTCTTTTATAAAGTTCGGCTCCTAAATTTTCTACATCAAAATTCTTTAAATCTTTTTTAATTGAAATTAAAATTAATTTTTTTTTTGAGTTTAATTCAAAAACAAAAATATTTTTTTTTAAATCACTTGTTTTTAACAAATCATTTACGTAAGAAAATTCAATTTTAGATATATATTTATATAAATGGCTGATATCGCATTTTTCGTTAGAAAAAAGAATAAGATTTGATGAAGATTTATTGATGATTTTTTTTTTATAATTAATTTTTACAGACATAAAATTTAGAACTCACTAAATATAGAGTTCTGAGTTATATATGGTCAAATATGGTAGATTTCAATGGAAAGTTTAGCACAGTGTACTATCATAGGTTGAGTTTTAACTAAAGATACATTATTTATATACGTCAAATTACAATGCTTCAAAACAAAATTTATCTTAATTATCTATCGGAAATATTTAAGACATTTATTACAATTCTATTAGGGTTATCGTTAATAGCCTTAACTGTTAGGGCTGTAAATTTTTTAGATTTAATTGTGGAAAGTGGGTACAGCGTTACAACTTATTTTCATTACTCTTTGCTTAATCTTTTTGGTATTACACCAAAATTTATTCCTTTCTCATTTCTTTTATGTTTGATGATATTTATTATTAAACATGGTCAAGACAGTGAATTTACAATTTTATGGACTTCTGGAGTAGAAAAAATTCAGCTTGTAAATTTATTTTTTTTAAATGGTATCATAATAATGATTTTATATATTCTTTTATCTGGTTTTATATCTCCATTTGCTTTGAACAAATCTAGACAGTTATTAAGCGAGGATCAATTAAACTCTTTTTTGCCAACTATAAAAACTCAACAATTTAGTGATTCATTCAAAGGCCTTACATTTATAGTAGATAAAAAAAGTGGAAATGAAATAAATAATATATTTTTACACGATAAAAGTAATAATTTAAAAAATTTATCTTCTAACATATCAGATACAAGCTCTACTACAATTATCGCTAGAAATGGAATAGTGGAAAAACAAAATTTATTTTTGATGAACGGTGAAATTATTTCATCAAAAAAAGATAATTCAAAAAATGAAATTATTAAATTTGATCAATTAAAAATTGATTTAACAAACCTAACTACAACAACTATTAAAAAACCAAAATTACAAGAAACGTCTACATTAAAACTTTTCAGTTGTTTTTTAAAAAAAGAAGAAATTGACTCATGTGAAAAAAATTTGAAAAAAGAAATTATTACCACACTCAACAGGAGATTAGTTCTGCCTTTGTATATACCAGTAATTGCATTAATTTGCTCTTTGCTACTAATTAAAAATAAAAAAAAATATTGGAATAAAATCAGTATTTTTAGTATATGTTTTATTCTGCTATTATTTACTGAATTGTCTGTGAGGTATACTGGTATAAATAATTATATCAAAATTTTGTTTATCACATTACCTGGAATTTTAATTATTACATTCTACTTATTTTTAAAACTAAGATTCTCTAATGAATTAAAAAAAATATGAACAAAATTATTTTAAATTACTTATTAAAAAATTTTTTAAAAACTTTTTTTTATTTAGTTTTAATATTTTATTCATTTGGCGTCATTCTTAATTTGTTCGAGGAAGTGGAGTTTTTTAAAAATTTAGATGTAAGTATTTTTACACCTTTAATTCTTACTGGTATTTTTATTCCAAGTTTAATAATACAGCTTTTGCCATTTATAATATTTATTTCGAGCATGTGGTTTATGCTCAAGATTAGAAATAATAAAGATCTTCTGACGCTTAAAGTGTTTGGTTTTTCTAACTTAAAAATTTTTTTTATTTTAGCCTTTACCTCTTTTATCCTAGGTTGGTTAATAATGTTTTTAATTAGCCCAATTACTTCTTCTTTAGTGAAATATTATGAGAAGACAAAATCAAATTATTCTATTGATATTGATCACTTGGTAACTTTTAATAAAAATGGTTTATGGATCAAGGAAAATTTACAAAATGGTCGAAGAATTATATCTGCGGAAAAACCTGATGGTGAAAATTTAATCAATGTTGCAATTTTTCATTTTAATGACGATTACAGTTTAAGTGAAAAAATTATAGCAGAAAGAGTAAACATTAAAAATAATGAATGGGCCTTGGAAAATGTAAAAATCTTTAAACCTGTTGATGATATATTTATATTTAAAAATTATGACTCCTATAAAATATATTCGATATATAATTATGAAAAAATAACGACATTATTTAAAAATTTTGACACAATGTCTTTATACGATCTTTTGGCAAATTATAAAATTTTGATCAAGAATGGTTACAGCAAAACATTTCTTGATCAAAATTTACATATGATGCTTTCTATGCCCTTTTTTTTATTTTTAATGACAGCGTTAGCAGCTATTTTAACCATGAATACTCTTAAAAAATCTAATAATTTGAAATTAACTATTGCTGGCTTAATTATAGCTGTATTAATATTCTATTTTAAGGACTTGTCATTAGCTCTGGGTCAAACAGATAGAATACCTCTAATTTTATCAGTATGGGCGCCTGTTATAGCTTTATGTTTTTTTACTTTTGTGGGAGTTTTACAAATAAATGAAAAATAAAATCTTAATTATAATTGTTTATTTTTTTTTTTCT
>Ga0209666_1000488_pt1 | contig 30599 bp, 24 predicted proteins | sample SaaInlV_125m_DNA_FD_184679 | JGI IMG/M metagenome (GOLD analysis project Ga0209666, IMG submission 184679) | Marine microbial communities from expanding oxygen minimum zones in the Saanich Inlet - Saanich Inlet SI037_S3LV_10m_DNA (SPAdes)... | ecosystem: Environmental > Aquatic > Marine >...
GCGGCGTAACTGCTACCAATCTAACTTCTATGGAACAATCAGCTAGCGTCCAACTAGACTACCAATCTCCTTACAATCACTACTATTACGACGATGTAGCGGTTTCAGACTCAGAAACAGATTCCAGCGACAAAGGCGACTCAAACGGTTCATCAACATCATCAGATGGTGGAGCAGAACCAGAACAAAATTGAATTTATTTCTTCATCATTTCTCGGGCCTCTTTCCAAAGCCGGCCACCGATTTCTTCCCATTTCGGGGCCTGAGGTTGACCAGAACGTGGATAGTTGGTAAATTCACCGAAACGAATACCATTATCTGTCATAAATAAATCAATACGAGTATAATCCATCTCTTTTGACAAATCTTCTGCATAAGATATACATTCATCTATCAATTGATCACCAAAGTATTCACGAATATTATTCACATTCTCGTCATTTAACCATTTTGTTTGGTCTCCAAAAGTGTCGATTAATTCTCCACTTGGCAAGTGAATGTTTTGTTTAATATCATCAAATCTCCCCGGTTCGTATTGAATATACCCAACTTCTCCACCAAAGCAATGAAATTTCAAATCCGTTGCAGTTCCCCCATCATTACCAAGCAATAATTCTTCAACCATTATTCCTCTTGGATTTATGTTGTAAGCTCCCCATTCTAGTTTTATAGGAAAGTCTTTTTTCATCAATCTATTGAATTTCCCTTGAATACGCCAATTCGGCCAGTATCTCCCATATTGGTTTCTTTTATTTCTGATAACATGGTAGCCATGTTGTTTGAAAGGTTTAAACTTGTATTCACGGCGAACGTTTGCTATTGGCTTTTCAGAATTATCGAATACAAAAACAGAGTCGCCCGACCAATGATTAGATTTCATCACACATCTTTCTGGTAATTCTTCCCAAGGAATTTTGGCCTTAGAATCTTCGAGGAAATGGTATAATTCACTTAACTTACAACTACTATTTTCACTAACATATTCTCTAGATTTATATTTATCTTCCAGCGTGATTAGCAGTGGGTTTCTATCGTTGTGCATACGGTATACAAGATGTTCTGAAAGAGATTGCGGGTCATCCACTAAGTTCAGATGCCATGGCAACACAATATTTCTGTTTCGGCGCCACATATAACCCGTTAACAATCTAGGGGTGGTGCTTTAAAGGCGTTGCTATTGCTTGAACCATGAGCGACAAGTTCGACTTTATCAGTAAGTCGACTGAGGTTCCATCACTCCCAGAGGAATCAATTTCAAACGCACTCGAAGTATTAAAAACCGGCAAATTATTCCGATATGGGGAAAATAGAGTTGAAGCAGATTTTGTTAATAGGCTCGAAGTAAAATTCGCCGAAATCATCGGATGTAAATACGCAGTAGCAGTAAATTCAGGTGGTTCAGCGATATATATTGCCCTAAAAGCAGCAGGAATTATGGCAAATGAAGTTGTCGCACTCAATGTTTTCACACTCGCACCCGTGCCAGGCGCATTAGAAAATTCGGGAGCTGAAATTGCCTTACTTGAAGTTGATAAAAATCTAACATTGAGTACTAGTGAACTCGAAGAGAAACTGCAATACTGTGGCGCTAAAGCACTTGTTCTTTCTCACATGAGAGGCCACATAAGTAGCCTTCAAGAAATTGTTAGAATATGCGATAAATTAGATGTAATTTTAATTGAGGATTGCGCCCACTCCATGGGGGCCAAATATGGTGATAAAATGGTTGGTAGTTTTGGGAAAGTCGGTTGTTTTTCCTTTCAAACTTACAAACAAGTTAATTCCGGCGAAGGCGGAATTTTAGTCACTGATGACCCGGATATTGCAGCAAAAGCGATTCTTTACTCAGGTTCATACATGTTATATTCTCAGCATGAATCACGACCAAGCGATGATTATTTCTTGAAATATAGAAGTAAAATCCCGAACTATTCATTACGAATGAACGAATTATGCGCCTCAGTTCTAGGCCCCCAATTAGATAAATTAGAAATTAGAAATTCTAGGTGGAGGGAGATTTATTCTATTATCAATTCTGGTTTAAGACAGATCGAAGGTGTCACAACCATAGAAACAGACGCAGCTGTGTTAACGGCCCCAACATCTATACAGTTTCATATTGATGAGGTTGAAAAGATTCCAAAAATAATCAAGAAAGCCACTGATTTTGGCCTAAAAATAAAATGGTTCGGTTCAATTGAACCAATTGGCTTCACTAGTAATTCTAATCACTGGGAATATATTTCGCCCATGACCGCTATTTCTCCACATTTAATTGGTTTATGCGATATTAGATTACCAGTCACACTTGATAATTCTGAGTGTCAAGAAATAATCGAAATAATTTCCCGTTCTATTCACAAATAGAACCCTAAGAACGGCAACCAGTCAAGACGCAATTATCGTTTAAGGCTCTGACACAGAGTCTATTTTTTACAAGATTAGCAATAAAAGGATTATTGGTAAGTCCAATTTATTAGTTATCCACAGACATAATACTCATTTTATCTTTAATTTCTTCAAGCCATTTCATGCATTGGAAAATTGATGAAGGTGATGGATAAATTGGTGAAGAGTTTTTGCCATTCAGTGTCTCGATTACATATTCCCATTCTCTTTTCAGGGGTAGTTGTGTATTCTCTATCACAATTGATTTATCATGTTCTTTGGTTAGCAATTTGATAGAATTGGAATTTTTCATTTCAACAATCATTTTACCTTCTGAACCCGAAAAAACAATTTCACGTGCTTCTAAATCACCATTCCACCCCACATCAATAGAGGCTTCTTTGGCACCAGGAAATTCTAGTGAAATTCTGGCGTGTATAGGTTGATTCTTATTGTTAAATGATAGATTATCAATCGATGCTTCTACCGGTTCAATTTCACCAAAACAATAGCATGCAGTGTCTATCCCATGTATTGCCAAGGCGTCAAAAACATTAGGATTTTTTGGCGGGGCTCTAGTTGTTATTCTAGAAAAATCAACCCTTTGTAACTCCCCTATTGTTCCTTTTGAAATTAGATTATTCGCTTGATTGATTAAATCATGAAATCTAAGAATGTGCCCAACTAATAGGTTGCCGCCCCTTTCCTCAACTTTTGAAATTATCGCAGATGCTTCTAATTGAGTCAATCCAATGGGCTTTTCAATGAATAATACTTTACAATAATCAATTACCTGTAATGCTAACTCGCAGTGAGTTTCAACAGGCGTAACTATGGCAATAATGTCAAGCTCCACACTCTCAACCATCGTTTGCCAATTAGCGCAAAAAGAATCGATCAAACCCGTTAAATCAACCTCTTTTGAAGGAATTAAATCACAGGCATGTATCTCAGAAACAGTGCCTATTTTCTTGAGGCTGTTTAGAGTATTTAGATGGACTGTGCCCCAGCGGCCACAACCAATTATGCCGACCTTTACCCCCATGTTGTTACAATCTGCATAGTGTCGGTTTGATAGGGTTGCCCTTTGGTCCGTGTTGTGTTTGTCATGAATAATGAGATATTTACCGATATATCGAGTTTAACCAGCGGCCACTTTCATCTTTATATCGTACTTCAAATGATTCTGGAATGTCTTCTTTTTCCCATTGCCAGTGGCCTTGTTCATCGAAACCCATTTCAGCATAAACCTCAGGGGTACAATGAACTCCTAATTCCCCGAAATAAAACGCATGTGGAACTCTTGTCGTCAGTCTAAGCAATCCTACTTGATGTAATGCTAGAGAGGTGATAGCGTCTTGACTTGTGGGCGCTTTTCGCCAAGAAATTTTTGGAAATGGATGACTTATCGCTTCTAATGGCGGAGATAGTTTCTTTCCTTGAGGAGTGGTTACAGGGCGCCGTAATGCACGCTTCATGAATGCCCGTATACGGTAATGTGGCCTACTTGAATAGGCCTTTTTCAACAAATATTTCGCCTCATAATCGTATAATGTAGATTTAATAGCGTTCCATACTTGTTTTGTTATACAATAGGTGACGAAATGCCGATTGGTCAATTCCACTTGATTTAAGCAAGGTCGTAACTCTTCTTCCCCACCTTGCTCAACATTCCATACCTGAACCGTTCCAATGTCTGAAAACTGCTGAGACCAATTAGATAGATTTAGCAAGGTAGTAAAATACGTTGGATTCAACTCAATATCATTTTCAACCATAATTAACCGGTCATAGCCCAACTGGTCAAAAATTTCCCGACGTGCCCCGATTAATTGGCGTCCAACACCATAATTTTCAGGTCTAGAGATAATTGAATGGTAAGGAATGCCACTTTCTTCGATTAATGATTTGAGTTGTGATTGTTCACTACCTTCACCACCATCTAAGTAATGAAAAATGTCAAGCGTACCATCCATGATTTCTGGACATTTACCCAATGAAGTCAACATTCTAGCGAAATATTCTGGTCGACCGAAACCAAAAGTCGCAATAGCCGTTTTCATATCTTACGACACCTCATGGATGGTATTAAATCAATGGGTATCGCGTATAATTGCATCCACTCTTTATTGTCTAAGCCATGGCGTCAGAGCAGAGTTTGATGAGATTAAACCAAACTGGATAAAATTATGCGAGCATTCAAGAATCGAGAGCCATTCGATTATTCTATGGGACTCTCGATGAAAGCAACCATTCGTCTTCTTTCAGTGACACTAATAGCGACACTCATCGTAGCATTTACGACAAGAGACGCCATTCAGACAGCCTGGACTGCCATTGCATTGTGCGGGCTAATCGGGTTTATTTGGGTAATTTCCACTAAAGATACAACATTCGAATATCTTGGCCTAAATAGCAAAGGATTGCTTAACGCATTCGCATTCATTGTAGTAACGGTCTTGTTTTCACAATTCTGCTTCTCGATTTGGGATTCACCATTTGTTGGAACCTACATATTATCTCTTAGTACAATTGGAACCTTTTGGTGGACAATTGATGCACTACAACCTTCAACTGTTTGAGAATTTACATTTAACTTCGTTTTGAGGGCGAAGTGTCAAAGGCCGTATGCCGTACCATGCCTGTTTGTTATGGCTAAACACGGCGACCACCCCGACCTACCCTCTCTCATCGAGGATCTATTGATGGACGACGTCCACACTGTTTTTCTAAAGGCAGACTGCCCCCCTAGGGTCAAAAGGGGAACAATCGGCGAATTGCGATTGATAGAGGTCGAGGAACAAAACGACGGTAACTGGGATACCCTTAGAATTGAATCATTGCAAGAGGAGTTAGTTGAATTAGCAGAGTCAAATAATCATCGTAGTGATTGCTTTTTGGAGATTAATCGTAAAGGGTGTCAAGTTGTCCAACTTGGCGACTTACGTATTGCATGTGCTTGGCCTCCGTTTGCAGATGCTAGAGAAATTACCATTGTCAGGCCAGTAGCAAAACTACAAATTACAGATTATCAATTAGATCCAAGATTGATAGAGAGGCTCTCTAATCATCATAGAGGCGTTTTCATTTGTGGAAGGCCCGGATCTGGTAAAACAACATTAGCTCAAGCAATAGCCGAATACCTTGACAATGATTTGGGAGCCATGGTCAAAACTATGGAGTCTCCAAGGGACTTACAATTAGCAGATAGGATAACCCAATATGCTCCATTGGAAGGGGACTTGGAGAAAACCGCTGAGATTATATTCCTAGTGAGACCAGATTTTGTTATCTTCGACGAAGTTAGGAGAGCGCGTGACTTTGAGATATTTGCCGATGTTAGATTGGCCGGTGTTGGCCTACTGGGCGTAACTCACGCCAACTCCGCCCTCGAGGCAATTCAGCGTTTGATTGGAAAAGTCGAACTTGGCTTAGTTAGCCAAGTTCTCGATACAATTCTTCATGTTGAGGCGGGCGCAATCCAGCAGGTATTGGAACTTCGAATGACTGTAAAAGCTCCCACAGGTATGCAAGAAGAATTAGCCAGGCCAGTGATTGAAGTCGTGGAATTTCCGAGTGGAAAAATAACCCATGAAATGTTCGCCTTTGGCTCAGAAATCGCAGTAGTTCCTGTTGAAGGCAATTCTAGAGGTCTATCTCCAATGAAATCTTTAGCAAAAGAAGCCCTAATTCAGAAAATACGAGAATGGATTGGAGTTGAATCCCAAATTCAGATTTTAAGCGATGCCAGTGCTAATATCTATGTTCCAAGTAACATGATTTCTACCCTTGTTGGCAGGGGCGGCGAGAATATCCGTCAACTACAGGATGACTTAGGGGGCATCGCTCTTTCTGTAAAATCACTTGACGAAATGCCAGAAGGTATGGACAGCCCTAGAAGCCGTTACCGGGGAGATAAACAGGATAGCAGAAGCAAAGCAGGTCGCGCATGGGAAAACCCTTCTAGAGGCTCTAAAGGCCGAGGAAGAAACAGCAAAAAAGGTCGAAGATAGCGAAAAGGCATATTGTAATCAATAAAAGGGCTTGATTTTAATAATGAAGACAAATAGCCGCGGCTATGAGCACTGAAGATGGGCAGGGCGGAGAACAAAAGAAAGAGGGTGACGCGCTGGTTGCCTTTTTACTTGAAAACAGGACTTTAATGAATTTTGCATCAATACTAATGATTGTCTTTGCAGTATGGGCAACAATCGAAGTAATCACAAATGCATACGGCGCCACATGGTGGCCCCCTGAAACAGGAATTCCAGCCGATGAACTTTTCAATAATCCAGATCGAACACAAAATATCAACAATGGATTAATCATCGGCCTTGGCGCAGTGTGCGGAACTCTAGGGTTTTTAATTCAATACTTTTACCGCGCAGCACCCTACGTTGATGCGTCCATGGCTGCTACTGCGGCGATAATAATCAAGCAAGCAACTGCTGGAGTCACTGGCGTAGTTGATGCCGATGAAGTAATTGCCAAGGCGGAAGTTGCAGCAACGATTGCTGCTGATAATGCCATTAGGAAGCAACTTGGAGACGACGATTCTCCTGCTGAAGAAACAATCAAACCAGTTGAAACAGCAACTGAAGAAGAAATCGAAGAAACAGTGGAAGAACCAGTGGAAGAACCGGTTGAAGTAAAAGAAGAAAAAGTAGAACAAAAAGTAGAAGAAAAAGCCACTAAACCGAAATCCGGTGGCTCTATCTCTTCACGAAAATTCTGAGGTGAATTAAATGTGGGAACATAAAACAGTATCAAATAAAGAAATGAAGAAGACAGACAGAATGAATCCTAGTGAGACATATGTCAGGTTAATGGACGAAGTCGAAGCAGCCGTCTCGAACGCACAAGTTGATAAATTCAATCACGAAGCATTCTTAGATTATCTTCCAAGAACAGGTCCTTGGGAAGAACTACCTGAAACAGACATGGCAAAGGCCGACCCTCGTCAAAGGTACATAGGCCCGGCTAAGGCAAAATTACTCAACACCAACTTGTATCTTGGTTCAACATGGATTGAAGCCGAGAGATTCAAATTCGAGCGTAGAATTTTGACAGTTGCAGATTTCTTGAAACAAAAGACGATCATCAACGCCAATATGTGGACTCCTAAGCAACTATTTACAACACAATCATTCTTCTTCTGTTCAACAGGTGATGAAGATAGAATGGGTGGTTCATTCTTAACAGGGGATATGCCTGGTGATAATCACATATTCCTTGGAAAGAAAGATGGCGAATTTGCAGAGTGGGAAACAATACTTTGGGGACTAGGCCACAGAGGTGTAGTTCCAGATTCCGACCCATTGGACAAGTGTTTCTACCCATCATTGATGCACAGAGGCGTTTCATTCAACAATAGGCTTGGATGGATACGTTACTCTCCAGCTGGATTTGGAAAGGATGCTAATGGTTTCCTTGTTACAAGACCACACACTTGGATTTGGCCGGCAGTCAATGGAAACAGAGATACTCCAACAGCATTCAACCTCTTAGTTAACCTTCCAGACCGAAGAGCATCTTTCGGCGAAGAAGGAATTACAGACGTTTTCATGACTACTGGAAAAACATCTATGTATTCTCTAATGGGAATGATGAGTTCTTCTACCGTTAGGCAAATGTTTGGCGCAGGTTCTGAAATGGTCCCACTTGAATTCCACTGTGTTGAACCAGGACTTGACGAATGGATTTCTAGAGCAAGCGACGAAGACAAGTACTCTCGTTTATTCGAGGTTTGTGCATGTCTTGGATACATATTAACAGACCCACAAGTTGGAACATTAGGCGGTTCTTCCAAGAGAAGAAGACTACTAATGTATGCTTCTGACCAAGGTAACCTATTGACCTGTGTCAACGCAAGTCAAGTTGCAGATCATGCTTTGAAGTCCAACTATGAAGCAACCGTCTTCACTAAATTAGACCAAGCAGATTTCATGAACCGTGTAACACGACGTTTCAAGGCATATGCAGACCTAGTTGCTGCTTCGGATGTCGCCAAAGGCGCTCGCTGGATCAGTCAAGCAGATGTTGACGGAGAGAAAATGATTGGACCAAACGTTCACTCTATTCTTGCAGTTAGAGGTTACGATATTATCGATATGGAAGAATACATGAATTCTTTCGACGATATTTCGCAAGCACCAGAACGTCTAATGAGAAGAATAGTACAATCCATTGCCAACAGCGCACTGAAGACCATTTATCCAATGGACATACTTGGGGAATCAGCTGGTTCAGCACCATTCTCACACATATTTGGTGCAAAAGACGACAACCCTCTAGTGTACTATACCGATATTAGATTCCTTGTACCAACTTCTATTGATAAACTAAGAACCACAACCAGTTCAAGAGGAGCAGATAGAGGCAGAATGCGAGAAGCATATACTGGACTTACAAATGCAGACTCTATGACAAGCCTATCAATTCAAGACTTGTGTCTGCCATTCTTAGCAGACCTTGGAAAGGATTCATGGCAAACTGGAACAGGGATTAGAGAAAGCGAAGTTATCGTGGAAGTTACCATGGCAGTAAATCCAGCCGTAGTCTGGAAAGCATTATTGGATCCGACCACAAAGGAAGTATTTGATTTGCCAAAGGGCCACAAAGGTACTTCTGCTAATTTGTGGGGAGACATTTTCATCAACAACGAAGCATTACACAACAAGATGGAAAAAGATGGCCTCGGCCACTACCTGAAATTACTCAAAATGGCTTACCATTGGAGTAATGACGAAACACGAAAAATTCACAAATTAACTAAGTGAATCTTGTGAAAGGTTTCTTGAACAGGCGATTATTAGCCAGCCTCATGGCTCAACCAAATGATGGCTCAGGACGCGCTCCAGTAGCTATTGTTAGACCAACAACATCAATCACTAGTGGGGTAGCAGTTACTCAGAAATTAGTTGGTGCGGCGGTTGCCTTTGGCAATCTAATCAGTGGTACTTTTGGTCCAAATGGGTTGGATAAAATGCTTTACAAAACCAACGGCGAAGCTTCTGTAACCAACGATGGAGCCAAGATAGTTTCAGAATTATTGGTAAAACACCCCGCCGCTAAAGCATTCGTATTATTGGCAGAATCTCAAGAGAATGCTTTCGGAGATGGAGTAACGGGTTGCCTGATATTTGCAAGTGAACTGATGAGAGAGGCAGGGCGATTACTCGAAAAAGGCCTTCACCCACTGATACTGGTTAATGGGTTTAGAAATGCTTTGCAACACACTTTACAGCACTTAGAAAAAGCCGAGAAAGAAATTACCATAGAAGACACAGAAGGATTAATTTCAGTTGCTAAAACCTCCCTTACCGGGACTTCTGCAGAAACCAATAGTGATGAATTGGCTAGAATTATTGTAGACGCATCAAAACAAGTTACCTCCATCAATGGCGGCAATTATATTGTTAACACTGAAGACATTCGAATGGCTAAATCTGGAATGGGCAGTATATCTGATACAAAGTTGGTCAAAGGTATTGTTTTAGAGAGGCGATTAAAGCTTGACACATTACCTAGAAATCTATCGGCAGGTAAAGTTGCGGTATTATCATGCCCAATTGAATTACAACAAACTACCAGAGATTCCGAAGTAGAGATTTCAACTCCTGAGCAATGGGAAGCATTTATTGATGCAGAACAAGAAATATTAGACTCAAAATCAGAGAAAATTCTCTCATCAGGGGCAAGTATAGTATTTTGTGCAGAAAACGTCGATGACAGAATAATGCATAAGTTGGTAGGCGAGGGAATATTTATTCTCGATGGTCTTGAACGTAGTGGCGCAGAAGATTTGGCTCTTTCAACAGGCGCCAACATGATCAACCACATAGATGATTTAGACGAAGAGAGTCTTGGTGACTTCGAATCTATGTCGATAGTCAGAGTTGAAGATTCTAATGAGCCCAGAGATAGAATTACCTTGGAGGTTGGCAATCATTCCAAGCTTTCTACTATAGATGTGGGCGGTGGCGATGGCGTTGCAAGTGCTGAGATAATTAGGGGGATGTATGATGCGCTTCGCTCGGTTTGTGCGTCAATAGAATGTGGCTCAGTAATCTGTGGTGGTGGAAATTTTCACATGTCTGCTAGCTTGATTGTGAGAGAAAAAGCCGAACTAAACCCAGGAAGAGAAAGGCTCGCAATGGAGGCTTTTGCTAGAGCCTTGGAAGCAATTCCTGCAACACTTGCATCAAATGCCGGACAACACCGATTAGATGCATTGTTATCTCTTAGAGCCCTTCATCGTAACAATGCTCCAAATGGCGGGATAAGCAAAAGCGGTGAAGCCGAAACGCTAGAAGAGGTTCTCGAGTGTAGCGATACAATTGCTCATGCAATTGAAGCAGCATGTGAGACAGCCTGCGGTTTGTTAAGAGTCGACCAAGTAATTTCAGCACGTGGCGATTAGAATCTTAATCGCTATGTTCATGAGTCTCGAACTAGAGCGATGTATTGGGCATAGTTATGGTAGATTCTAGTAAACCGCGAGCCCTCCTTAGTGTATATGATAAAACTGGAATTGTTGAATTTGCAACATCTCTTTCCCAACTCGGTTTTGAATTAGTTTCTACAGGAGGTACGGCGAGAGTATTATCTCAATCAGGATTAGATGTAATTGGAGTTTCAGAAGTAACGGGTCACCCTGAAATTTTTGATGGCAGAGTTAAATCTCTTCATCCAGCAATACACGGTCCATTGTTAGCAAGGCTGGAAAGTGAGGCGGATAGAAAAGGACTTGAGCAGTTGAACTATCCACCAATCCAAATCGTGGCATGTAATCTATATCCATTTAGTGACGCAGCGCTCCAAGAACCAAAACTGGAAGACTCATCTCTGCTTGAAATGATAGACATAGGTGGGCCTACTATGGTTAGGGCATCTGCCAAAAACCATCGTAATGTCTTGATAGTTTGTGATCCTTCAAATTATGACGAAGTAATTTCAACAATCAAACAATCCTCAGATATCTCAACAATAGATTTAGCATTTAGACAAAAATTGGCACTGGAAGCATTCCAACATACTGCATCTTATGATTCTGCAATTTCCGATGAATTGCATGCCAGATGGATTGGAAGGCCAGAACAGTCTGGCGATAAAGACATTCAAACTGAAAGGTTGCCTGAGACTCTACTTTCTTCTGCTAATATTTCCCATTCTCTGAGGTATGGTGAAAATAGTCATCAAGCAGCTGCATTGTACATGGACCCTAAGGCAAAAGGAAAGCACTCAACCTTAGTTACTGCTATTGTCGAAGGAGGCAAAGATATGTCTTACAATAATTATTCAGACGCCGATGCTACTTTGCGACTATGCCGTTCTCTATCGACAGATGAGTGGCCTGAAACGCCCCATGCATGTGTTATTGTAAAACACAACAATCCCTGTGGTGCAGCATTAGGTTCAACCCAACTAGAATCATTCCAAGCCGCATTGGCCAGCGACCCAGAGTCCGCTTTTGGCTCAATTATTTGCTTCAATGAACCTCTCGAAGAAGACACTGCAGAGGCCATGGGGGCTTTATTCATCGAGGTGTTAATGGCGCCTGAGTATAACGGTAAATCAAAAGAAATAGTGATGAGGAAAAAGAATAGAAGGATTTTGACGATACAATCACCACAAAACAGACTTTCTCCTCTTCAAAGAATATTAGTCAAGAAACCAATTGAGGGTGGCTGGTTAGTTCAGACCGAAGAAGCCCCAGTAATCGATTGGTCAAAGGCAAAAGTCCCAACTAAGAAACAACCTACTAACGAGGAAATTGCTAGTATGAAATTTGCTGTAAGGGTTTGCGAGCAAGTAAAATCAAACGCAATAGTAATGGTTCAAGGAACCGCTACAGTTGGCATTGGGCCAGGTCAAACAAGTCGCGTAGAGGCAGTTCGAATAGCCGCTAGAAGAGCAGGCGACAAGGCTCAGGGCTGCGTACTAGCTTCAGATGCATTCTTCCCATTCAAAGATGGGCTAGAGCAAGCAGCAGAATCTGGTGCTTCCTCAATAGTTCAGCCAGGTGGCTCAATAAGAGACCAGGAAGTCATAGATGCTGCCGATGAAAAAGGTATTTCGATGTTATTTACAGGCCATCGATTATTCCGCCATTGATTGCGAAGCCCTCAAAACATTAGGCTACTACCACTATTTATGGCGCACTTTCCTGATAACCACAGGACAGGTTCTGTAGACCAACCTTTACGTTGCGCTATTCTAATTTCAGGTTCAGGTACTGGAATGGAAGCATTACTCAAATATCAAAAAGCGAAAGTTGATTGTAATCATCAAACCTCGCTTGTGGTTTGTAATAACCCCGAAGCGGGAGGAATTAGTATCGCTAAGGGTTTTGAAATTCCAGTTCAAACCTTTTCACTCCCAGATATTGAAAATAAAACCGAGCGCAGATTGGCCCATGAAAAAGAAATCACAAAATGCTTGGAAGAACATGATATTGAATTGATAATACTAAGTGGATATATGCGCTTATTGAGCGAAGAATTTGTTAAAAGATGGGAGATGCAAATTATCAATATCCATCCTTCCTTATTGCCAAAATTTCCCGGCGCACATGCTCATGAAGATGTCCTATCTGCCGGAGTTAAGGTCTCTGGCTGTTCGGTACACTACGTTGATGCAGGGATGGATACCGGACAGATAATTGAACAAAGAAAAGTTCCAGTATTTTCTGACGACACAGTTGAGTCTCTTTCTCAAAGAGTGAAAATCGAGGAACATATCCTCTATCCGATGGTTATAGACCAGTTATCATCTTGACAATTAATTGGGCAAAATATTGATGGACATCATCAATATATTTCCACTCGGGGAGAGAGTATGGGGACATTGGTCACAGGTCAAGCAGCAACATTTGTAGAAGAATTATGGATTGAAACCGAAAAGCGCTATGAGATAGTTTGTATCACTAAAGATGTTGCTAAGGTCGTTGCTGATAGCGGAATAAAAGACGGCTTAGTTTTAGTAAATCCAATGCATATTACTGCTTCATGCTATGTCAATGATCTTGAATATGGATTACATCACGATATCATGAAATGGTTAGAAAAAATTGCCCCCTTCTATGGAGTTGAAGGAAATCAAGGAGAAGAATATCACCATCATAGAACAGGAGAAGATAACGGCGATGCGCATCTTAAGCGCCAATTATTAGGTCAACAAGTTACAATGCCAATAAGAAATAGTAAATTACATCTCGGAAATTGGGAGCAAATTCACTATGCTGAATTCGATGGACAAAGAAGAAAACGTATTCTAGTGAAAATTATCGGAATAATTTAATTTGGAAAAACCCAAGATTAACTAGTCATCAACTTAATTTCACATTCATCTAAACGTGTTCTAGCCACAACATGGTCCTCATCGATAGCAAGTACAGCCCTCCAACCAACACTAGCTTGGTCAAATCTCTCACCCTCATGATGTAATGCCGCGATATGCAAGTTAGCATCAAGATGATTTGAATCACATTTAACCGCTGCTTCAAAGTCGCTCAGGGCATTATCATCTCTTCCCCATTCAAGGTATAACAAACCTCTTTGATGCCATGCTGGTGCATAATTTGGAGAGATACGTAATGCATCATTCAGAGGTGTTTCTGCCCTCTCGTGTCGGTTTAGTGCGATGAAACAGGACGCTAACTGTGTCAAGGCTTGATGATGGTGGGGCGCTTTTTCAAGTACAATTTCCAAATCCGCTCTTGCATTAGACCAATCACCAAGCACCATTTCGGCTTCAGCTTTCTTGAATCTAGCAAGTGTGAAATTTGGTGCTAAGTCGAGTAGTATTTCCGCATCATCTAATGCTCTACGACCTTCATCCAAGGCCATAAAAATACTACATCTGTTTAGTCTGGCTCTAATATGCCCAGGGTCTTCTTTAAGTGTTTTATCGTAGTATTTTAGAGCCCTATCTAAATGACCACTTCGGGCTTCAATATTTCCTCTAACATAAGTTATTACAGCACTTTGGCCGTGAATATCGGCAACGTCTATTTGTTGCGCTGCAGTCGTAATATCTCCTTTATCCAATGCTAGAAGGGCTGATTCAGCAGCTACTGAAGGGTCTTCTTCAGGAAGTAATCTACCGGCTCTCGCAATTGCTTCATCTGCTGAATCGATATTGTTCAACAATCTGTTAGTTCTAGCCAACCCTAACCAAGCAACACCTAGTTCTCGATTCAGTTTCAATGCATTTTCAAAGGCCGATATCGCAACCGAAAGCAATGTCGCATCGGTTTCTCCTGTACCATCTCTTGTTCGGTCTGCATTTGCTAAATGTAATCGTCCCTCGACTACGTGAAGTAATGCGTGGTCTATACCGATAGGAGTTTCATCAAGAAGGCGTTGAGCATCGTCAATTCGACTATCTAGGAGATACCTTGTTGCGATTTTGGCTCTCAATTCTCCATTCATCGAATCCTTTTCTAGAGCCTTAACAAGTGATTCTTCCGAAGCAGAAACAGAACCTTCGGTTAGGAGAAGATCTGCTTTGAGTAGGACCAAATCGACCCCACCAGAATCTAAAGCAACAGCATGTACTGCTGCTTTGAGCGCTTCCTTAAGACGATTTGACTTTGGAGCCAGTAGTTTGGCAGATAATGCCCATGCATCACCGCATTGACGGTCTAAATCTAGACACTTGTTGGCAGCCTCGTAAGCCTTACTATCCTCTCCTTCTTGATGCAATAGATTTGCATAACTCAGCCAATCTTTAGATTGAGTAGGGTCTTCTTCCAATGCCTTTTCTATCGCCTCTAGTGCTTCAGAATGAGAACCTGCTCTAGCACGCAATCCCGATAGTAGTGACCGGTCAGCAGCAGTATCAAGTCCTAAAGCCTCCAAGCGACGAACGTCTCTTTCAGCTTCTAGGTCTCCCATCTTTGCCAATAGATGAGCGTGCGCTCTTAGCAATTCAGGACTATCTGGCTGAACAGTCATCCTTGCTTCAAGCCAGTGCCTTCTCAAATCTTCATCTCCTTTTTCTAGAGCGATATGTTCTAGAGCTTGTAGAATATTTATATTTCCTGGAGAAGATGAGTAGGCAATACCAAAGCAGTTTTCAGCCCAATCATATCTTCTAAGTGCTAAACTTGCATGACCTAATTTATGTGCAGTAACTGGCTTCAAACCAATACTGCTAGCACTCATTTTGTACTTATCAAACATTTCTATCAATCTTAGAATCAAGTTAGAAGTTATTTGATTTATTAGATTTGAATCACCCACAGTACTTTCAATGGAAACAGAAGAAACCAATGTCTCTAATGCGTCTAGCGCTTGTGAGAAAATTTCACTTTCGTCTAAAGAATCACCAATTTCTCCAAATTGCTCCAAGTGTGCTATTGTATTGTGTGCTAGAAGTGCGCCGTCTAATTCAGGATTTGTGGCCCTTAGTGCATCGACCATTCCATTTAGTGTTGATAGTTTTGAATTCATATTTGCTACTTCATTATTCAAATGGCTAAAGTGGGCGCTTTGGCTTTGTTGAAGCAAAATATTGTTTTCTGTAACATTTACTAACCTTTCGTGAGTCTTTTTTAGCCAGAATCCAGTGCCTCCTCCAGCGCCTATGACAGCGATTCCAAATAAAGCGGTTAGTGGTTCCATAAGCAACGAGTTTTCTTTGCCCCTTTATGCTCATCGGCTCAACCTAGTGTGGAGGAGTCGATTTATCGACCTTTGAAATTTCTCCGATGAGGGCAATTAATCTCGAAAAACCCTTTATTTCGGCTTGTTCTTTGCTCACATTCAAAGGCTTTCAGCACCCATCAGTGTTGAGGTCACCTTATGGTAAGCCAAGATGAACCCCACTCTTCACAATCTTGGTTCGATAATCAAATCGATTCTTGGGCTAATTTAGGGTGGGAAATTTCTGAAATAGAGGATTATCTAAACGATAATTCTGAATTGGCTTCAGAGGCGCTACTGCGTGTTGAATACCTAGTCAATTTATCGACAGATATGAAATCTAGATTAGATCTTTCATGGGTAGAAAAGAACCCTTCTTACCGTGAATTGTTCGACCGATGGTTATTAGATCTTAACAACCCAATGAATGGCGAAATTATCAGACAAGAATACGAGTCATGGGCCTCCGATAACCGCCCATGGGAACTTGTTTTTCAAAAAGTTAGAGACGAGTGGAATGCTGTTAGAAAAGGAGAGGAGATACTTCTTTTCTTGGCACGCTGCGACTCATTAGACCCAACATCACACCCGCAGATTGCGGTATTACTCCCAATGTTCAAATCGCCAGAAATGTCTTCGAGACTAGACCAAGAGATATCACGCATAGAACAAAATGAAGCCAGACAAAGAAGGACAATATTCAATGCAATTGAATCTTTGAAAGACCAAGGTTATGATGTGGATTATATTCTTGAAATGCCGATGGTTCAAGCCCTAGAACAGATTACTGTAATCCAAAGACGGCACACAGAGCATGAAACAATCCGCTTGTTAATCATCGATCAACTTGCTTCATTTGATGATAAAATCGCACAAGATTATGAGACCCAAAGATTAGAGTTACTAAGCGAAGGCAATGAGATAGATTTAATGGACTTCAAATCTAAAATTATGGCTATCAGTGATGATTTGTACAAGCGCCTCGTATCAGTTAATGATGTGATTTTTAGTTGGAGAGAAAAAGGAATAATCTTCCCTCACGCTGATGCAATTCGCCCCGAAGAACTAATGGAATGGGAAACAAATATTCCAGAGATTGGGAACAGTGTCAATAAACATCTAGAATGGCTTGAACGTTATCAAAAAATAATAACTCTCTGGCCCGAAGCGATTAGTCAAGGAGAACCATATATTGGGTACCTTGAAAACACTGAAAATATAATCGATATTGTAGAAGATTTACAGCAAGAATGGAGGCGCTTAGAACTAGAATGTCTATCCTTGATTGAAAAATTCCAAAACCATGGATTATTACTCGATACTTATGAATCGATGATAGAAGGAGACCCAAAGAACGCTTTAGCCGTGATTACCAATGCTCTACCTTTATGGCAGCAGAGAGTCGATTGTATTACTGATTTACTAGAAATCGATATATCTTTTGAAGGAGAAGACTTGGTCAATAAGAGAATAGCTCTTCTCCAAGAGATAGAAGCGGGTAGTGATGTGATTGAGGATACAATTTCGATGATTCAAACTTACAGAAAGCGTAGAACAAGGCATAGGCGTATGCTTGAATCTGAACTATTGGATTTAGTTAAACAGGGTAAAGCATCCGATGAAACAGCGTCTTCTCGATTTAATCTTCTAGAATTTGAAGAATTTGTTGCCAATGCTAGGAAGCATGGTATGAGCAAAAACATCACAACCACAGGTAATTCTGTGGTAACCTCAGCTATCAATGAGAGATTAGAACGGAAACTTGTGGATGAACTTGCACAGTATAATGCAGCGGGATGGTATACTGGACATCTATCCTCACAACTCGAATCTAGTCCCATCGAACTTGCTAAAATCTTGACAATGGTTAGGGGCCTAATTAACAATCATGAATCTCTTAGGAGGAGGCTATCGGCGTTACCATGGAACAGAGATGTCAACTTAGCAATACAGGTTCAGGAACAACTCCAAGACCCGTTAAAATTGGCTGAATTATCAGATAATGTGCCTTCTTTCATGAAGCACCTTTCACTTAGAGAAATTGAGGATTCAGAATTTGAGTTTAGATCTTGGAAGCCAGACCCAATAAGAAAAACACTCCTTCCCATCCCTGAACAGATTCAAGCACCATCTTCAACCTTAGAGGAGGCCCATGAAGCAATACTTGATGCTATGGAAGAAGAGAGGGATGAAGATTTGAACGAACCAGAAATCGTCGAACAAATGGTCCCTAAAGTGATAGATTTAGTAACCGAACATAAAACGATGGAAGAGAAAGTCAATGAATTAGAGGAAATTATAGAGATTCCACAAATAGAAGAGAACCAAGAACAGACACAACCCCCCAATTCCGATAATAAGTCTACAATGAAAGAGAAGCCAAACCTCAATGAACAGAATCAATCTTTGGATAAATCATCTTTCGAGGCTTACAAAAGCCTACTACTAACTTTAGGTTTGAAAGAGACAGCCCAAATGTTGCAGAATTCAAATCCCGATTCCGTTAAACTACTGCGTAAATCCTTGGCAACCCATGTTGGTGTTGAACCAAGAGACCTAAGAATTGACCGAATGCTCAGAGTTCTTCTTAGATTATTGCCTAATGGGGATGAAAACGACGTTGTTAGGAGCGACCTAGTTACTAGAATCAACACTTCACTTCCTAAATATAACAAGTGGATGAAGTCACGTTTAGAGGCTCGCCATTCAGGTTCAAAAGGTAATTTTCTCATGGATAGTAAGAACCTTGGAAACGCATTAAATCGTATCCCCGGCCCTGGTTTTGCTATACCACTAAACAAGGATGACAAAGTATTACCAAATTCTCAAGACTTAGGAGAACTATCTCAAGAAGTAGAAATATTACTTAGAAGTATGAATCTGCCATCTGCTAGTGGGATTATAGTAGAGGCAGCGTGAATTCACTTTAGTTCATTAAGCAATTCATTTTGTTCATCAGGCGAAAGTGATTCCTCGATTGGTGACGCCTTTACAGCTATTTGAGGAGCATCTGGTAGGGGCGCGTCTAGTGGGACTTCACCCGCATCAATCGGTGCTAAGCCCAAGCCGATAGGTGGAGGTAATTGCCCTCCTGGGAGTGATAAAGCTCCACTAGGCGGCAATGGCGGGGGCAAAGTAGCAGGTGGTAATGCATTATTCATTGGGGCTAGTGGTGGCGGCGGAGGCATTGTATTGGATGTAGGTGGGCCACTTTGTTGAATCGGGGTAGGTGGCAGCATTTGGTTAGTTTCCGGCGGTGCAGGTGGCGGTAATTGATTAGATTGTGGCGGAGCAGGCGGAGGCATTTGGTTGGTTTCTGGCGGTGCAGGTGGCGGTAATTGATTAGATTGTGGCGGAGCAGGTAGTGGCAAATCATTAGTCATATTTTGTGGAACTTCCACCTTTTCAACAGGTGGAGTGATTGGAGGTAAAGCAGGGATATTTTGGTTAATCGGGGCAGCATTAGTTGTAAGAGGGGCCATCTGGTTAGGTTGCACAGCCATAACTGGAGGAATAACTTCAGGGGGTTTTGCCAACGATTCATGTAAATCTTCAATAGATTTTGTGTCAAAGTCACCGGTCTCGATATATTTCGCCATTGTCGGGCCAATTAGAGCCATACTTGCACGAAACATTGCTCGGTTTGAACCATAACCAGTTAGAATAAGTCTATGCTTTGAACCATGAGATGAGAACTCTAGAGTATGGACTTCAAGATGCATATAGATCCAACCGATCAGACCTACTCCGAGCAATAATTGACCAAAAAGAGAGAGTAATGCTACAAAACTAAAACCTAGTCCCACTATAAATGCAGCAATCCATAACCATTGGTGTTTGTGCATTAATTCATTATGGGTATGTGAAAAACCAGTTAATTTTTGTTTCATAACCGTCTTGACATTCAATCTTCTTTGACCATCCTCGCCGTAAGTTGCTTCAACAATTCTAATCAGATCATCATTGACCACTATTGAAGTTGAATTGAGTCCATCTGGACTTTCATTCAACGGGAATTCTTGGACAATATCTCTGGTTTGAGCCATTATTGGAGCAGACCTAATCGGCAAACTCCAAGGTATATTCTCAATGATATCGCTTTGTGGTGCATCCTCTTGTTCCGCACTAGGGGTAGAATCATCAATTTCTTCAGAATCAATTATTTCCTCAGTTTTTTCATCTTTTTCTTCTATTGTCGAGAAAGGGTCATCATCATCAGGCCAACTCGAAGAATCACCTTCGCTCATAAACTAGGCACACGCTACGATATTGTTAATATTCCCGCATAGATGGAAAGTACCTTTTTGACCTTTTTAGATGCCTAATAAATAAAAATATGCTCTATGCCATTATTTCAATTGAATGTCTAGTGAGGTTTTGGCAATCCTTTTGGTAACAGTTTATCAGATAATTGATTTGAATAGAGCCATTATGTAATAGAGCAGAAGCACTATTGTTAGTGGCGACTATTTAGTTAAGTCGGCTGCTTGGAGGTCACTATAAGTTAGCAACTTCGCCTTTGAACTATAATAAATTATAATCAACGGTGAGTGTCAACCAACCAAGACTTGACGTCATCTCTCTCTTGGTAACCCTTGCCGGCTTTAGTGCCAACAACAGTTTCAATAGCAGCAGTTGAAGCGATCTCGAGTGTTCTTTCACTTACAGGTCCATTGAATACAATCGCTATAGCGCCATCGGCTTCTTCAGCCGCCTTCGCTAACTTTGAAGGGCCAACAGGTTCAGAAATAGTTCCATCAACCATTACAAAGAGAGCTTTCTTAGGCTCCAATGCGTCCAAGTGGTCAAAGAATTCATGAACTTCAGCAGGTGCTTCTTTCTTTTCGAATGTAGTTTCCATCTCTTCTGCCCAGTTTTTGTCTTCAACGCCAGCCTTCTTATCGTCAGCAGCATGTTTCTTACTGATTTGATGTCCAAATTTATTTGCTTCAACTTTCATTGAAAGACATTTTGTAACAGTCTTTTGAGGTAGTAACTCCCACTCTTGACCTACAGGTGCTTGAGCAACGAAGTCAACTTTCATCATTTCAATTAATTGGCTAAACAACATTTCTCCACCTCTATCACCATCTATTGCTAATATGACAGTTTCCTTTCCATTTGCCAAGTCAATTAATTCCTGCTTGATCTCTCCAGCACCATCGGCACTGATAGCATTTTTAACACCACAGTTTAACAAATTCCTAACATCGTTTCGGCCTTCGACAACGATCAAAGACGATGACGATTCAACATTCGGTCCACAGGTTAATCCATGGAAGGATGTTGCAGTTCCAACAGTTAGTACAGAACGTACTTCTTCTATTACAGTCTTTGATGCAGCTTCTCCAGAGTTAACCATCTTGAGTAGCAGTTCCTTAGCTCTGTCAACGACAGTAGTTCTCTTTGTCGCACGTATATCTAGGATTTCCATTACAGTAATCTTAGCCGTACATGGGCCGATTCTATCGATTGTTTCTAGTGAAGATGCAATAATTGCAGTTTCAACATTGTCTAGGCTACTTGGAATCAAAATCATACCGTGAACTTTGCCACCTTTAGATTCCATTTCAACATCAACGTGACCGATCCTTGCGGTTCTTTGCAATTTTCTTAATTCTAATTCATCCCCGAGAAGGCCCTCGGTTTGGCCCATTATTGCTCCAATAATGTCCTTACGTTGAACTGTCCCATTTACCTTAATATCAGCGCGAATTTGATACTTCATCGCCTTGCTCTGCTTTGGGCCGTGCCCTCCGCGATTGTTTGGTTTCTTTCCCATTTGAATTTCTCCTTTAGTATCCACATCTCTGAGCCAAATAGCAGGGAGAATTCTCCGCTACTTATCTGGAGCATCATGACAAGTCATGTGCGTGAACAGGATGTGAACAATATATCGGATTGGCCAATACTTATTTAATGCTCTTGTCTAAAAAACGTGAAATCATTGTTTTTTAGAGAGCAACTAATTCAAGAACAGTAAGTGCATCGGCGTATTGTGTCCGAGGTTCTGTGTCATAGTTTGGAAGTTTTCCAAAGTACCATAGAAGTTATGCTGGTGGACGGAGTTCTAACTAGAGAAGAGAAAAGACTCGTAATTAAATTAGCCAGTGCATTAAATCTTGATGAAGATGAACCCTCAAAAATATACGAGGCCGTAAGAACTGGTAATAAATTATCAGGAGGCTCACCAATTACTCTTTCAGGTGCAAAAGACATTTACACCAAAGTGTTTGAGATAGCGATTGTAAATGCTTCACTTTCCCGAGATGAATTTAGAGTATTGGCTCATTTAAGAGATATTTTCCAAATAGATGATGAAGAACACTCTAACATTGAAGTAAAACTTCGTGAAATAGTCAAAGAGAAATTCGAAGACCCTAATGTTATTAATAAGATGCTTGGGACTCTTAGAGACTCTGTTAGTTTGGTCGGCGACTTGTTTGATGTTGTTCGTAAGAAATCAACAGACGGTGCTAAAAAATGAACCTTCAGTTAGATGAATTGCTGGCAAATACGCCGACAAAAACTCTCAAATCAAAGCGCAAGACAATGAAATTTTTGTTGACCGCATACAAGATTTGTACACCTGGTATGATTACTAAGCCTAGAACAGATATCCTTGCTAAACAAGGAGCATTCACATTTCATTATGGCAGTACTGACCCAGAAATACGAACCCTAACTTCTTGGCTTTTAACGAATTCAACTAACCGTAAGCATCTGGCTAAACTTATCCCTAAGTTATGGAGAAGACATGGCAGAGAAGATTTAAAATTAGTAGGGCTACTCCTTGCAAACCTATCTTCTGAAGACTTGGGCGAAAACCCTTGGATAACCCTCATTCATCTTTTCAATGACAGTGAACCGTTAGAAACAATTCTAGAGATTGCAGAAGAAATGAACCGTTCAGAAAACAAAATCCCGGACGATGAATGGTTGATTGCAATGGCTGAGCAAAGTTCACTTTGGCACCAAATAGCGTTGTTATTTATCTCAATAAGAGAACAAGGGGCTGGCGATTTAGAACACCTGATAACAACAGCCCCAAGCGGCGGAGAATTGTTCGAAAAGATTCGAAAGCGACTTTTAACATCCAATAATTCAAACGCCGCCTAGTTGTCGAACAACCATGACTGAGCGGTTTTTACCAACCGAAGATCCAGTGATGGAGGCTGTTTTACAGTGGACAGTTCAAAGAGACGCTCAAGATGTTCGACGCCTTCTAGAATGGTTGCCTGAGGCGCGTTCTTCCAGAGAGAGAAAAGCCCTCTTGGAGAGGGTTAGAAGTTTATTGTTAGAATTAGAAGGGGCTATGGATCGCCTTGATGAATTACATTGATGATGATTATGACTACTATTGTTATTCTTGCTGGTGGCAAAAGCATTAGGATGGGACAAGATAAAGCTATGATGAATGGGGGTGTTTCTCGGCTTTGGAACATGTACTCTTCCCTAGGGGCGGAGCGAATTATCACATTGTGCGGCGAAGAGTCCAGAATTGATTTATTTGAAGGAGAAGTATGGCCAGACCCAAAAGATATTTCAGGTCCTTTAGGATTAATCAAATTGTGTTTAGCCCAAATAGAAGGTGATATTCAGTTAGTATCTTGTGACGCCTTCAAACTTGTAAATACAGGTGCAGAGTGGTTATTAGAACATGATAATGGAGTGCCAGTCGACCACAATAGGAATCGCCAACCTTTGTTAGCAAGAATATCAAATAGAGACCTAATCGATTATGAAGCCACCACAATAAACGGGCTATTTACTAGATTCCCCTCTTTAGAGGAGACTAAACTTTCAAAGCAATTTAGTAATTTCAATACCAAATCAGAACTGATATGAATATTTCAGTAATGTGTGAATTCTACGCCCTCGATAGCATGAGTAACTTTATGCCCGTTTTCCACCACTGTTCCAATAATTTCGACACCGTTCATTTTTTCTTGTAACCACTTACAAATCAGTTCAGCCTTTTGCGCACTAACAGCCAAAATAATGCCAATTCCCATATTGAATGTACGATACATTTCACGAGTTTCCACGCCGCCAATTTCCTGTAGCCATGAAAATTCTGGGTGGACGGAGAGAGGACTTCCGATGTGCCAACCTAATTTATCGTGAAGACGTAACAGGTTGGACAAGCCACCGCCAGTAACGTGACATATTGCTCTAAGGTCTTCTATTGAGAAGTCTATCTTTTCCTGCGCTTGATGTATCAAATCAACCACTGGGTCACAGTATATACGAGTTGGATTGAGGAAAATTTCGCCAAGAGTAATTTTCTGATTTTCATTACCCGCGAATCTTAAGATTTCTCTGCCAATACCACTTGCATCAAAAGGCGCTTCACTAGTGTAATCATAATTTGAGTGTTCGATAATTCTGCGAACTAAAGAGTACCCATTAGAGTGAATACCAGACGATGGTAGTCCGATTAAAACATCGCCTTCTTGGAGATTCTCACCAGTAATTGCTTCTCCTTTTTTGACATATCCTAGTGCGGTCCCAGAGAGGTCCAGTTCGGTTACAATACCGGGCAAGGAAGCGGTTTCTCCGCCCGCTAAAGTTACTCTAGCAAGTCGGCAAGCCTCAGCTAGAGACGCTCCTAGTGCAGCATGAGTTTCAGGGTCCGGCTTAGGGACGGCAACATAGTCAACAAATGCTATTGGTTCTGCTCCAACACAGAGCAAATCATTGACATTCATAGCCATACAATCAATTCCAACCCCACCCCACTGATTGAGCATTGAGGCGATCTGGAGTTTACTCCCAACGCCATCTGTAGCCAATGCGAGTAGATTGTCTCCAAATTCAATAAGTCCACCAAATCCCCCGGGTAAATCAACGGGCGCTCCAGGTGTTCCAGCAGGGCGTACTGAACGGCCCAAAGAAGCGATCAAAGAAGCAACGGCAGACCCTTCAAGGTCTATATCGACCCCCGCACTTGCATAGTCCATCGGCTTGGCCATGGCTATTCCATCCAAAGGGAACTCATGAATAATGCGGCTAATCCATTAATGACTTTGAAAGCAAAGGTAGACTTACATCTAGCCGGTAATCGATACCTGAATGAGTTCCTTCGAATTCTTGCCAAATGTGTTTTATGCCTAATTGAGACAACCTAGAAGTCAACTTACGACTTCCATACTGTATGCCATATTGGTCTTTATTTCCACAGTCGATAAACAGTAAATTTAGCGCCTCAAGGCTATTTGATTTTGATTCTATGAGTTTTAGAGTATCAAAGTTAAGCCATTTAGCCCAACGTTCCTCGTCAATATCACAATAAACCATATCGACAGGTAAATTGATTCCAAATGGATTCAAGTCAGAACTTTCTCCTGGGTCATAAGATGCAGCCATTGCACAAATCATCAAGGTATGAAAATCACTAGAACTCATTTTTGGAGCATTTAGGACTTCATCAACATACTTCGCTGGACTTCCATATCGCGAAATATGAGTTATAGTTTCAGCAAAGGTAGGCATGAACATAGTCTCAAATCCAACATCTCCAGAATGGCTCACTACACCATCCCAATGACCAGGTTTGACCAAAGCATTGTACATGGCTCCATATCCTCCCGAGGATTTCCCAATCAGTCCAAACTTTCCATTACAAGAATATCGTTGTATTATCGAATCTTTTAGGTCGCTAGACAACCATGTGCTCCAATTCCCTAAGATTGGTGAATCTACAAATTGATTACCTCCCAGCGAGGTAAATGTATCAGGTAAAACCATTATACATGGAAGCATTTCACCAGATTTAACTAATCTCTCATGACGTTGCAGAATACTTTCCGAAAAGGCCTTCCAACCAGCTCTTGCTGGTCCTGAAGAAGTAAACGGAGCGAGATAAATTATAGTAGGCAATTTAGTGCCTTGCTGCATTAATTCAACTCCTTTGGGTGAAATATGAACTATTATTTCTCTTGAGGTAGGGTCTCCAAGACGATTTTTTAGGAGTTTTGAGTCCAATATATATCTATCAACTTGGCCAAGAACAGGCTCGAAAGAATGTTTGGGCATAGACACTCTAGAAGTTCCTCACTCATTGGTTCTGCGGTTCTGGAGAATGTGCATAGGACATCATAGTTTTTTGATAAAAAGAGACACAGAGGCTCCATCTTTCCAGTGGAAACCAAGGGGTGAGGGGAGGCCATGAAATCATTTCATATACTGTTGCCAATTATCTCTAATAGTCGCGAGATTGAGTAAGGAGGTGAGAAGTTGTTACAAGAGTTTGATTTACCAGCTAGATGGACTTCTATGATTCAAGATTTGTACGCAGAAGCAGTACACAATCTTGCTCAAAACTGGCCAGACGACCAATCATTAGAAGTCTCTTACAGAATCATCGAAGGTTTTGATGATGAATTCGCTCATGATATCATAGAACACCCCGAGTTACATTTCCATGCTGCAAATCACGCACTTAGGCAATTTTTACGTGATGCAGGCCACCCTAACATGTTCCCCTTCGTTAGAATAGTCCACTTACCTAGTGACCAGATAAGAGTAGTCTCACAACTTCGCTCCGATGACATTGGACAAATGTTGGCTATTGACGCTGTTACAACAAAAATTTCAGGCGTAAGACCTAGAATATATTCAGCATCATTTGAGTGCGCATCTTGCGGCCACGCCATAATAATCAACCAACCCAATGAGCAAGAATTAATCGAACCGATTGAATGTTCGCAAATAGACGGTGGTTGTGGAAAGCCAAAGAGGCAGACAAGATTTGTATTACAGCAAGAAGATTCAATTTTGATCAATTCACAATTCATAGAACTCCAAGAATTACCAGAACAAATGAAAGGCGGAATTCAGCCCGAACGTATCATTTGCATTGGAGAGCATGACTTAGCAGGCAAGCTGAACCCCGGAGATAGGGTGAAAGCGAATGGAGTGCTTTTTATTCGCTCTCAAAGAAAAGGCGGTAAAGACACACCAGTCTTCGATATTTTCCTTAGAATCCATTCCCTTGAGAGGCAAAATGTCCCATTAGAAGAAATTAAAATTTCGGAAGATGAAGAATTGGAAATAAAGGAATTGGCCAGCAGAGACGACATTTATGACCTATTCACTAGAAGTATAGCCCCGTCTATATTTGGTATGGACCGAGTAAAAGAATCATTGATGCTACAACTATTTGGCGGAGTTGCTCGACTAAATCCCGATGGTACAAGAAATAGAGGAGATATCCACATTCTTTTGATGGGCGACCCCGGAGTTGCCAAATCACAATTACTCAATTATATGTCTAGAATTTCTCCTCGTGGTAGATTCACTTCTGGGCAATCAGCGTCAGCAGCCGGTCTAACTGCAGCAGCAGTACAAGACTCTGCAGCCGATGGTCGCTGGACATTGGAGGCGGGTGCCCTTGTTCTTGCTGACTTAGGGCTTGCAGCAATTGACGAATTCGACAAAATGAACGAAGGCGATAGGTCTAGTATGCACGAAGCGATGGAACAACAAACAATCTCTATATCCAAAGCAGGTATTAATGCAAGCCTAAGAACAAGATGCGCAGTATTAGCAGCAGCAAACCCGAAGAATGGACGTTTCGAGCCAATATCAGAAACACCATTCACAGGCCAAATAAATCTCGCACCACCACTAATTTCTAGATTTGATATTATTTGGTTACTTACAGACGATGCCGATGAATCTAAAGATTCTAAAATTGCCAATCACATAATCAAGAATCGTCTTATTGGGACTAGTGAATTACTCGTTACAGAAGGTAGTGCGCCAGACCCAGCCAAAAATTCGATAGTTGGAATACAAAAATCACAAGAAGGTGATGAGATACTAGCCCGAGACTTGATTCGTAAATATATTGCATATTCTAAGAGGTCAATACATCCTAAACTTGAAGAAGCTGCTCAAAATAAAATTGTTGAATTCTATGTTGAAACAAGAAAGAAAGGCGGAGAATCATCAGACAGCGTTTCAATAACCGCTCGTTCATTGGAGGCTGTAGCAAGAATGGCAGAAGCGAGTGCAAGAATACGTCTATCCAATGTATCAACAGTTGACGATGTTGAAAGAGCCATCAGACTAACAAGGAATTGGAGAAATGAATTGATGGGTGAAAATTTCGATATGACTACCATCGAGACAGGTAAGAAAACCTCGGTTAGAAACCAAGAGCGGATGCTTATCGAAATAATCTCAACTCTTCAAAATCAATCAACAAATCAGGTTAAGGTTGCAAATGTTTTAGATGTTTATACCGAGGCTGAAAAGTATAAAATTTCGAGAACTAAAGCCGAAGATATGATTGAGAAATTAGTAAGAAACGGCGATATAATGCGTCCATCAGGATATGATACGTTGCAAATAGTCTAAGTTCATGCGTTGCTATCTTGAATGATGAACGATTGGGATGGGTATGGCCGAAGTACATGTTACTGAACCGGAAGGTGAAGTTAACAATGCCACTGCTCTTGACCCAGAAGGTTTAGGTTTCATGTGTGGACTTGAAGTTCACCAACAACTTTCAACGGGTAAATTGCACTCTAGGCAGTCAGGGGAATTATATGATGTTACTATCGAAACCGTTCCAGATGATTGGCCTCGATTTTCACGCAAATTACGTGCGTCGAGGGGCGAGGGTGGAAAAATAGATGTCGCTGCGCGCTTCGAATCCAAAAGAAATCGCTCTTTCATTTACGCTCAATCTCCAAATTCCGGATTAATTGAATTGGACGAGCAACCTCCTTTAACTCATGACGAGGATGCTTTGGATATTGCACTAACAGTTTCTGCACTGGTCGGCGCAAAACCAGTATCACTTTTCCAAACTATGAGAAAAACAGTAGTAGACGGCTCCAACACGAGCGGTTTTCAGAGAACTACTTTGATTTCAACAGATGGAGTTCTACATACCGAGGATGGACCTGTAGGAATCGACGTCTTATGTTTGGAAGAAGATAGCGCAAGAAAACTCGACACGATATCCACGGATAGTGGCGAGCAAGTGATTTACAATTTGGATCGTTTAGGTCTACCACTGATCGAAATAGCAACCGCTCCAGACGTTATTACCCCAGAACACGCTAAGCAAACAGCAATTGCCCTCGGTAGATCTCTTAGGCAAACAAGAAGGGTTAGAAGAGGCCTTGGAAGTATTAGACAAGACCTCAATGTATCTATTGCGTGCGGCGATAGAATCGAGATTAAGGGATGTCAAGACTTGTCATGGATTCCTAGAATTATAAGATTGGAAATGGCTAGACAACTGCACTTTTACCGCTTAACAAATAAACTTAGGGAGTCAATGGATTTACCACTACTCCCTCCTGATAGACGTTCTACAGACTCTAAGGTCGAATATGAAGTAGCACAAAAGGTAGCCGAGGCATTACCGCTTGAGATGACAGATGTATCTTCTCAATTCGAGGATTGTGAATCTAAGATGGTAAAAACTGGTTTATCAAAAAACAGTATCATGATGGCTTTACCACTCCCTGGTTTAGCAGGTTTAATCGGAACGAAACAACTCGACGATGAAGGTTCTCAATTGCCAAGACTTGGTCGTGAATTAGCAGGTGCAGCAAAATTAGCAGGCGTCAAAGGAGTTTTTCATTCTGATGAATTACCCGCCTATGGGATTGAACAGGAACATGTGGACTTGGTTAGAAAGCAACTTTCTCTACAGAACCAAGATGGCTTTGTATTGTGCTTGGCACCATCCTGGCAGGCCGAATTAGCATTGGAAAGCGTCCTTACTAGGGCTAGAATGGCGTGGCATAGAGTGTCTCAAGAAGTTAGAAATGTCGTTGTTAAGAAGGGTGCACCAGAAGATGGAACAACCTCTCCAATGCGACCCCTTCCAGGTGGCGCAAGAATGTACCCTGAGACCGATATTCCTACACAGAGGCTAACTGATGAAATGTGGAATGAAGTAGTTTCCAATTTACCAATGACGGATATAGAACGTTCTGAGAGAATTAGTCAATATGATATTTCAAAAGACCAATTAAGTCAGTTATTAGCAAGAGAACTAGATGATTTATTCGTTGATTACTGTGCCGAATTGCCTCACAAGGGCTGGGCGACAGTATTACTAGAGAATGATGACAAAGATCCGCAACTTTGTAGCCGTGTCTTAATGGCTAAAGAGAACGGAGACCTAACTCGAGAGGCAGTTAATTCAGTTATCATTGAATATTCTAGCAAACCTCTTCCGAGCTTAGAGGAGATAGCAAAGTTTGCATCTGACAATGACTTGAAACCAGCAGATATAGGTGACCTTGAATCAATTGTTAACGATATAGTTGGCAAGCGGGCTGACTTCGTCAAAGAAAGAGGCATGGGTGCGATGGGCCCACTTATGGGAATTGTAATGCAAGCCGCTGGTGCTGCGGATGGAAAGGCCGTCAGTGCGTTACTTAGGGCAGCAATTCAGAAAATTACGGAGTGAAATTCATGCGCTGCGGTGCTTTTGTATTATTATTTTTGATTTTATTGAGTAGCGCTTCGAGCGTTACTGCTCAAGATGATAATTTTTCTAATCAGGAATTAGAACTAGACTGGGAATAT
>Ga0209666_1000489_pt1 | contig 30569 bp, 28 predicted proteins | sample SaaInlV_125m_DNA_FD_184679 | JGI IMG/M metagenome (GOLD analysis project Ga0209666, IMG submission 184679) | Marine microbial communities from expanding oxygen minimum zones in the Saanich Inlet - Saanich Inlet SI037_S3LV_10m_DNA (SPAdes)... | ecosystem: Environmental > Aquatic > Marine >...
TTCCGAGCGAGTTCAGAGGCGATGTGGCGAATGTTGGCTTGACGCTTCTGAAGGTTCTGCAGACGCATCCCAGTCATGCCCTTCATCAGCATGGATTGAATCTCCATGTCGAGGGTGTTGAGAAGTTGTTTCACCATCGCCCAGAAGTCTTGGCGTGGGAGCGGAACAGGCATATGGCGCGTGGATTGAAGCCGATGCGTGGAAAATAATTGCTCTTCAACCTCGCGCGATTGTGCGCTGTCTAGGTTGCCGAGCGTCGACATGGGTTGTGCGTATGGCCGACACACTTTGAACCCTTCATTCCACTTGGCTGAACCAATATGTGCGTTGATTCATATCGAATGGCTCACCTCGCGTTAGCGAGGTGGCAGAGAGTGAAGGCGAGAGCGGGGATTTTTGCCAACGGTCAAGGGACCGTTCGCACCTGTTTTGGTCTCATCGTGTTGATGCTCGCCTCAAGCCTTAGTCCCATGATTGGAACGGCTGAACAACCTGCATGGGCCTTGATTGAAGAAGATCAATCCACAGGGTTTGTCGAATTCTTTCCCAGCGAAAACACAACCTTCGTCGATGCCGAAATCAGCGATGCGCTCGTGATTGATGCAAACAGAACCTTCACTGATGCCCAACTCTCGGTCCAACCGATTTGGGGCTCATCCGCAACAAATGGTACAAATTTTGGAGTTTACTCGACCAATCAATGGAACGGGACCCACGATCAAACCAATGGTATCGGTCATGGCGGCCACCTCACGTTAGCAACCGAAGCCTCCCTCGGGACTGTTTCGGATTTCGAAACAACGGTTCGAACAGCATCAGGGTGGTTGGGCGTCGGCGATGACCACGAAGCATGGGCTATTGTTCAGCCCTCATTGCGAGCGCTGAACTCACAATCGGGCATGGATCTTCCTTCAAACGGGTCAGGCTCAGCAAGTTCGCCTTCGACGCCTCAGTCGCTTAGTGCTCTTTCGACGCGGGGGACAGGCGACCTTGAAGCCAACATGACGGGGTGCATTCAATCCCCCTCATACCAAACGCCTTCATTCATCAACAATTACACGCTGTTCTTCAGGCACTGGTTGGCATTGAACACCGACGACGCAGCATGGGTGGAAATAAAATCCAGCACTGGTCAATGGGTGGCCATTTCTCCAATCGATGGTTACAACGCGACCTCCACTCACCAAGAGAGCCCTCTTGCTGTTTGGAATGGCGAACAGGCGGCATGGACGAACGCGACGTTCCAACTTGACTCAACGATCTCGGCGATCCAAGAATCGGTCGAGTTGAAATTTTGTTATGCCACAGGCGTGTCCCAAGGCCTCCGTGGTGGATGGTTTGTTGACGAACTCCTTCTCCACAACCAAGGTGACGAACCTGGGGCTTGGTTCCACGGAAACCTTTCGGGTAATTACCTCCCAAATGCAGAAGGGCAGCTCGCACTTTCGCTTGATTTCATGAATCATACCGGTCAAACAGTCGAGTTGGAACTTTCATCCAACTGGGACATCGAGGGCGGCGCCCAAGATTATCTCACCGTTTGGATTTCATTTGACAACGGTTCGACCTACTCACCAATATCCACTCATCCGGGCCACCCGAACAATGGCGCACAGTGCGATGGGGTCTTTTTCAACGGCCCTGACTCGTCAGACAGGTGGTGCCCTGTGCTCTATTCCCTGCCGTGGAACACAACAAGTCCACAAAACGCAAGCAGTGTCCACCTCCGTTTCTGGGTTCAAACAAATGCCAACAACAACTTTGGCGGAACATCTTCGAATGGGTGGGAAGGCGTGGCCATCGACGACATCAGCGTATGGACCAACCGCGGAATGCCGTCTCAAACCAAGACAACGCTGGCAAACTTCACCACCCAACCATCCCAAAATAATGGTTCGAGTGACGGTTGGCTAACCTACGATGGAACGGCTCCGAACGAATGGAATTGGAGCCAGTCTTTTGGAAATAACGGGGCATCCTCAAACACTGAAGGTTTTGAAACTGGGTTTGAATTACCTGCAGGCTGGTCACTCGAGGCAACCTCAAACCGACGGTGGGAAGTTGGCCCAACTTCCAACGCCTCTGGGTATGGGCCCGGTATCTGGCATTCAGGCACCGGTGGTGCTGGCATCTACCTCGATGACGAGTACCGCAACAACATGCTCACTCACCTTTACACGCCAGAATATACCTTACCCGTGAATTCAACAGCCCGACTTACCTTCAGAAGCTGGGTTTGTACCGAAGCGAGTTGGGACGGCGGTGCGGTGTCGATTTCAACTGATGGCGGTGAAAATTGGTGGTTCCTACCACCGACATTGAACGGATTCCATGACCAAATATCGACCGTGAACAGTTACTCTCCATTGTACGGAGAGGGCATTATCGATGGTTCCAACGTAGCAGGAGGGTGTGAAAACACCATACGCGGGTTCGATTTGAAAACCTTTGATTTGTCAAACCTCTCAGGCATGGAAGTTCGAGCAAGGTTCACCTTCTTCTCGGACCAATTGATTGAACTTGATGGCTGGTACATTGATGACGCCGGAATTGAAATCGACCTCTATGAGCCAGAAGGAACATGGACTTCTGCTGTGATCTCACCAGATCCAGTCTTTGGATGGGGGCAAATCGATGGGTTTGTTGAACAGCCTGAAAACACCAGTCTGCTGTTTGATGTGTTGGATGCGAATGGACAAATCATTCAAGGTTTCACGAATCGAACGCTGCCAATTCCTCTCCCACTTGACCCAATGGTCCATGCCTCGCTTCAATTGAGAGCGAATTTTGCCACGAATCAAACGCTGTTAACCCCATCAATACAACGACTGACAGTGGGCGCTGTGCACTACTACGATGCGTACCACCATCAGCGCCTCCCTCTCGCTGGTGTTGGCCTGGATGCGGTCTTCATCGATCAAGATTCCCGCCTTGTCTCGGGCGGTTCCGCTTCCGCTGTGTGGTCCTATGAGGCCATGTGTCCCTTCCAAAGCATCACCATTGTGACCTACGGTGACAACCTCTCAGCAACTCACGCAGGGTACGCCTTGGATTCATGGACCTATTCTGAAACAGAGCCCCCCTCCTTGCGCCGCACGCTCTCTTCAACCTCCACGCCTGGGTTCACGGCCTCACTTGCCCTCACGTGGCCTGCTGGGGCCGCTTCAAACGGCTTTGTCTACGAACCCCACTGTTCGCTGGAGCCAAAGGCTCCAATGGTTACAATCGGGCAAGAAAACACCTCATTGTTCGAATGGCCAGTCGATGCACTCTCCACCAGTTTTGGGTTTGCGAAGGGACTTCATGACACCGATTTAATCCCGGGTACGACGGTGGAAAATGGAACGCTTCACATTGAAAACACTGGCACGCAGTTCGTGAATTTGTCGTGGATGATACCTGGTGATTCTCCACATGCTTCGGCTGCTATGAACCATCAAGTGCAATTCCTCGTCGAACTTGAAAGCAACGGAACGGACGGTCTTTTCTCACTTCAACAAAGCGGGCCAAGCCGAACCATTGCAGTCAACGACCCCGCACAGCACCACCGCTTGACGCATTCAGCATCTTGCCTCCGTGTAGAGGACAATGCCATCCTGCACACCGTGGCATGCACCGTGCAAGTGCTTCTGAATGGAACCTTTTCCGCCACTGTTAGTCAGGCGGTCATGGTTCCCTCACACCAGATGATCACCCGCTCTGTGCCTCATTTGACCCTCAATGATGCAGCAGATGCGTTCAGGCTGCTCAACGCCTCTGCATCGGTGGTGCTTCCACTTCGAATCACCACTCATGCCGGCTCCATTGCTGTTAACCTCAGTGCAACCAGTCAACCTTTGCTGGTCGATCGAATTCTCCCAATCTCACATCAACGCTGGTTGCCCGAAGAAACGGTCATTTTCGAAACGCAGCATTGGCGTGGCGATGCAAACCAACCAACCCTTGACGCCCCTGATCTTACCTCAGTGGAACTCATGCTCTCACCTTCAAAACTTCACATTGATGCCTTGGTTCATCTTGAAGTCATCAACGTTGATTCAACACCACAATTCCGTCAATTGGACGGTGTTGCGTACGCACATCTGATTTCAAACGGATCGAGCATTGCTTGCAGCATCAATGTCTGCAACATCACATGGATGGTGAAGAGCACGTGGGCTTTCGATGACATCGATGATGTGCATGTGCTTTCGTCTGCAACGGACATCAATGGCCTTTCAACGGGACCAGCCCATGCCTTCCGTCAAACTGGGTTCAATGAAATAGAGAATGATTTGGAAGTGGTTGGGTTTACCGTGCTGGACGCCAATCAGCGCAATCTCAACGATTGGTCCAATCCACTCTGGCCGTTCCACCTCAACACCAACCAGTCATTGATTGCTTCCGGTGCAGTCCGCTTCGAAGGGGTCGCCCAATCATTCGTCGATGCAGGCGAGGCGCAGGTTCGCATTGAAGCACGCGCTGTGCCTCCAATTAACGTCAGTGGTGGTCCAAACGAGTGGCCGGGTCCTGCGGTCAATTGGTCGGCTTCCTGGTTGGCGGAAGTGAACCAGAATGGCGCTTTTTCGGTGAGCATTGCTACCCCCTCAATGGATGAAATCCTTCCATCAGGGACGCGAATCCATCTGACGCCTCATCTTGAACGACGAGGGCCAGTGGACGATCAGTCCCCTTCAAGCCTCGACCAAACCTCACCTTCCTCTCATGTTCCGTTCATCTATGACCGGGTCCGGCCGAACACCATCGCCCTGCTTGCTCTGGATCCAGGTGGTTATTCACCAGCTGACAACCACTTGTGGATGAAGGGCCAAGATGTTGCTCTTCGGGTCACCCTCGAAGATCAAGAAGGGCTTTCCAACAGTCTTGAACTCCACACTTGGCTTGAATCAAGCGACGATACGAACTTCGACGGTGTGATGGATGCGAGCGAATATTCCTCACAAACGGTCACCTTCAACAGCGGGTTGACCGAAGCCGTCGTTGATTTACCGCTTTTATCTTGGATTGACATCACTGGCGGCGCCTCTTCAGGACGGGCAAGCGTTGTCATTCGAGCGACAGATCTTGCAGGCAACATGTTGCAAGGCGGGGGCGAGTACGGTGAAGCATTCGATTTGGGGACCATCTTCGTTCAGGAGCGCTATGATACCCTGATTGACACATCAACGATGACCTTTGACGATGTGAATGGATCGTTGCTCTTGGGCCACGAACACGCCTTCCAGTTCACAGTGACCGATGGAAATGGCATTGCTTCACTTGATGAAATTGAATTGGCCTTGCTCGGCCGGGATGCTTCCAACACCTGTTTCATTCGGTACATGCCTCGGTTTGAAACAACTGAAGCCGATGGAAACTGCTTTGAGACCCACCCGATTGTGGTGGTCCAACAAATTGGATTGCAGCAATCGTGGACGGTTGAAATTAAGTTTAGGCTCGCATGGAACCTTTCCAATGGTGTGGATTTCGGTGCCTCAGAACCGTCATTGAAATTGTTTGACGAGGGACAAGATTTGGGCCTTGGGCTGTCAAAACTTGGTGTGTTCTCGTGGTCGGTTGCTTCAGCCCTTGCGGTTCAATCAATTGTGTTTGAAGACCAAACTTCGCCTCTTGGTGAAACAGGGGATGTGCATCTGTGGATTCACAGAAACGATCTCGTCAATTTGACCCTTTACCTTGTTCACGCCAACACCACGATTGTTGCTGAACATGTGCCTGACACCGTTGAGGCAGAAATTCTCCTCTCGGATGGCGAACGCTCTGTCTTGACCAATGCGTCCTTCGATGTCGAAGGAAGGGCCCACACCCAACTCTTGATGGATGAACAAATCCTTCAGCATAACACTGGTTTCATCGATGTCATCATCGAAGGGGATCTCCTGCAATATGACCAACGCTTCGATCTCACCTTGGACCGATTCTCGCCTCAGTTGGCCGTGCCACCTGGCACGTTGGCTGTTGTTGATTCAAATGCCTTGGATGCGCAAGAGGTGATTGTCATCCTCACCGACCAAGAAGGGTTGAGTGATGAGCCATTGATGATGCATTGGCGCTTCCTCCGCGTTGGTGAGGCGCTTGACGGTTCATCAGGTTCAGTTTTCTTGCCCAAATCCGCTGGTGGAGGAACAACCAACACCTATTCAGGGCAAGTTGATTTGCGTCCTCAAGCAACAACCTTGCTTGAACAAGAGGACCGACTCGAAGTCTGGTTCTCAGCCTCCGATCGTTCTGGCCGCATCGTCACGGGGCATGGGACGAGTGAGTCGCCTCTCACGCCAAGTTTCCGATGGGTGGCGTTTGAACCGCGATTTGATGATCTTGTAGTGACGCCCTACTCACCAATTGTAGGCGAAAACATCAGCGTCTTTGTCCGAGTGGCCAATGAAGGTCTGCTTCCCGGCAATGTCACGGTGCAGTTGAAGGATTCTGAAGGGCGTATTCTTGAAAGCAACGCTTCCCAACTCCAACCCGGTACTTGGGTTGAGCACCGTTGGAGTGTTGAAACATGGACAACTGGATATTTGGGCCTCAAGGTGTCCATCGTCAATGTAACTGGTGACATTCCTTTGCCAATGGGCAGGGTATCAGACTCGCAGGAGAACAGCCAAGGGGGTGTTGATGCCCTTGGCTTTGCAGTTCTTGTCGTCATTTTAGCAGCGGGTGTCCTTGGATTCTCCTTGTATCGACGAAGGGAGACAATGGCAGAATTCACCCGCCAACAAGTCGACAAGGCCATGCTTGATCGAAGCCTTCCACCGCCGCGCCCCAAAGATCTTGATGACCTTGCTGAAGAGCAATAGTCAAGAACAGGGGGTTCGAGCGTTGGGTACAAGCCGGGGTTCCCGAGCGGTCAAAGGGGGTGGACTCAAGATCCTCTGCGTAAAGCTTCGCAGGTTCGAATCCTGCCCCCGGCACTAAACAAAAAAGGTGCTGCGAAGCCTTCAACAACCCATTGAGTTCAATCGACATCGACCCACGGGGATGCATCACAGGTGCCATTATAGTACATGGAACCATCTTGGAAACCCGCACTAAACTTCACCTCTTCGCAGCCATCATCACAGAAGCCATCTGGGCTTTGATACCAAAGATAGGTCACCCAATAGGACCCGTCCTCTGAATCTCCATTGATTTCCCAAGTGCTGCTTTGGAAGCTGACGACCGTTTCCTCTCCGGCGGAATTTTTGATGCGCAAGGTGACATAGACTTCCGCATCGACCTCTTTCTCTTCAGACTCTTCGAGCCAACCGGCCGCTCCGTTGAGAATTTTTACGGTGACATTGAGCGCATTGTTTTGGTCGACATCTTTGGAAGCGAAGGCGTAGTCATCCCCACCGTACATATTTTCGTAACTTTCTCCACATCCTAAGAGGTTAGATGGACCGGTGCAACCTGTCAATAAGACGGCACACAAGAGGGCGCAGCCTACCTTCGCAAGCATGTGATCACCATCAAACGTAAGCACCAACAAGGCTCACTGTGACAAGGATTGGAAGCACAATCATTGGGAGTTTTGGAATTGCTTCAGTGTACCCTCGAAGGTATGGAGCAATGATGGTGAAACAGAACAGGGCCAATCCAACAGCGCTTGCGGTCAAAAGAGCAGCCATTGAACTGGCATCGTCCATCGTAAAGCTGCAGATTAAATTGATCGCCGAAACAGCGAGCACGCCACCTCCAATGGCCATACGCATTGCATTCATTTCGCCAAGCGCCACTTCTGGCGCTTCTTTCCCGAATATATCTTCATTGAACCCCTTTGGGTCAATGTTCATTCTCAGTCCAATAAGCAGGGTGACTGCTCCTACAATTTGCATGGCAATTGCTTCATCCATGATTTGAAATTCCACAACCAGCCTTTAGTGGCTACGACGGTTGAAGTGAAGAATCGATTCTTTCTGCGCAACTCATCCGAAGCGACTGCGTAAGAGAACAAGCGCCACTAGAAACACATTGACCCCTAAGACGAGGTGCGGCAAAGAGTCGAGGTTTTGAGTAAGAGCCAGCAAAAAAATGACGATTGATTGCATGCCATAGCCAAGGAACGATGAGACGGTTAATTCGAAGCGCAGGTTCTTCGATCCTTTTCCTGAAATCTTGGAAACAAGGCTGTCCTGCCAACTGAAAAAGAGAACATAGATTGTGTGAAAAATGTTCACCATCGTTTGGCTTTCCCAAGGTTGAGCAACCGGGCGGACGCGTTCATCAATTCGGCTTGTCGAATCTCCTGAGCCCAGCACTCGAACGAGGATGGAAAAATGATTGAAGAATGAGTATTGGAGCAGAATTGAGAGAATGAGGAGTGATGTCAATGCAATATTCCATCCTAAAACGGTTCCAAATGCCCACATCACAGCAATGAGCCCAATGGTATCCGCCACGGTATCCCAATATCTTCCTACGTGGGACGGCCTTTCTCGAATCCGTGCCAGTTCTCCATCCACGGCGTCAAGAACACCTTTGACAATCAACAAAAAACAACTTTCCAAGATGTGCCCCTCTAAGATGAGCCATGCACAAAACAGGGAAAGCAGGAAGTGAATGTTTGTCACTTGAATGACGGTAATTGGTTTTTTCTCGAGGAATTTGGCAGCGATGCGAGCAATGGGGCGGCCCCATTCTGATAGATTGAGCACCTTGATGGTGCCATATTTTTGGTTCCTATCAGTTATGCTTCTATTCATCCCTAAACACCTCGCAGGTACACAATCGGGGGTACGATTGAGTCGAACGAGTCATGATTCTTTTTCAAACATTTATTCAATTTCCAATGATAGCCATGCAGATGCTGTGGTACAACGTTACCACAAGGCTCTTTCGTGATATTTTCAAATTGTTTTCTTACTATATCCCCTCAATCCCTCGCCCTTACATTTAATTTGATGTTTTGGAAACACAAGGAAACAAAGCCACTCTGCACGAAGTAATTACACAGAAGTAAACCCAGGTGCATTATCTCGCTTGCGGGGGTCTCATCAGATTCCAATCCCATAAAAATCGGATTTCAAACGCCTTGCGGAGGTTTTTTTTAATGCTCTCAAGCGGTCAATTATCACCATTTGTCGTATGAATACGTTGAAGAACAGAGCGACTAAGCCCAACATAATGGGATTGAAAACTTCGTTTCCGTATCGAGCGGTGCGCTACGGTTTTCGACTCCCATTCCGAATCTATTCCACCTACATTACCGAACCGATTATCAAGCGGTGGATAAAGCAATCCGAGTTGATGGTGTACGTTCACGATCCGAAGCGCGGACTGTTAAGGCCTGTTCTCGAAGGTGAGCGCCTCAAATGGACACTAAAAGAAAACCTCTCCGTTGATGCGACTCACTGGCTGGACGTGGTTGAACCGCTGCTCACCGAGCAGGACATCGTCCTCGACGTTGGGACAAACATTGGAACCATTGCCAACTGGTTGGCCAACCGCACAAAGCATGTTCATGGGTTTGAGCCACACCCAGCCAATATCGAAATGACGAGGGACCAAATTAAGTTCCGAAAAACGAAAAACATCACTCTTTCCCAACTCGCCCTTGGAAGGGAACCAGGTACACTTCAGCTTCATGTCAAAAGTTTCCACGGCCACCATTCCCTCGGTGACACAGCCGCTAGCCCCACAGTGGAGAAGATCGATGTCGAGGTTGACACGGTGGACCGTTATTGCTCAACTCACGGTATTGAGCGTATTGATTTCCTTAAGATTGACGTAGAGGGTTTTGAAGACGAAGTGCTCCAAGGAGCAACATCCATGTTGAAGGGTCACAGCATTGGATTTGTTTTGTTTGAACTTCGACATTCGATACTTGCTTCCGTTGGCAAACTCAGTAAGGACATTTTCACTCCTCTGACCGAAAACGGCTACTCTGTTTTCACCCTTGATGGAAGAACACTTACTGCAAGCGAATATGATCATCCATCGGATGGAGATTATTTGGCAGCAGTAAATCCTGAAGAGTTCGTGCCTCGCTTAGGCACGTCAACGGCGCCCGCTTTTTGACGCATGGAAACGGGCACTTTTGTTGAGACAAAGGCTACCGACGCGTGGACTGTATGTACATAGGGTATCCCGAGTGTTAATCTCGGCCTGCGGTTGCAAACCAAATCCATTCGAAATTGAATCCAGTGAGGAAAATAAATCACCTCTATAAACTCCATAAGGGGACTCTTTGTTTTAGGAACTTTTTTAAACTACGCTCTTTAGAATCCCTAAGCATGAGTAATAAGAATCAAACACCATATATGGAGGCCTGAAGATGGACCTGAAAACAGAATTGCTGAACCCAAAGTGGTGGCTGATCATCACGGCCTTGATGCACACCGTTGTCGGCGTACTCATGGAATTGGACCCGGACAACGACAACGAATTGATGGTCGCAGGAATCACGCTCGTCATACCCGTCTACATGCTCTACGCCGCCTTCATGAACGAAGGGCGAGCGCAGGCTCGTTTGGCGGCCGTGATCGCTGGACCGTTCTTTGTGTGGTTCGTATTGTGCGGGATTCTCGCTCTCGAAATTACGTACCCAACAACGGATTACACATTTGAGTTGGCGCCACCACCGCTTGTGTTCTGGGGGATGACCGCTTTGACGGGCGTTCTTGGATGGAACATGGACGAAGCCAAACCTGCTGAGTGAGCGTCGATTAATAGACAAATCATAGGGTTTCTGCTTGAGCTCATTAGTTTCTTGAATCCAAACTTATCGGCTATTAATCCGACCATTCAGTGCCTACCCACTGCTTTGAACCAACCGATTTGAACCGGTACCATCCAAGAAACCGTTTGCATAATAACACACGGGGACTTGACAGCAGCATGGACCCAACAGATGAGCAAGCAGGCGCCTGGACTGAGGCGTTTGACGCCGGGAAATTCGTACGCAAATCGAGTGAATTCCGTGACCACATTGGAGCCGACGGAACCTTTGATGTCGAAAGCGGTCGCTATCACCTGTATGTCTCTCATGCATGCCCGTGGGCCCATCGTACCTTGATCACAAGAACGCTGCTTGGTTTGGAAGACCACATCACCTTCGACGTCGTGGATTGGCGAATGAATCAAGATGGTTCATGGTCCTTTAATCCAGAGGAAGAAGGGGCGACTGCCGACACATTGAATGGAGAAACCAGTCTTGAAGGCGTTTACAACAGGGCCTTTGCAGGATGGAACGAAGGTCGAAGCATCGGTACGGTGCCCGTTCTTTGGGATCGACAGCACAGCACGATTGTCAACAACGAAAGCCGTGAAATTGTAAGGATGTTTGACGCATTTTCACAAGCAGGTTTTGGAAATGGCACCACACTTTGCCCACCAGAATTGCGTCAGGAAATTGATGCGATGATTGATTCCAATTACGAAGCTGTGAACAATGGCGTCTACAAATCTGGTTTTGCACGAACGCAATCGGCTTACGATGAAGCAGTCACTGCCCTTTTTGCCAGGCTGGATGAGTTGGAAGCTCATCTCGAAGGAAGGGATTGGTTGGTTGGAGAAGGAGCAGGGCGGCTTACTGAAGCAGATATTTGCCTCTTCCCGACGCTTGCACGGTTTGATTTGGTCTATGTGGTGCACTTCAAGTGCAATTTGCGTCGGATTATCGACTATCCGAATTTACAGGCATTTGTAGAGCGAATGATCGATTTGCCAGGCATCAAAGAAACGTGCCATTGGCATCACATCAAAGCACATTATTTCTGGTCGCATCAGAACATCAACACGTTCCGGATCATCCCTCTTGGTCCGCTCGAAGGCGCCCACACAAGGTGAGGCGTTCTTTCGTTTCACAGAGGCAATTGAATGATTTTCTTGCCCGTTGCCCAAGCATGCTTATGCGCAGGCATTGTTGCTGTTGCACACCGTTGAGGTGGCGAATCAAATTGATTTGCAGTGAACTCACAGCGGGGTTCGGATGCCCATTGCTCGGACAGCGCACCATCCAGCACGCGCTTCGAATATCGCAAAAGCGCCTCCGAAGACAGCGCCTGCGGTGGAGAGCCACCAAAATGTTCCGTCAAGAAGGCCAGTTGCAAGACCTCCTGCCAGAAGCAGGCCACCTGCGAGCGAAGCAATTCCGCCTCGGAGTCGTGCTGCCTTACCTGCTGCGTCAATGTTACATTCGAGTGCCATGGCTACCCTTCGAGTGCCCGGCTATATCAAGGACTGTTTTTCGGACTCAGAAAAGTCCTGCTTTATTCTGTAATCGAACCATCAGAGAGAATTGCATCCACCAGCGGGCCAAAGGTGGCGCCGTGTGGATGTGGTGAAACCACATCTGCAGCCGCCTTGACAACCTCGAAAGCGCCGCCGACAGCGATCGACCAATGAGCATATTCGAACATTGGCAAATCGTTGGGTGCATCGCCTACGCAGAGTAAGTCTTCAGGCGACCATCCCATTTTTTTGAACATCACCTCAAGCCCGGTGCCTTTGGAGAGGTGAGGTTCCATCAAGTGAATCGCAAAGCCTGTCCGCACAACCGAGAGATGTGACCACTCACTCGATGCGATGTTCCTCTCAACAGTGGCTAAGTCTTCGTCTGGAAAGAGGCACCATTCGCTTTCTCGCCAGCAGTTTGTTTGAATTCCATTTGGGTCCAAACCTTCCATTTTTTCTCCGAGCCATTCCGCCGCTCGTTTCGCTTCGCTTCCATCGGCTCGAACGATCGGTTCGCCCCATGATTTGTGCCAGAGGACCCCTCCGTTTTCACAGCATATTGGGCCACTGAGTTTCAAAAACCGCCAGAGCCCGTATGTAATGGCGCGCACGTTGCCAGTGGCGAGCACAACAGGAATCCCAGCAGCTTCCAACCTCCGAAGTGCTTCAACAGCCCCAGTGTCCAACTGCTTCATGCCGTCTGTGAGGGTGCCATCGATGTCAACAGCAACCACCTTTGGTCGCCAACCTGTAGGGAGCCACTGCATATCCCTGCGAGGAAAGATGTTGGCGTAAAGATTGGCTTCCTCATCTCACGCAGTTCATCCTTCGCACCATGAAGAAGGGCAGGCATTATTTGGGTCGCCGCCTCCCGAACTTCATGGACAGTGGAGCGGACGACGACATCTTCCTCTCCCTCGAGGAAGAGGCACCGGTTGCGAAGCAACCAAGAGTGCCAAAAAAAGCCCCTCGTGCAAGAAAAGAGTCCCCTCGGAAAACCAACAAACCGGAACCAGAGGCAGTATTGGATGCAGAGGTTCTCGACACCTCGTTGGTTCAACAAGCCACGGGCACCTATGAGTTAGGGTGGCCTTTGCTCGGGATGGATTGCCCAGACTGCGCTAGTAAGGCCACGCGGGCCCTCGACACACTCCACCAAGCGAACGACATTCATGTCTCTGCAACAGCAGGAACGGTTCGCTTCAAAATCGATTTGGAGTACGGGCATGTAGCAGAAGTCTCTTCTGTTTTGCGCTCACTAGGGCACGCACCGGATGTCGAACATCAGGAACTTTCTGGAGTCAAGGCTTCTTCAGTTGCTACAAGAAACGGAATCGAACTTCGGAAGGTGTCCAAATTATTCCGTCAACAACCAGGTGTGCTGGATGTCGAGCTAAGCGATGAAGACCGAATTATTCTGCAATTGGCTCCAGACGCTTCAACTGAATTGTTCGAAAAACGCAATGCCGCTCTTGAGCATATCACAGGCGCTCCAGTGAAACTCACCGCTGCAACATCCAACCGAATCCGACCTGACCAATGGCGATTGATTGGTGGGGGCATTGCGCTTCCCTTGCTTGGCCTCGTTCTTCTCGGTGAAATCCTCGGCTGGCCCGAAATGTTGCTTGGTGCAATTGCAATTCCCGGCTTAGCCATTGGTGGCAGTCAAATGTTCAAAGAAGCACTCGCTTCGCTTTCAAACCGGCAAATGGGCTTCCAGGTACTGACCAGTCTCGCCGTGATTGGTGCCGCTGTGTTGGGAATGTGGGAAGAAGCACTCATCGTAGCGATCTTGGTTGCTTTCACGGCTCACCTCGAAGGGGACGCTCTCCTTCAAGCCCGTAATGCCATGCAGGGCGGGCTCGATCGTCTTCCACGAAAAGCACGCAGGCTGACAGGGGTTACACCCGCCAAAAAAGGCATTGCCCAAGCGGTTGCATCGGGTACGTTCTCGCTGACCATGGCCTCATCGAGCCCAACACTCGGCGCTGATGGATGCGCTCTTCCAGATCCCAGTGCCGAATATGAAGAAGTCCCAATCGAACTTGTCCGAATTGGCGATCAACTTGAAATTCGAAGCGGCGAACTGATTCCTGCAGATGGGCGCATCGTGGAAGGGTTCGGTGCGTTGGACAAAGCGCCCCTCACTGGAGAATCCGTACCAGTTGAAATCAAAGAAGGTGACGAAATTCAAGCAGGTCTTGTCCTTGCACGTGGTCCGGTTGTAATCGATGTTTCCGCCGTGGGCGAAGACACTCGCTTGTCAGGCCTCATCGATGCAGTTCATACCTTCCGAGAGGAACCCCCCCGCTTGCACAGCATCATTGAACGATTCACTGCCATCTGGGTGCCCATCGTTTTGTTTGGAGCCTTTGCCGTGTGGTGGTTAATGTTCCCTGAGGACTGGAAGATTATCCTCCTTCTGTGGGTTGTTGCCTGCCCGTGTGCGCTGCTCTTGGCCACGCCTGTGCCACACGCTGCCGCGCTTGCACGCTCGGCTCACATTGGAGCCATTGCCCGTGGAGGCGATGTAATTGAACGCCTTTCAAATGTCAACCACGTGTTGCTCGACAAAACTGGAACTTTAACCTCTGGAAAACCAAGAATTGGAGAAGTTGTCCTCGCAAAGGGACGACGAAGGGATTCAGCCCTGAAACTGGCCGCAGGGTTAGAGGCTCGCTCTTCCCACCCTTACGCCATGTCGGTGATGGAGTATGTCCGCAAGGAAGGGTTGGAGGCGACAAAAGTCAATGTCATCGCAGATATTGAGGCTGGTGTCCGTGGAAAGGTAGGCGGCAAAGATGTAGCCTTCATTCGATACGATCGAGCCAAAGGTCTCGGTGTTACGGTACCGAAGGAAATCAAGGATGCGTACGCTGCAGCAGAAAAGGAAGGTCATGGTGCGAGTCTATTGTCGCGGGATGGAAACGCATTGGCGTTGTTTACCTTCATCCATGACGACACCCTCGACGGAAGCCATTTGCTCATTCCATCGCTCTTTGAGCGCAACATCACTGTCGAGATTCTCTCAGGTGACAACGAAGCAGCAGTCAAGGCGTTTGCCAAGAGCGTTGGTCTACCTGAAACCTCTGCTCATGGTGGCTTATCACCTGAGCAAAAGGTCGAATGGGTTCGGGGTCGTTCACAAACGCACGTAACCATGATGGTTGGCGACGGGTTCAATGATGCCGCAGCGCTTGCCGTCGCAGATGTAGGGGTTGCAGTTGGAAGCGGTGAAACCGTTAACCTCGAGGCGGCTGATGTCCTGGTTCCAGGAGACAATCCTCAGATGTTGACCGAACTGATTGACCTCGCCCGACGCGCCCAAAACATCCTGATTGGGAACCTTGTCATCAGCGTCGGCATCACCATGGCACTCGTTGGGGCGGTCATCGCTCAGATGTACGATGAGTTGTGGGTGGGTGTCCTCATTCACGAGGCATCCGTGATTCTTGTGATCCTCAATGGTGCGCGTCTTGCGGGCACAGAAGGTGCAATCAAGTTGCTGCGAAACATCTTCGTCTCTTTGTGGAGCGACACCAAGAAAGCCTTCTCAATGCTTGCTACACGCTTGTCATCCTGAGTCAAGCCCCACGCGGCATCTTCAAACCATAGAGCGGGTTCTTCCCGTATGGTGAGCACATGGCCAGAGTACGAGCAGACCCAGTCACGACAGCCCTCGCCCACCCCACACGCAGAGCGGTTTACCTTGCGCTTTCTCACGTTGATGAAATGAGCACGGTTCAAATCGAAACCCAACTGGAAGTCGATCGGTACAACCTCTATCACCACATGAAGAAACTGGCGTCTCTTGGTTTGGTGGAAAACCACCGCGACCAAGGGAGAGCTCGATGGTGGCGAATTGCTGCAAAAGTGGAACTTCCAGAACTCCTCCAAGCTTCAAAGGCTGTGCAGCAACCCGCACCAGCCGCTCAATCAGCTGCTGCATCCTCGACCACAACATTGCCAAAAGGCGTGCTTGATGCAGTGGATCACGGCGGCGAAGTTCGTGTCCTTGAATTGGGTGGCTCGAGGGATCAAGTTGGTGCCAAGAAAATGCTGGAACTTCTTGCAAAGCAACATGGGATTCACCTTGATCTGCCATGGAACTTTTTACCCGAGAGCATTGTCTTAATTGCCAAGAAACGCTGAGCAATGTGTGTGTGGAAGACATCAAAAACAAAGACACGGAGGCGGAAACATGAGCGAAGAGTCAACGGTTGAATCTCGAATCTCACCACCGGCATTGAGTTGCCCAAAATGTGGGGGCTTGTTGCCGAGCGGTCTTGGAACTCTCCAATGCAAACTGTGTTCTGCAAAAGTTCGAATCGACCATCCAATCACTCGAAAGAAGTGGGAACAAGAAAAAGTCGGTTGCCCTGAATGTGGCAAGGTTTTGATCGTGGGCGTCAACAAGCGACCTGCCCACCTCAAGTGTGTTTCATGCACCCATCATTTCACATTAACACCGCACATCCCTAAAGTCGAAATCACCTGTCCAGGTTGTGATCGCCAATTGCGAATGAAGCGAAAACCTGGCGAACGAAGGATTGACTGCCCTGCGTGCAGCACAGCCTTCAATGTCAAATTTTAAAGTGCCTCATTTCTCAAACCAAGCCTGAACATACGACGGCTTTGGAGAGAGGAACACCCCTCCAAAACAGCCTTCCTGTGGCCTTCACCCGTCGCGCTCCTTATCTATGATGAGAAGTGCATGAAACAGTGGATGGGATACGATGTTACCGAGCGCAAGCAAGAGTACTGAGGCACTCGATGCTGCCCGTAAGAAGCGTGAAAACGCTGACAAGGTGGCTCTCTCAGCGCTTCGTTCCCAATTTACCTCCACTCCTTCAACATCGCTCGACCAAGCGACCATGACATCGGCACGATTCCGCCAAGAAGAACGCCTTCGTGCTGACCTTCGCCGGGAACGCAGGTTGCGACAACAAGCGATTGCAGAGCGAGTATCAGCCATGCAAGATGCGCTTGCAGCTGACCTTGCTGTCCAGCACGAGCTGACCCTCGATCAATTGGAAAAGGAAATGCGAGAAGCGATGGAGCAAGACCTAAGCATGCTTGAGCACGATGCTCTGGCCCGCGAAGAATCCAGAATGCGAAACGAACTCGACCTTCGATTGCATCGACAACTCGATGCCATGAAAGACCAATTCGAGGTTGAGCAAGACCGCCGACTGGAAGAGCACAAAACACAACTTAAGGCTCAGATTGAATCGCAACTCCACGACGAACATCGACAAAGGCTCGACATTCAGAAAGAACGCCTTTCCCTTGATTTTAATCAACAACTGCAACACCGAATTCGGGAGATTGAAGCGAACATTCAGGCTGAAATGGAACGACGCTTCGAAGAGATGGAAGCCAATGAAATCTCACGGCTTGAAGAGGGTCACAACGCTCGCCTCGCAGAACGTGAAGAGCAACTCCGAAGGGGCATTCGCACTCGATTGGAGCAACAACTCCGCACCCGTCTCAAGCAACGAGAGGCGCGACTCAAGGCAGAGTATGAACGCCGAAGCCTCCGTTTGGAAGAGGACATCGCTGAGCAACTCCAATCTGAACTTGAGGGTCGGCTTCGTCAAGAAACCGAAGATCTCGAGGAACGCATGCGTGAAGATGTCGAACTTGCCATCGCACGCCGTCGCGATGAGGTTCGCGTCGAGATTGAACAACAACTTGAATCACGTCATTCCGAACGCTTGGCAGAGCGAAAGTCACGTCTCCGGGAAAAATACGACATCACCTTCTCCAAGGCTATCGATGACATTTCCCGCACCCTCAAGGCCGACGTGGACGCTGAACTTGAACATCGTATGGATGAAGAGTTCACTTCTTACAGAAGCGCTCGAGAAGCTGAGATTCAAAACCGCTTGGCTCGCTTCCGCTATGAGCGAGAAGCAGAACTTCGTGAGCAACTCGAGACGCGGTACGATGCCAAGAAGACCGACTGGTCCGAGCGGCTTGAACTTGAATTCCAATCCCGTGAAGCCTCAGCACGAAAGGCCATCATGTCCGAAGTCGATGCAGGTTTGCGCAATGAGCGTTTGACCTTTGAGACCGACTTGGATTTGCTCAAGGAAGAAACTTCGCTTGAACTTGAAGTGGACATGGAGGAGCGCCTCAATGCCTTCCGTGAGCGCAAGGAAGAGGAAGTCGCTGTTCAACTTGAACGCCAACTCGACAAGCGTGAAGAGATCATGCGAAACAAAGCACTCATCGATGTTCGAAAGCGTGAGGCTCACATTCGTGCTGAGATTGAGGCACAACTTGGCCTCAAGCGGGCTGAGATTCGCAACCGTCTCCAAGGCTTGACCGAGAAGATGGACGCATTCAAAGAAATGGCAGAGGACAAGATGCGAGACGCTGTGACCAAGCAAGTCCAAGGTGAACTCGACCGAGACGAGGAAACATACCAATCCCGTGAGGCTGAATACCGAGAACTCCAAACCACCGACACCAGGGCTGAGAAGCGCCAGATGTGGATGCAATCTATCTCTGGCCAGAATGCGCCAAGCCAAGCAACGCCTCGTATGGATCCATCCGCATTGGGCGCTCGCCCAGACGCTTTAGGAGCCGCAGCAGGACGACCAATGCGCGGTATGCTTGGCGGTCAAGCTCCGGCACAACCGAGGATGGGTCTTGCAGGCATGCGCGCCCCAGCGACCAGCAGCAAACCACTTGCCATGCCAGGCTCACCTCTTGTGAAGCCAATCAAGGCACCGCTCGGTGCATCATCTGCGCCAAAACTCATCCAACCAATCCAGCCAAAGGTCGTCCGCACCCCACTGCAGCCGGTCAACCAACTTGTTCAACCGAATGTGACACCTGAAGTTCAGGCCATCCCTCTACCGACCTCCGAAACCAGCGATGCGTCAGTGGCGGAAGTTCCAGCATCCACTGCAGAACTCGAGCAAGCCGTCGCAGAAGAAATTGCACCGATCGAGTCTGAAGTTGAACCGGTTGTCGAAGCAACTGATGCACCAGCAGAGGCAGTTGTTGAGGCGTTTGAAAGCGAAGTGGAAGAGGTTACAGAGGCAGCAGAAGTTGAATCGGCCATGCTCCGACCAATCACCGCCGTGTTGTCACCAGCATCAGCACCTGAACCCGTTAAGACAACGACGCTCAAACCCGTGCCTCCACAACTCGTTCCAAAGAAGGCGAGAGGAGCACCTCCAACCATTGCTCGAGGCCAGTCGCCATCAACGGAAGACAAACCCTCGACGGCTACACTCACCCCGGTTCGTCGCTTGACACCTCTGAAAATTAACCCTGTGAAGAAGGAAAATTCAGAGGAAGAAGATGAAGATGCTTGAGCCTGAACGCTGCTACACCAAGCATCGGCTCCTTCATATTGATTGAGGGTGTGGGGAAGCCATGAACCGATTTCTTGCGGTATTCATCGCCTTCACAATGCTTCCTTTGATTGCATTCGCTCCAGCGGTTGCAGCATCGGACGTGGTCTTGATTGATGCAGGCTACACACACCAAACTTCCGTAAAACTCGTTCACTGGGAAATGATGAATGATGGTAAGGTACTGACCGTTGATGGGGAAGGAAACCTCAGCGTGAATGCGTTCAGCAACGGCATCCTCGTTCCGCTTTGGACCATTGATCTGAACGTCACTGCTAACGGGGCACGCCTCGATGATGCCCAACTCTTGACGGCTGTTGCCCACGATGAGGGCGTGTTTGTTGTCCATATGGAACTCCAAATTGCAAACCGCAATATTTCGACCTCAGAACGAGTCAACGACATGGATTGGGACAGTGAAGGCGACCTGTGGCTTGCCTACTTCGGAGGGCGCCGTCGAGCAGAAGAGTACGACAGTGAAGGGGCCACTGGAATTTATTCACCTCAAATTCAGAGCGGATTCAACTCATTCATCGTCCTTGCAGATGGTCGAATAGCGATGGGTGGAATTGATTCCACAGTGACCATTGCCGATAACGGCGGTACAACGCTCACGAGCTTGAATGAGCCGGGGGGCATTGTGAATGCCTTAATTGAGGATCATGATGGAAACCTCATCGTAGGTTCTGCAAACGGTGCGGTGTACCGGTACAACACCAATTCATGGGCTGTAGAAACCCTTTCCCTGAGCCATGGTTCATCGGTTGTTCACCTTGAAGAGGTGGACAACAGCACCTACGTCGCAGGTACTCAAAACGGCAAAGTCACCATGATTGATGGGGACAGTTTTACCGAAGGGGAAACATACACCTCGCAAGGCCCTGTGGTTGGAAGCAAAACCGACTACACGGGTCAAGTTTACATTGTGACATCATTCCTTTCCTACTCCAAGATTCGCCTGTATGATTTGGATTCGGATGGGGACGGCGTCACCGACACAAACGATGCATTCCCAGCGGAAATCACACAATGGGCGGATGCTGACATGGATGGATACGGTGACAACCTCAACGGTTTCAACGGCGATCGATTTCCTGAAGATGGAACCCAATACCTCGACGCAGATGGTGACGGGCACGGCGATAACCCTGCTGGGACAGAAGGCGACTTGTTTCCTAACAACCCGGACCAGTGGCAGGATCGAGACGGCGATGGCTATGGCGACAACGTCCAAGGGCAAGATGGAGACATGTTCCCTGACGAATCAACGCAATGGGAAGACACAGATCAAGACGGATATGGCAACAACCCGAATGGGCTAATGCCTGATGCATGCCCAACACAAAATGGATTTTCAAAGTACGACCGTTTTGGTTGCACTGATTCAGATTTGGATGGTTATTCGAATCCAGATGATTCCTTTGGTATCGAACTCGGCGCCGATGCTTTGCCAAATCAAGGCACTCAGTGGTTGGACCAAGATGGCGATGGTTTTGGCGACAACACCACTGGTCAGCTCCCCGATGCTTGCCCGTGGGAACTCGGCAATTCGACCCGGGCCTGGATACCGAATGCAACCGCCGCAATTGGCTTCATCGAAGTTCCTTCATATGGTTGTGCGGACCTCGATGGCGACGGATGGGTTGACCGCACTGAATCGATAGGCATGGATCAAGATCCTTCCGAGCACTTCGATAATGACAAAGATGGTGTCGGTTCAAACGCAGATTACGACGATTCACGCCCACTCATTCAAACCGAACAAGATCATTGCTTGCTCAACTTCGATGATCTTAGCGATGCATGCATGGGCTGGCGCAGCGATGCGTACCAATCCTACCTCGGTCGCAGCAAGGGAATTAACGAAACAGATTATTCCTACGCTGCATGGAACGCCAGCAAAAACGCAGGCTTGTTGGATGATGGCGGCGAAGTCGACTCTAACACGCTCAAGCAAGTCATCAGCGTTGGTCTTGTCGCTTTTGCTGGTCTGTCAGTGGTCATTGTGGCCGTTGCTGCACTCAGCAAGCGTCGTCAGGCACAGAAGAACATCAAAATCTACGGCACACCGTTTGCACCAAAGAGCAAAACCAATTCAGCATCAGCAGAAGCACTCGAAGGAACGGCTGGATTGTCTGCCCAAGGTGGTGTTGAATCTGATGCAGCGTGGGATGATGACGTGGCGAGCCTCGACTTCACAGTTCAAGATGAAGATCTTGATGCTTCAGACGAGCCATCCACAACCATTGATGCCTCCTCGCTGTATGGAGAGGAAGACAGCCTCGAGGACATTGCAGGCATGCCAACCCAACCAAAGGCTGAGCCAGAAACGCCGGCACCAGAAGTGGCAGAGACACCAAGCGCGGGTCCACCTTTGCCCGCCTCAGGACTTCCCGATGGATGGACAATGGATCAATGGAAATGGTACGGCCAAGAATGGCTCGATAAGCAAAAGTGATTCGAGCCTTGAACTCTATCGCCAGACGATTGGCAAGGATTCACGCAAGGCGCCAAGTTCTTCGCCAGAGTAAACAGGCTTTCCATCCTGCTTGAGCGTGTTCATAATCAGCCATAGGACACCATTCCAAGCAGTTGAACGAGCGAAGATTTCCACATGCCCGCAAGCAGCAGCCTCCAGCAACTTGCCTTCGTCGGTGTTTTCACTGAACAGGGCACGGACCAAATTACGAGCATCAAACTCGTAGCCAGGAGGTCGCCATTCCATCATGTGATCACACCTTGAATGGAGCCAAGTTGAGTCGATCGACGAGGTGTTCAACCTCGACATCAGCAACCGCCTTCATTCGTTCACGGAGGGTTTCAATCTCCCCGTTCATCTTAGCGATTTTGTGGGCACGGACCATGTCTAAGAGCAATTCATTGACGCTCTTATGGCCACTCGTGCTGCGCATGGTGTTCAGTTGTCGTCGGACTTCGTAACTGACGCTCACAGACGTCATTCCTTCACCAGTCATTGCAATCCCTGCTCGTGACTCCATTGTCAAGGCTACTTAACCCCCGCGAAGGATGCAAACCTGAAAGTGTGGTTTTCAGACCTCTTTAGGAGGACTCAGCACGCTGGAATCAGCGGTTCTTTCGGGATCTGAGAAGACGGGGTTCTTCATTGACGCCAAACTCCCTGCGCATTTCTTGCACACGCTTGTGGAATTCCTTTGCCAAGGTCCAATATTCGAGGGAACCAGCACCAGCGCCAGAGTTGGTCGGCTTGTTGAGCAGCACGGTTGGTGCGCCACTCCATGGTGCTTCAGCCACCTTGACAAGCCTGCGAATTGTGGTTTTGAACAATTTGTTTGGCATCTTCTTGTTGACTTCGTCGCACACGTGGCGGCTCAGTTTGGAACGTGCATCGACCATGGTCATGGCAATTCCAAAAATTTTCAAATTTCGATTGATCCTGCGTTGAATCATCTTGATTGAATTCATCAACATACTGAAACCCTCGAGGGCATAGTATTCAGCTTGGACCGGAACCATCACCCAATTGGCTGCACACATGGCGTTGATCGACAACAAACCAAGGGAAGGCGGTGTATCGATGATGATGTAATCGAATTCGTCAATGATTGGCATGAGCGCCTCTCTCAACCTTGTTTCTCGACCAATTTTGTGACTCAATTCAATTTCTGCACCAGAGAGGTGGATGTCGCTGGGCAAAAGCCAGAGGTGGCCAACCGAAACACTGTCTGGTGCTTTCTTGTTGTTGTTTCGCAAACTCCAGGCATCTTGCATTGATTCAGTCAACTCTTTTGGACCAATGAGGTACTCTTCCATCAGCGGTAATTCTTCACCCGAGTCATTGGTGAGCAAATCGTAGGAGGTTTTCTTGACGTTCTTTTTCTCAACACCGAACGAGGTTGCACAGTTTCCTTGGGGGTCCAAGTCGATCAGCAACACCTTGGCTTTTGGAAGCCCTTGGCGCTTCGAACCTTTTGCGAGCGCAGCTGCGAGATTGACAGCAGTCGTGGTTTTGGCGCAACCGCCTTTTTGATTCGCTACGGCGATGACCATTTTGTACGGATTCAACTCTTCACCTCCTCTGACATGTGGAGGAGAGTCGTTCTCCTCTTTGAATGCAACCACAACGGTCCAAACATCAAGCCGGTTGGATGACCGGGACTGGAACTTCCGAGAGGATTTTTCGCACGATGTGCATTCCGGTGATTCCACGAATCTTTGCTTCTGGCTTCATGTTGATACGGTGGGAGATGACTTGCAATGCAATGCCCTTGATGTCGTCAGGAATGACGTAGTTTCGTCCAGCGATTGCAGCAGCGGCACGGCCAGTCTTGAACAGGGACTGGGATGCACGAGGCGATGCTCCGTTGGTGACACGGTGGTCTTCACGTGTTCGTTGAACGATTTCGACGATGTAGGAGAGGATTGCCGGATCGACGTGAACGGTCTCCAGTGCCTTCTGCATGGCGACGACCTTCTTTGGCGAGGTCACCTGTTGAACATCGTGGCCATCCTTTCCTCGCAACTTGCGTCGGGCAAGGATTGCCTTTTCTTCAGCACGGTCTGGGTAGCCCATGCTCATCTTCATCAAGAAACGGTCCATTTGCGCCTCTGGGAGCGGGTATGTTCCTTCTTGCTCGATTGGGTTTTGTGTTGCGATGACAACGAAAGGAGCTGGGAGTTTGTGGGTAATACCCTCAATGGTCACTTGCTTTTCTTCCATTGCTTCGAGAAGCGCTGCCTGTGTCTTTGGCGGAGCACGGTTAATCTCGTCAGCAAGGAGAATGTTGGAGAACAGAGGACCAGCACGGAGTTTGAACTCTCCAGCCTTTTGGTCGTACATGTAGGTCCCCATGATGTCTGACGGGAGCAAATCGGGCGTGAATTGCACACGCTTGAACTTGCATCCGAGCGCTTGTGCGAAGGTGTTTGCCAGCAATGTCTTGGCCAATCCAGGAAAATCTTCGAGAAGGATGTTCCCGTTGGAGAGAATCCCAACGGTGACACGGCGTAAGTTCTCATTCTTTCCAATGATCACCTTGCTGACTTCGTTCATGAGGCTGTTTGAGATGGCGGAAACTGTGCCAATCAAATCTTGAGCGCCGGGGTTTTGACCCATTGCGGGTGCTGCTGTGAATCCTGCTTCCATGGTAAGGCCTCCAAAGGACAAGTTCACAACCGCGCCCTTCCATATATGAATGTGAGGGGGTGACAAGTCAACAAAGTGTCAGCCCAAGTAAGGATGGAGCGTTCGACTTAACGTCCCCAGAAGTGGTTTTCCTTCCTGTGCAAGCGAATCAATTCATCCAATATTTCTTGTTCCACTGGATTGAGTTCAATCTTCTTCAATCGCTTGGCATGAGATTCTGGGACATCAACATAGAATTCATCCAGTTCCTCAATGTGCCTTCCAACGGTAGGTCCATTGATGGCTACAGCAACTTCATCGCCTTGATTTGCTTCCTTGACGTCATCTGATGCCCGTGTTCTGAGGCTTTTGATTTGACCAACAGGGGTGCCATCAAGTTTCATCAAACGCTGTCCAATGTGAACGCGACCGCCGAGCACGCGCATGCCAACAATGGCTGGGCCCTTTGCTCTGAAGGTGTGATCCTTGAGGTAGAGCAGTCGACCAGGATAGACAAGCGATTCACGAAGTTCAGCGGCCATTTTCTCAGCCGTTTCTTCTCGCCATGCCTCGTAAGCATCCAAGATGTGGTAAATGATGCTGCCACTGAAGAATCTGATTTCGGAGTCATCATCGTTCAATGCATCAGCGACCTCTGAATTACCTTTGACGGAAAATCCGAGGATGACCTTGTTGAGAGGATCTTGTGCAGACTTCGCCATGAGAATGTCTCGCTTGTTGACAGGGCCAACGGTGGCTTGGCGAACAGGGATTTTCAATTTGGCCAATTCAAACCCGAGGGCTTCCAAACCGCCAACGGTGTCTGCCTTGATGACCACGCCCTTACGTTCTTCTTCGGCACCTCGGCAAGGTCCCTTCTTTGTGTGTGCTTTGAAATCGACGCGAGGAAACACCTCGCTGCATTTCGAACACATGATTGGCATGGAGTCAAAGATGGCTCGCCATTCCTGACGAATTGCGTTCTCAGCCTCTTCCTTTTGTTCTGGTGTGTTGGCCAAATACAGCGTGGTTCCAGCGATTGTGTTTTCGAGTTTTGGAGCGACAATCTTCACACCACATGCCGCCTCGACGCTGTCGAAATTAACCCACCTTTTGCCAGCATCTCGCATTTCAGCCATGCCTTTTGGACGCTTTAGTCCTTTGATGTGGGTCTCGAAAGGGCCGTCGTTTGCAGCGACCATGATCTTGTCACCAACCTTGAGTTCGCCCCGGTAGAGAATGACGTCAATCGTCTTGCCCATGCCGACTTCATCGCGCATCTCAAGCACGGTTCCTTCAGCTGCACCAAGCGTGTCTGTCAATCGGTCTTCGAGGAATCGCTCTGCAAGACCAACGGTGACGGCCAACAAATCTTGGAGGCCTTCGCCATCCTTCGCAGACATTGGTACAAGAGCGACATTTTGACGGAAGTCACGAATCTGATCGTACCGTTCAATGTTGAATCCATGTTCTGAGAATTGCCCAAGAAGTTTCCAGTAGCGATCTTCAAACAAGGAGCGTACATCTTCGCGTTGTTCTTTGAAAGATTCCATGAACGAGCGTCCATGCTGTGTGCGCCATCCATGGATTCTGTCGACTTTGTTACACGCAATGACAAATGGAGTACGGGTTTCCTTCAGTGTATGCAAACTTTCGATCGTTTGTGGCTGAAGTCCTTCCATGACGTCGATGACAAGCACAGCAATGTCCGCAACGGAGCCCCCACGGTTTCGCAGGCTGACAAATGAGTGGTGGCCAGGTGTGTCGATGAACAACAATCCTGGTGATTTGAATTTCTTCCCACCCATCATTGCTTCGCATGTTTTGTTGAGAACATCAGCAGGGACTTCAGTCGCACCAATGTGCTGTGTGATGCCGCCAGCTTCACGGTCCATAACGCTGGCTTGACGTTCGCTGCCAATGGAACGAACCAAATCCAGTACGCTGGTTTTACCGTGGTCTACGTGGCCGAGAACGGACACGATTGGTTGCCGATTGTGGCCTCGCTCAACAGGGGGAGCATCTGGCGAATCCTGTTCGGTTTCGTCCATGATTTCACCTCAGCCCCTTGTTGGGGTTGCACTCACTCGTAGACCCAAGCGGTGATCGTTTGGTCCCATTCCATGAGGCCTTCTGGGAACCAGAGGCCCAGTTCGAACGCAGCGGTTTCTGCAGCGTCAGATCCGTGAATCATGTTGAAGCCCATGTCCATGCCGAAGTCGCCTCGGATGGTTCCAGGGGAAGCTTCGCGGCCGTTGGTTGAACCGATGAGGGTTCGAGCTACGGTGATGGCGTCTTTGCCAGACCATGCCATGCAGACAACAGGTCCAGAGGTGACGAATTTGATGAGCCCTGGGTAGAACGGACGCTCATTGTGGACTTCGTAGTGTGCTTCTGCAGTTTCTTGGCTTGGGACGACGGATTTCAATCCGACGAGTTTCAAGCCCTTGCGCTCAAATCGACCCAGAATTTCAGCAATAAGTCCGCGTTGTACGCCGTCAGGCTTGATCATAACATAGGTTGTTTCCATGGTGTTCACCAAACCGTCCGACTGGACCCCCCTTTATGAGCCATACGGCCGCACAGGGTAAAAGAAAAACACCGATGGTGGGTATTGGTTGCAAGCGGTCAGGGATTCAGGATCACTGAATGCCGCCCTTGACGAAGTGGCGAGTCCACTTGACACGGCGAGAGTTTCGCTTGAGCTTCACCATGTTCTTGCGGGCCTTGGAGTTCTTGAACCACATGACGCTGCCGTCACGGCGGACGAACATCATGCCCGTGCCAGGTTCGATTTCTTCACCGGAAAAAGTACAGATTCTACGTTCTGGCATTCACTTCACCTCGAGTTGAGCTTACGGGCTTCACGACCGGTGTCTTTGAGCATCAAAATGTCGCCGACACGAATTGGACCGAGGACGTTACGGGAGATGATTCTTCCAACGTCTCGTGGATTGGGGGCATCGTTTACACGGACCTTGACTTGAGTTGCTTCACCGGTCATACCGGTGCGGCCGACGATTTCGACGACTTCAGCTGGCCATCCGTTGAGTTCTTCGCTCATGATTTTCGCCTCCTAACTTCAGGTTCAAGCCTTGAGTGCGTTGATCATCTCAACGACATCGGTGAACTTTTCTTGTGCGCCTTTGGTGATTTCCATGACTGCGATGGATGCAGTCTTGACACCGTCAGGAAGTCCAGCTTCCTTGGCGAGGTATTCTTGAGATGGGACGTATCCGTATGGGATGCCTTTCTCTTCACAGATCAAAGGGATGTGAGCGAGGAGTTCAGGTGGGTTCACATCAACTGCGAGAACAATGAATTGAGCAGTGCCGCGCTCGGCGGTCTTGGTCACTTCATTGCTGCCCTTCTTCAGGCGGCCATTGGAGTTGGCTTGCAGCATGTCATAGATCTTGTCAGATACTTCTTCGGGGGTTTCAAATCGCACGTGTACACTCATTGGATATCACTTCTTCCTCATGTTAAGGCAATCCTTGCGCAGAACCTCGCGGATATAAACACGACGGAAGGAAGAAGCAGGTGAAGAGGGGCGGAAAATCTCTTTTTCTTTGCTTATATGTTGGAGAGAACGGGGCACTGCTCTCGAATCAGTTCCATTCCAAGGTCTCAAACAGTTCATTCACGCCTCGAGCAAGGGCAGGGCCTCCGGAGATGACATCGCGAGGGTTTGCGAGCGAACCTGTGGCGTGCACACCATCCACATATCGGATCAATCTGGCAATGGCGCCACCCGTGAACAAACCGTGGGAACATGCAGCATGAACTTCGACGGCGCCTTGGCTTCGTAGGGCTTCTGCCGCTCTGCAAATTGTACCGCCTGTGGCGATCATGTCGTCAACGATGGCGACGATTTTTCCATCGACGTCCAAATCCTTGGCCTTATGGACAATGGTGTGGGCATCGATTCTTGTCTTCTCTAGGTAAGAGAATTCACAATTGATTGTCTCAGCCACTGCAGAAGCTCGATCGATGGCACCTTTATCAGGTGAAAGAATGAAATCTGGATTCACGGTTTCTTGGAGGTGCTTTGCCAACTCTGGCATGGCTGAAGTAAACGCAACTGGTACGGGCAAATCTTGCAGTACCTTAGGGGCGTGCAAATCAAACACAATAATTCCGTCACATCGTGATGCAAGCAGGTGGCCGATGGCTCGAGCAGAGATTGCTTCACCTGGCTTGAACCGTTTGTCCTGTCGAGAATATCCGAAATATGGGATGGCAAGCAGGGTTCCGGGGCCTACATCTTCCAATTGTTGAGGCCCAATTTCTCGCAAATTCTCCAAATTGCCTCTCCGTACATCATTGATGGCCTCGAGCATGAGGAGCGTTTCGACAATACCTGAGTCGGGAAATGTGTTGGACACGAGAACAACGGGCTCTTTTCGAACGGCTTCGATTACTTCACTCGGGATTCGAATGTAACCCTCAGAGTCGGGGAACCTTCGAGTTTCGAGCGAATGGTGTTCCCATCCGAGGGAGTCTGCAAGTTGAGTCGCCAGCAGGCGCGCGTTGCTTCCAGACAAGACGACCATGTTCTCCCCGTAGTGAGCCCCAGCGCCGGACCTTCATGTTCTTTGCGAGTGAAACACGGCGTGCGCCACTTCGGTGAAATGACTGGTTTTGGTCGTTAAACATCGTTCAGTGCCACAAAACGGACTGGTTGGTATGGTTAAAGTGCGCGAGGCAGGACTTGAACCTGCGACCTCCCGGTTATCAGCCGGGTGCTCCAACCGACTAAGCTACCCGCGCAACTGCAAACCGGCCGACAGACCTCCCCGTCATAAGATTGACGGAGCAGCAAGGGCCGAGTCGAGTGGGTGAAAACTCACTCGCTTTCGTCGTCCATCTCGTTGATAGTGATGTACGACGGCAACGAAAGGACCTTGTCAAAAGTACGCGAGAGCACGACTTCATCCAGGCGCTCACGGGTACGTGAGAACGCTGTAATTGGAACGCGCAATGTTGCTTCGACGCCAAATTCCTTTTGGATGCTCACTCGTGTCTTGACGATGACGCCCTTGTAGGTGCGCTTTACTTTGAACAGATCTGTGATGACGCCGATTTCTCGGCCTTGGTTGTCAAGAACCGCTCGATCGAGCATTTCATCAGGTGCGTACAGTTTTTCATCAATTCGGACGGTGTCTCTCCATCGTCGCTGTAATTCACGCATTGACTTCGAAAGTTTGACAGTGCCGTCGGTTCGGATGCTGTGCACCAGTTCCTTTGGCAGTGGTGCGAGCTCGGCTGGCTTGCGCATGAATTCATCAGCGACGCCAGCATCCACCTGAATCCGCATCGATCGAACTCGAGCTTCATTCGGGTGGTGTCGTTCACCCACAATCGTTCCTACTTTCTTATCATTCACGTAAACATCCCTTTGGAGTAACTCCTGGATGTCATATTTGTCGTTCGGCATTTTTCCCATCTCCTTGTGTCGGGGTCCACCCGACTTATTCCCTCGTTTCCTTGAAGGGCTATATACTCTTTCCCGAATTCAAAGTGAAATCCAATTGCATTTGTCGTATAATTCGTGTGAAAGTCAATTGAAAATCACTCAAAATCAAATTTTTAACCAATGTCGTATAATTTTATTTTCAATAGGGTTTCCATTCGAAAAACTCCCTTCATATCATTCGAACTGATGATCGCAGGAAGGCAGCGCCTCCAGGGTCCAAAAGAATCTATATTTCAATTGAAGAGGCGGAAAATCGATTCCTTATCATGTGCTTTTTCCGAAGCTCAATCTCGGGATCATGGCGGGAGGGAATTTGGTGGATCTTCTCGATATTTTGTTCTACTTTCCATAATTGTATTTGTATTGAAAATAACATTTTTCAATTGGAAATATGCTGTTTTTCCAGTCTTCGAGTGGCGCATAATTCTGTCCTCTTCCCCTTGTTAATTCTCACTTGAACCTC
>Ga0209666_1000490_pt1 | contig 30545 bp, 25 predicted proteins | sample SaaInlV_125m_DNA_FD_184679 | JGI IMG/M metagenome (GOLD analysis project Ga0209666, IMG submission 184679) | Marine microbial communities from expanding oxygen minimum zones in the Saanich Inlet - Saanich Inlet SI037_S3LV_10m_DNA (SPAdes)... | ecosystem: Environmental > Aquatic > Marine >...
GCGGACTGTGCCAGTGTATATGCACATGCAAACACAAGCGGTGCAGCTTCCTGAAACCTCACCGACGAACATGCACACACCAGCGGTACAGATTCCTGAAACCTCACCGACGAACATGCACATGCATCCACTAGCACCAATAGCAGTCACAGCCCCACAGCATCAGCGTTTCCTGTTGTTTCGAGATGGCGGCAGGGGCCAGGGCATTGGTAATATTATGAACGGACTGCTCGCAACACACTTGCTCGCTCTTAGCTATAATCGAACCTGTTGCGTATCACATTGGCCGTCATTTGCAAAGGCGTTTACGCGCATACCGGCCGCTGCGTGTGCTGGAGTTTCGGAGGCAACTATGATCAAGCACCTGAGTTTATGGAATTTTGGTAGTGGACAAGTGGATAAGAATTGCTGGTAGTCAGGGGCTCCTTGCGATGTGCTGATGCAAAGCGACGAAGTATGCATAGAAATTACTGGCAACGAATACCCCTTTCAGATATTTCCACCATTGCCGCTGGGGCTTTTTGACTCTTTGTACACACCTTCTAAACCTCTCGCATCTTACTTTGAACTTCACGGCTCATGGCCACAGACTGTTGTGCACCTACGAGCGGGAGATAATTCAGCGGACAAGCGGGACGGTGTCGACACCGCTTCACTCGACTTTCTGCTGCACACGCTTCCGGCAAATACCTTTGTAATCACTAATAATGAAAAACTGCATGAGCGTTTTGTTGCGGCAGGCTTCAAGGCCTACGACGCGCCCAGAGGGCAGGAGCACACAAGCTTGTCTAGTGATTCTGCGACGGTGTTGCACGCATGGCGGGACTGGTACACAATATTCCGCGCCGGTGTTGTGCTGCATACGCCGAGCGCGTTTTCCGAGTCTGCTGTCCGTGCCTCGGGCGCGTATTCGAGACGGGTGCAGGCTTACGATAAGCGCGCGGTGGGTAACTTGAGCGCGATGCTCGCGCCGGAGACGTGGCAGTTGGCGAGTGCGTGATGAACTCCTGGTGTCTGCGTGTGCGGGTGCCTGAGGCCTGCCCGTGTACGAGCGTCGTGCTCGTGTACCGCGCGTGGGACCGCGAAAAGTGTGAGGTGGTGGACGTCGCGCGCGCGCGCTCCCGGGCGGCGCGGAGCTCGAGGTCGTGATGCAGAACCCGGGCTGGCGCCGGCGGGGGGGCGCACTACGTGTCACTTGAGGACACAGCCAGTGCCAGAGATGTGGTATTGTGTAAGTGTGCAATAAGCGGTTGTTGTTTTTGTATCTATAAAACACATTTGTAGATATAAAATCAATCTGTTTATGAGTGTAAAATGCGGAAATCCACTCGTCTTATATTCACTATGTTTTTTTTCTCTGGTGTGTACATGATAGCTGCTCTGTACATGCTTATGCCTCTAAGCAACCCAAGACGCAAAACACATGAGACAATACGGACAATTGCCGTTGCTACCAATAGTTACGAAACACAAAGCAAACATTTGCAGCATGATTTACGCCTGGGAATACCACAAGCGAGAAACACGTCCGTGCTCATTTGTTTCTGCTTTGACAACGAACTAGACCTTTTGCATGTGAAGCTGGAAATGCTGCACAAGGTCACTGATACCTTTTTGATTACCGAAAGCACGTACGGCGGCAACGGACTCCCAAAACCAGCCCTCTTTGACTTGCATAAGCACGAGCCGCGTTTTGCAAAGTATCTTCCGCAGATACGACACGTGGTTGACCAAAAAGCACCAGAAAACACGGGCCGTGCGCTCGGGTGGGGTCAGACGCAGCGCGTAAAGGATACGATCGGCATTGAGCTGTTATCGCGGTACACCGGACAGGATGGCGTTGTCTTTGTCTCCGACATGGACGAGATACCCTCGGTGGCCGCTGTCGAGTGGGCAAGGGCACACTGCTGCCGTCCGCGCGAGACCTGGACGATCGACATGCCTTACTTTATGTACGGCCTGCACTGGCAAGCACTCAGAACGAGCAAAACAACCCTGACTGTGCGACGTATGTCTGATGAACTCGAGTTTTGGCGCTCGCGTCAAGCAGGAACCCGCTTCGCACAGACTGTGGTCCCGCTGCCTGCTTTTGTGGACCCGGGCGTGCACTGCAGCTACTGCACCGGCGTCGCCGAAAATGTGCAAAAGCTCCGGCACACAAACCTGGTGGACGGACCTCCCTACCTTTCGCTCTTGTTCTACGACGAAGCGTTGTTTGCGCACATGCGCGCTTGTGGCGTTACGCCGCAGGGCCGGAACCTAGAGAGGGCCAGTGTACAGGTTCCGGCGTTCTCAATGTATCCATACTTGAGTCTACGTGATGCTCAGACCTTTGGTGTCTGTCAGGACCACGCAATTCCAGCTCGTGAGTGGCCGAGCGTGCTACCCGCACTTAAAAAGAACCGAAGGCTGCATTTGTTTCCTGTGGATGTGTAGCTGGTGTTGCCTACTGCCATTTGAAAGTCGAGTGCATGCCTACCGCACGCAGTTGCTCAAAGTGAGCGGCGCAGAAACGAATCAGATGCTGCGTCTTTGGTGAGTGACTGTACAGGTATGCATGCTATGTCACCAATGAGTCATTCAGGGGTGCACAATGCACGCACACAAAAGTTTACCCATGTTTCACCTATGTGGTCGAGCTTGCTCGACCGCAAACGCCGGACACCCTGGGAATAAATCCGCGCACGGCTCCGGTACGAGCACAAAAGTCGCGTCGTGCGTGCGCGCTGAGGGTAAAGCGCGGCTACACGCAGAGCTATAGTTGTGCCGCCTGTCGGCGTTCGTCGCCACAGCGTCGGCTGGAAGCTGGAACAGAAACGCGCCAGTGCGCAGCGCCGCGGTTTTGGAAAAAGAAGAGGCATGTGTGCCAAGCAGCATGTCAGCCTCGCCAAGCAACAACCACGCCAAAAGGGTGGCACGCAGGTCGCTGCGCTCCGCCTTTGCGTCTAGCGTTGTAAGATACTGAAACCCGAGGCCATGCGCTTCGTCTTTTGCATGAGTGCTATCGCTCTCAAGAAACACGGCGCTGGTGACGCCTCGCGCATGTAGATGCGCTTGCACGGCCTTGACACACAACAGCTGCTCGTGGTATGCCTCACGCACCGTGCCACCGTCGTATTGGTCTGCGTGTGTGCGAATGTGCACGGAGATTAAGGTGCCTCCGCCCGGCGGCAGCATACGTTGTCGGAGCTCCGCGGCTTGCTGATGCAAGTCGGTTGGTAATGCTGACGCAATTCGTTGCAAAATAAAGCCAGGCGGTACACGTGCGTACACCCATGCCAGCGCCCCGTGTGTGTGCGAATTGTCCAAGAGGTAGTCGCCCCACTGTGTAAATGTAGTCAGGTGAATGCACGGCGCGTCGGGTGGGAACAGGGAATACAAGTCTTGTTGGTTGAAGCGCTCCACGCAGTCCTGTGTTGCATGATGGCAGTCCAGTGCCAGGCACGCTTGGTTCAAAGCTCCATCCGCCCACTGCACACAGGGCAGGTCGGGTGGGGATGACATCAGCGCCATTTCGGACCACGCGATGCTGAGCCGCCGACCAGTCAGTTTCGCCAGGTGCACCGCGCTGACGAGAGCACGCATGCGGTTGCCAAGGCCTTCGGTCGGTGTGATGACGAGCTGCGGGTGGTCAGCACAGTAAAATTGCTTGTACTGCTGTAAGTTTTCGCGTTTTGTTGTGTGATTTTTTATGGTGGAATGTGCTTGTGGCTTGAATATTGTTAGATGATGATTTTTAACATACATAAAATGGTATTTCAAGAGCACCACGAGGATTGCATACACACAAAAAATGTATAATAGCCTTTTTTCTGCATGCATGTGTGCAGGTCTCATATAGATATGGCTGTCGGTTTCTACATATTATATATTTTTTTACATATGCGGCACATGAACCAACGCTTTAGAAACAAAAACGAACCAACGTCTTTGTACATCTTTTCTTACAAGTTAATTTTTCGTTGATGTGCAAATAGTATTAAAGAATTAAGAAACATTCTAACAACTACCTGACTTATACGCGCGCGTGTGATGGCATGAGTTGGGTTATATTTTGGCGTTAGATGTGGTTGAAGGTCTGCAGGATTGCATGTTTGAAACCGTGTGATAAATTATATGATTTTTTATTCATGTTAAATCAGAGATGTAATATAGCCACGATGGAAATTTTTCGTTTGAAACAAAGGGACCCTGTACATTAGGTATGTGTTGAAAAAAATCCAAAACAGCGCCCTTCACTGCTTTCTCATTTTTTCCCCCATTACCGCACAAACTCCAATCTTGGCCAGCAAGTTCAGATGCATTCGCAAACAAAAAATCATGACCGGCTATAATTGACAATGATTTTTTCAATTTCGGCAACCATAAAACTAAATCTTCGTATACACCGCAATAGTCATGACGTGCATCAAGATAAATAAAGTCTTGTGAGTTATTTTGTATGTATACAGACGCCTCAACCGTTGACATCTTCAACGTTTTGACATTTACACCGCGATTTTCAAATTTCTTCAAACGCTTTATCGTCTGTTTGTAAAATTCGTCATGTTGTGAATTCTTTACATTTGCAAGATCACGATAGTTATTTTGATGCTGCCAAAGATCCACGAGTGTATAATTTTTGCATGAAAAACACGAAGAAAGAATTTTTTCGGAATACTTGCCCTGCTGTACACCCAATTCCACCAAATTTTTCACATCAAATGCATTTAATAAGACCCCCAGGTTTTTACGCTCCCAATTATACAAAAATTTTTTTGCAAGTTCTGTTTTACTCGCGTGAAAGCTTACTTTTTGTTTTTTTGTATCTTCTTTTGGTAAAACTTCGATGTGTCTTCTTTCAGAGTGCTGTTCCTTGTGATTATTACTCAAATTCCTATTGCTGCTGATGAACGATACACATACAATAAATACGCAAAATACAAAAAATATATTCACCCCGAAATTACGGTGCATAATGACGAATTATATTTTGAAGCATTTTTATATCACATGTGGTTGCATTTTTCAAAAAAACATAGTGGTTGTAAAACTATTTCAAAATATTTTTGTTAACATTTAACGTTTGCATTATTACTTCGCAGTAAGTTGATGTGAATACTTGCATATGCAGCCCAGAAAAAACGCAAAAATGAACCTTCTTGCAGACTTATTTTCATAGTATTCGCCGGTTTTATCGCGTGTAATGTTGCACATGTCTGGTTTGTGCAACCGTTGTGTAGTAATTTGGCATGATTTATATTCGAGTTACAATTCCAAATACATGGAATGTAAGAAAACAGCTGATCGTCATAGGATGCTAAGAGAAAATTAATAATATCTTGATCGGCCACGGTAAAAAATGTCCCTGGGTGCATTTCCACAAGTTTTGATGTTTCTTGTACAAGGAACTGCTGCCAGCTCAGACCAAACACACCATCGTTTGTGCGTATATGATGCACATTTCTGAAAACAATCAGACCAGTGTTACAGTATCTTGTCGGATGACAGCGTTGAAGATCCTTTGTTGTGGGGCAGATAATACGGATTGCCTCGGCGTTTTGTTGACATGTGACTCCGATAAGTTGATTTCTGTGTTCCCTTATCGGACGCTCTTTTATGTATGCTATTTCCGGCGTCGTCCATAAATGGACAATGTCTTTCATAAACAAAAGGTCCACGTCGCAAACTATCACTCGGTCGACATAAGCAGGTAGTAAATACGGTACGAAAAGCTTGGCGATAGCGAATTTGCCGGAGTAGTGTGTACTCTTAAATTTTGTTTTCTCTGTAAACACACGTACCATGCCCAAAAGATCATCACCCTTCTTTAAGACGTGGATCTGGATACAAGTATACGGATTTGCGACTTTGTACCAACTTAATAAATCTTGTAATTGAGCATCGCGAATGATTTCAAAATTTCCAAGTATAACCCATATGTGCAAACGATGTAACGATGGCACCTGTCTATTAAAAATTACTGCATTGATTGCAGTACGTAAATTTTCTTGACTATTCATAGCAACGTATGCTAAGTGAATGCTATCGCCCGTAACATTCAATGGATTTGGCAAATGATCAATGTTGTTTTGTCGCATTACAGTGCCTTTCTTATTGTTCAACTCTTTTTGTATTGGAAAAAAATTCTCAATACCATTGTTAGCAGGAATATGCGTATGTTTTTTCTGAACATCATACAGCAGCAAACAAGATGAAAAAAACAATGTCACATGCACAAAATACCTACGTAAAAGAATCATTGGGTTTAAAAGTTAGCATACAATTTTATTTATACATGTGGGCTTATGACAAAAACATTATAAAAAATCACAACAACCAATTTCCACACACTTTGCTTCCGAGCAGCGGGTGGTCAGAGCAATGAGATCGATTGAACTCGTGTAAGTCATGCCGTTTTGTTATGGTATGTGATCGTGGGCTGGTAATTTGCAGATGCTGATTTAGTAACATGCATACAACACCAGCTGCAAAGCATTATAAGAATTCTATACACGCGAACAATATACAAAAGTTGTTTTACGCGCACGTAGACTTGACTGTTGGCAACAATAGGTTATATAAATTTTACCAACGCAACACACAAATGAAAGGTTTAGAATCAAAAACGAAACGACATTCACGTGTTCTTAATACGCCTATTATTATAATTCCATACTTATTTGTAGTTGTTTTCATATTTTTATACATTAACGAATATACAAACAATCGACAGAAGATAAGAGACTTGGAATTACAGAAAAATCAATTCCAAAACACATGGGTTCGGAGTCTCAACTGTACCCCCTGTGCGCGCAAAAATGGACTTGTAGAAATCCCGAACGAAATTGGACACACAAGTTTACCACCAGTGCAAAAAATGCACGTGTCAAGAACACTGCCATCCAAGTCCAAGAACGAGCATTACTATGACGAACAATATCACAAATGGCAAATACCGAGCAATGTATTTGGAGCGCTTGTGAAGGGTGATTTTCTGAATTTTTTTGCGGGGGAAATTTTTGGAAACACAACCACATTTCCTAACTCTGTTCTGGAATTCGGGTCCTCAGTTGGTTATTTGCTGGATGCAGTGGTAGCTCATGGTCCAAAGTACGGCGTTGAAATTGGGGACTATGCGAGACGCATGCAAATTATGCGTTTCCCACACATTCACTCATTGGGATCTTCAGAGGAGGCTCCATATGGAATCGATTTTATTTATTCACACTCAGTGCTAGAACATGTTGATTCGCCTGTTCATGAACTGCAGAAGTTGAAAAGTTTGCTCTCACCAACAGGAGTTATTTTTATTCATGTGAAAAATGAGGGAATGGCTGAATCTCAGTTTTCATGGAGACCGGGTGATATTAACAATCACATATACACATGGAATGGTCTGATTTTGGGGAACTTGCTGCATACTGCGGGTCTACAAGTCTGTAAAACTGCATCTCAATTTGAAGCGTGGCATCGCGTGGACGCTAACGAATACAAAAAGAACAAGTGTGAATGGTGTATGCGTAATTTGAAATATGGCAAAGAAATAAAAAGCCAGAGTGTTTACGCTGTAGCTATCCGAGAAAATAGCACGAATTGTCGGAAAGTCCGGGAAGCCCTGGACTCAGTTCTATCCTGTAGGAGGATTTGTATGTAAAGGCTAAGGTCGCTTTACTTTTATTGTTTTGACAATTTAATAATTTTCAGTGTTGAGTTACCCCACTGTACATTACCTGCAAATAATTAAATGATAGCAAGTTTCAAGTCGCCTTTTTGTATAACTTTTCGCTCATCCTATATGTTGAGTGATATGGAAACATTTTTGTTACTGCTTTTTTCTCATTGTGCTTTCTGCCGTAGTCGTACGAGCATTGGAAATGCTTACGTAACCGGTTTATTGTAGTGCATATTTCTCTCCATGTGGAAATAGTGTTAAAGAAGGAATAAAGGACCCCAACCACCTAGACCCCCCACCTAACACCTCCTCACAACCACCACATGGTGTCATAGTAAATTCACCAATATATGGCTCGCAATTTACTATGTACATGTCCACACGGGCAAAATTGATTCCCGCGGAAAGACACTGCGCTGCATCTATCGTGGCCTGCCATCCACATGAAGGAGTATAATTGCCTTTAAAACGAGGAAATTCGAAGTGTGAATATGGTAACACGTGTAAGTCATCGGGCTTGACGTCTATGGAAGAACCCGAACACATGTATGTTTTACGTAAGGTTTTACAGTGCCTGCCAATAATAATGCGAACCATTGCAACTTTTCCGTCGAATGCATATGTTTTGTAATCTACAGGCGGTGAACTTGTATTCAAACCCAGAAGAAATTCTTCCACAATGATTCCTCGCCGTATAAAACTATAGTGTGGCTCTGCAGTTCCATATGCTTGTTGATAGGTTTGTTTGACGAGTACTTGGAAGCGGTGCAAATCGTTTGGCGATAGGTATGACATATATTTTAGTATTTTTACATTTCCGGCCATGTGGTTTAGTTTTACAACGGCCCCACTGGCAGGTGCCTGAAACTGTGCAAGCAAACTAATATTGTGCTCATCGTAGAAAGCGAGTACTCGGGGAACGCGCGCCTTGCAACGCGCCACTTTTTTCCACTGGTTCAACCATAGGCGGTCGGCAAATGGCGCGTAATGACTTGGATCTGTGTTCCTGATGCGATTCTGAATAAAACTGTGAAGTGTCATATGCTTAAATAGCTCGCGCTTCGAAAGTGATGTCGGGAAAACTGTTAAATTATGTGTCGCATCTCTGTCTAATGATTGATTGAAAACTTTTCCAGTCTGCGATGTGAATTTCAAGGGTAACTTGTTAATATTGTGCACATGAGGATTTTTATCCTGTGTCGCATCTCTGTCTAATGATTGATTGAAAACTTTTCCAGTCTGCGATGTGAATTTCAAGGGTAACTTGTTAATATTGTGCACATGAGGATTTTTATCCTGTGTGTCTTGAATATTAGATTTCATGTACAAGAGCATGTAGACACCATAAAGCCCAAGTGCTGTCAAAAGTGTGATTTCTCGTGTATACGGAGAGCGTGGATTAGGCATGTCGTGGTGTATATGTCTCGGCATTAACATGAGACTTAATGCAAGCACAGCCGCACACAACGTGTAGCAAGCGTGTGCGTTGAGTTTGTCGTACAATTGTGCCCAAATCAGATACCCAATGCTATTGCCAAGCGTAAACCAGGCGAATACAACTATTGCTTGTACACTGGGCAGAAAATCGTTTTTGACTTCATGCACTATCATGTCCATAAAACCTACCCAAATTATTGCGTACGCAATACCACGGAGTGGGCAGATAACGAGTCCAACCCATGCAAGCTGGCGATCGAGCAAGGCATGTAAAAGTAAAAACAATATAGCAAGTTTAAGACCCCTAGTTATGAGTGGTAAATGTCCGTAACAACTCAGCAGATGCTGTGCATGAGCATACACAGGAATGCCCGCTAACGCAGAAATCATGCTACACAGACCAGTCACTGTTTTTGAAAACGCGAACTCACGATCCATTTGTATTATCGTGAATGTCTCGATAACGACGAAACACGACCCCCATACTATAAACAAACATGCAAACTGTCGCAAAGTTGAATGTTTCCACAGGTGCGTGGGCCCAACACAAAAAGCGCCTCTTGTATTTTCTTGCACGTTTCGGTCAAGCGGCCACAATGCACCGAGCACGGCGAGACATAGTGCAGCAATTATTTTCAGCGAAGCAAGGCTGTAAAACACTGCTGATACACCGAGTATGTCCACAAGCAAACCACTGCCAGTTATTCCACCTGCCCATGCAATTGCCTGTATAACTTGCATATTTGAGTATTTAAGTTCTTGTTTCTGCACCGTGCGCGTAATGATTCCATCTGCAAGTCCGATAAAACAACTAAGTACGGAAGCAATGCATTTTGCCGCGATGACTCCCTTAAGATCTACTGTCATACATGCGTTCTGAAACAAAAAAACAACAGGGATTCCACATATTGCTGCAGTAAACGATATAACATGGGCGGATCTATTGGGCGATACACAACGCGAAAAGAAACCATTATCGTCTAATACAGGAATCAGGATTTGCAGCACGGCCTTAATTACAATGCTGTAAAATTTAATTAATCCTATTTGTGGCAGTGAGAAACCGTGCTCCAACAGCAATAGCAAAGAATAGCGGTTCCAAATCGCCTTCGAGGCATCTAGTGCCATCTTTAACACGCTAACAACAGTGGCACTGTGGAACATTCAGATAATTATTTTTTTTTCAAAATGTTTGTATAACCAATATGCAATGAAGGGTATACATAAATATGTAACATCATGTATACGATGTCTTAACATTTGCTTTTTTACTAAACAAATGTAATGCTCGTGTTTTTGTATTTGAAAACGAAAAAAACTACAGCTGTTTGTACTATGAAAGGCGATGAAAGTGCGTGATTTATCTAACAAAATATCTTTCCATGAACGTAAATTGAAATCTTGAAACTGTGCGCCGGTGTAGATGCTTAGTGCATTTGGTAAAATCAAAATAAGTGTCGCATCGCCGGCAGCTTGTCGAAGCAATTAAGTTCCAACATCATTATGAATCCAACTTTCTATGATTGTGTCTGGGCTAATACTGTTGATGGCACACCATAGCGGAATAGTGGAAGAATTCAGCACCACCCTCATTTGAAACCACCCGACCCTCTTTTCATACACCGGAACAAAAGCCGTAAACTCGTCTCTTATGTTTAGAGCATGCCACGGGGGATTCTAACACTGCACTTGTAAGTGTCGGGTTCTAGCTTTCCATCAAGACTGATTTTGTTTTTTTAATGTTTTCTCATTCTCAGAATCGATGAGTTCAAATGTATAGTCGTAGTCGTGCGCTGAATATATTCTGTACCCAATTTCAGTCAATATCTTGATACAGTACATGCCAGCTGTATAATTATACTGTTTATGCATTGGACGAAGACAATCCATGTCAAACAATAATAAGCGTGGCCAATTTGATTGATCCCAAGTTTTGAAAAATTTTACCAAAGACGGTATAACCAATATCTCATAACCCTCAATATCAATTTTTAAAACGCTGGCCTTTTTGTGTCCCAGCGTCTTCATAATTGATTGTAGTGACTTGACCATTACGACCCGGTCACTTTTTTTTTCATGCTTGTGATCTGTTTTAATCAATGAATGACTTACACCTTGTTTTGGTTCATGAAATTCCATTTCTCCATCTCGATCCGCTAAAGCCCATGGTTTAAATTTAGCTCCACTCGTGCTAACTGGTAATTTGCTCATTTCTTGAAACCAGTTTTCAGCATTCGAGTTGCCAGAAATTTCAAACGTTTGAGTATTGTATGTGTATTTATTCTTGTTAAAAATCATCTCATTAATAAGTGTACGATTACCCAGTACGTCAAAAACATTATTCACGTGTTGTATCGCGCGCGGAGTTGGATCGAATAGATACATATCAAGGGAATATAGGCTTGTCAATTGTAGATCAAATGAGATATCTTCGCCACACCCTATTCCATAGTACACGTCACCAGGCTGTAACCAACAAAGCGGGTGTGGTATCTCGTGCCCGCCGTATTCCGTGCCCAACCTTATACATTTTTCTGCTCGATTGTGACAAATTGACGAAAATGATTTTGCTAATACTGTATCCATTTTTGGGGATTTGCATGGCGTTTTAGTGTCGTGTTCCAGCTTTCCATCAAGACCGACGATAATTGGATTCTTCTCAAACTTGAACAGTTTCTCAGGCAACGCAGTGCGCAAACGCGGAAAGTCCATATGCATTCCAGTGCCATAATGCAGACCCTTTTCTTGATGGTTTGTTGCCAGGGTTAGCCCCCTTTCGCACTTTGCATATACAGTGTAGCGATCGGAGGCCCATGATGTGTAAAAGTGGTGAAGCTGCGTCCACATGCAGTTTGGGCCTGGACAGCGACCATTTTTTGCAAAATCCTTATACCATGCCGTGGGTTGCGTCCCTTGAACATAGGGCTTATGCAGCGATTCTAGCGGCTCGTATGCTCGCACCCACCGTGTGAAATTGCGCCAATGCCGAAGAGTAGGAGAATATCCCCAAGAACCGACAAGCGGGTGTAAGAAATTCGTATTGTCTGGCACTGGGCCTCCGTTCTGGGCGGGGCAGAATTTGGCACATAGATTCAGTCGCTGTAAAGAAAAGCCAGCAATATCTTTCCGATCTTCATATTGTTTATAACCCTCTCTCAGCCATTTCCAAAAGGACGGCGACACCTCAACGTCATCTTCCAGAATGATCGCCCGCTCTTGTGTATGATCTGTAAGTCCTCCCGGCACTGAAAGATTCCAAGTCTCAAACCACTGCCGCCTGAGGCCTGCTGTGCTTTCGCGGTAATGTACACTCAGCCGCCCAAATTTCCATGTGTAAGCGTTCAGGGTGTTTGTAATTGCAGAACGCAGGCCCACGTCATCTATCCAATCCACCCAGATATCCACGTCTACGCGGTCTTGCTCGTATTCAGCATCCGCAAGACTTTTCAGCAAACGAACAAGCGAAGCAACTCGCTTTTGTGTCAGCACAATGATACGAAGATCGGGATGCACGTATGCACTTTCAGTTTTAGTTTTGTGTACAGTGTCTTTGTCTGTTGGTACTAGCCACCAGCCGTGCCGTTTAAGCATTTTGACCTTTTCTACTGTACCCACCACCCAATTTGCATGTACAAAAACCAAAGCATGCACATCGATGCCAGGGGGGTCCTGCTTGAAAGCAAATCCAGACTGAAATCGCGTCTGTGGTAAAAAGCGTACAGAAGGAGCTGATTCTTCTTTCAAAATTGTTTGCATCAATAATTGTTCATTTTGCGGACTAGCTTTCATTCTACGCATGAGTTTGCTCCAAGATTGCAACACTCGCTGTGTAGGACGTAGAAAAAGGAATCCAAAACAAGGAATGTTACCTCCATCGTCATATGTTATTATATCGTGCCGCTTTTGCATTTCCAGTGCACCTATGACTTCATATGGATTTTGCAAAAAAACTTGATCTGCCTCTATCAACGCGACTGAAACCCCCTTCTTTAGCAACATTTCAACAAGTTCGAGTCTATCACTCATCAATTCAAAGTAAATTTTGCTCCCGTACTTCATTTCACCCTCAATTGCCACAGAATTGATCCACAAATACGTCCGCAATACATTAAAGTCGTCTCGGAGTTTTGCTACTGAATTTAAGTCAGTACACACAAAAAGAGTACATTCAATAAGCGCTTGGGCTTCTGCTGCAACATTTTTTCGCACAAGTAGAAACCAGTTATGTAACAGGTCAAGAAACGCTGTGTTTACAATCATCATTGGAACCCAGCCAACCTTTTGCTGGCACAATGCATTTTCTTGCAGTTCGAGTGCGAGTCTTATCATAGAATGATTCTCTGCATACGTACTAAGTCGTGGGTTGTGTACAATAGTATCAGCAACGCTCTCTTCGTTCTGATGTTGCCTTTGTGTATTACCGATAATTTTATTTTGTATCTGATGTCTTCCATTTTTGACAAAATCTTCCAGTTTCGCCACCTCTTTTGTCTGCGGTACGTACCGCGTCGGCGTCAGCCGGTGCCTCACGACCCAGCCCTCGTGGCGCCGCGTGCGCGCGGCGCCGTACACGCGCGAGATCCAGTCGTCGACGTACCAGTTGCTAAACTCCGGCGGGTAGTACGTGTCGAAGATGGTCAAGTGCGTGCGGTGCACCATATCGTGCGTGAGAATATCCGTCTTGCCCTCGCGGCACACCGGCCCCACCACGCCGACGTTCGGCGGCTCAAACGCCGCGAGGGCCTCAATACCGAGCCGCACCCAGCCCGGCGTCACAAACTCGGTGTCGTCGTTGACGCGCACGAGGAACTCGGCGCCGGCGTCGAACGCGTCGCGCATGAGCGCGTTGAAGGGAATATGATTAGGCGCGTGCGCGTACTGCCGCAGCGCGACGTCGAGCGCCCACGCGGTCCGCGCGTGGCGCGCGAGCTCCTGCGCGCGATCCGGGCCCCAGAACGCGTCGTCGGCGTTCGCGCCGAGGAACACGCGCACGTTGTCGGCAGCCGTGGTCGTGCGCGCGAGCGAGGGCAGCAGGATGCGCACGGGGTCGCTGGCGTCGAGTGTGGTCCAGGCGCTGCGCGAGCGCGTGGCCGCGCAGACGGCGACAAAGTTATCGGCGTTTTCGACGGTCGGTTCCAGTGTCGGCGGGCTGGGTGCGCTCGGAAGCAGTGCACCTGCCGGTGCCTTTGTACTATGCGGCAGCATAGGCACAGGTGCAAGCGACTCGCCGTGCGCCGGCAGTCCGCTGCGGCGGTCGTCGGGCACCTGCGCTTGCTCTGCACGTGCGTTCTTAACCGGCCTGCGACCGCCGCCGTGCCACGCGCTCGCGCGCCAGACCGCGTAGCCCGCGTACACGAGCAGCAGCGCGACAAACGCGCACAGGAGCGCGCGGCGCTGCGGGCCCATCGCGCGGCGCGCGGTCGGCGCTGGCATCGCGCGCGCGCGCCCCCGCTTTTTATAACTTTTGTTTTTAGCGCGCGCGGCTCACGCGCGCACGCATGCACACCCACGACCACGAACGCGCGCTTGCACAGACGCCATGCTATAAGCTCAGCTCCGATATAATCAGATGTTTATTGCATGTGCACACGCGTCAACAGTATACCGCACTTCCCGCAGCAAGGTCTTGCAGGGTGATCTCGTTATATGCTGAAGACCCAGCCAAACGCAGGCAATATACCCGTACCAAAAAATCTGTGCACACACGTCAACAATATACCGCACTTCCCGCAGCAAGGTCTTGCAGGGTGATCTCGTTATATGCTGAAGACGCAGCCAAACGCAGGCAATATACCCGTACCAAAAAATCTGTGCACACGCGTCAACAGTATACAGCACTTCCCGCAGCAACGTCTTGCAGGGTGATCTCGTTATATGCTGAAGACCCAGCCAAGCGCAGGCACTATACCCGTACCAAAAAATCTGTGCACACACAAAACTCGCGGGCCCCGAATTGTATATACAAACACATGCTGGGCAGTCAGCGCGCATGCAGACCCCAGTCCCCGCGGCGTGGCTAGCCCCCCCGCGCCTTGCGTGCTGCCCGAGTGCAGCCTGCACGCGGCACCACCTGCACGGGCCGCTGCTCGCGCTAGCCTTGCAACCCGGTGTGCATGCGCCTTTATGCACCGGCCTACTGCTCGAACCCCCTTGCTCACAAACGCACGTGCCATATTTTCTGACGCCCGCGGCGCACGCGCGTGGCACCGCGGTGCTGGCTGGCGCGGACCGAAGATACTCGACCGCCGCAGAGACCGCGGAAACCATGCACAAGCAAATGCGCGCGTTCGCTGCCGCCCAAGGGCCGTGTACGTTGCAGTCTTTTGGCGAATCGTGCGAACACGCGGTGAAAATGTTCAACGAAGCGGCCGAAGCACACTGGCACAGAATGTTTGTCTTGCGGGTGCAGATACAGCCCAGGACACGTCCGGACTCGCAACGTGTGTTGTTGCAAATGGGCTGTCTCAGTGACGACGATGATGATGACTGTAAAGCGCGAGTGTTGACCCCAGCGGAATCCATCGCCGCAGAACTAGCTGTTGTCGTGACGCATAACGACCGCCATCGACTTTCCGTTGAGTGCGAGCAGTTTGTCGTTGTTCGCTGTCTGCAGGGCATGTCTATGGACAAGCTGCTCTACGCGTGCGGTCTGCTTTGCGCACAGCAGTTTGCATGCCACGCTAACAAACATAAGTCGGTTGAGATTACAGGTGACTTTTTCCGCCAGGTACTGCAACCCCAAAGTCACCAAACGCTGCAGAGTGTGGAAACAGCTGCCACATTGCTCTGGGAATGGTACTCAGAAACCTTGCGCATACGATACACCGAGCCACTGCCACGGCAGGTATCTCGCAAGCGCGTCGGGCCGCAGAGAGGTCAAAAACGCTATGAGCAACTACTTGCCACCGCACAAAGCATGCACGAAACTATGCCCAAAACAGAAGAGTTATTTGGCCTCAAGCACTTTGGGCGGGCGCTCAGCAGCGCTGCGGATATCATGAACAGGCATGCGGGCGAGGATTGGGGTAAATTCTTCAGATTTACAGTGGCGCCGACGGAACCCACCATGCGAAACAGCGTTGCTTTCTTTTTGCAGATAGCCTGCAACTGGGCGGACGGTAGCGAGGAAAGTGCGGGTTTACACGCCGGCGACGCCAACACGGTGGCTGCGCGCCTGTTGCTGGAAGTACACGCAGGAAGACAGGAAAGGGATTTCAAATGTTGGGGCGTGCTCTGTAGCTTTTACGTGGAAATGGAAGTAGGCGTCACGGTGATTTGCTTGCGGCAAATGTACCTGGCCACGTTGCTGCGCGCATGCGCCCTGCTTGCGACGCAGCAGTTTGCCTACTTTGCCGGCGGTGAACACAGCGTGGGCTTTCAAGGCATGGCCGCCAGCACGGGCAGCCAGTTGATTTATGATGAAATGTTTAAAGAGATCAGAGTATACACCGATGAGATTGCACGCTTCACGTCGCATCACGCAATCGTGCGCGCCAGGGCGGAAGAGGTGCCACAGAGCATAATGGTGGTCGCACGCATGCTCACGGATTCCCTGCGAAAAAGCGCGCAAATGTACAAAGCTCCGCTCCCAGCGCAAATCCGGGACAGAGTGCATGCACAACCGTGAAGCAGCGGGGGCTGCACATGTGCAACATGTGCAAAATGCGCGAGCTGCGCAAAGAGATAGCATGCACATGCGAGGTGTGCGTCGGCACAAAAGACGGTTGTGCGTGTTTATTGCTTACAATCGGCTATAGTAGCCGGCCAGCACATGCAAGCAGCCGTCGTTAAGAGTCTTGCCGTCCGCGCCCACTGGATCGCCAACGCCGCCGAGGCGCTGCGAGGTGTACTTATTCTTTATGGCCCACATGATACGGGCACGGCCGTTTGCAGATAGGTTTGATAGCAGTCGCCCAGCATATGCAAGCAGCCGGCATTGAGAGCCTTTCCGGTTGAGTCCAATACATCGCCAACGCCGCCGAGGCGCTTCGAGGTGTACTTAATCTTTATGGCCGACGTGATACCGGCACGGTCGTGCGCTGTCTGCGTCTTGGGCTCTGCGGTAAAGACACCGCTGTTCGCTACCAGCGTGTCTGCCAGTGCGGTACAAACTCGGCCGTTCGCTATCAGCGTGTCGGCCAGTGCTGCCACCGTCTCGCGCGTGTACGTCGTGTAATGCCTGAGCTTCTCACTCCAATCGCTGCGGCCAAGCACGCGTAGCGTGCACATGATGGCTGCGGCGGCGATGAGGGAGGGGCGAGTATGCGCAAGGGTCTCATTGAGCAAAGCCATGTCGATAAAGTATAGCATTATCGAGGAGGACTTGTTGTATCGGTTATTGGTGTCCTTTGTAAACTCAAGATTTGCTGCCTGTGAAAAGCGCGGTAGAAAATCTATGGGATTGGGACCGTTCTCGTGCTTCTGAAGCATAGTGCGCATCTTTTTTTCCATGGCAGTGATGTCTGTCTCGGTGGAGGAGTGATCGGTGATCCAGGAGAGTTCGAATAGGGAGTGGCAGCTTACGTTCGTATAGTCGCACGCAACCTTGAAAGCTACCACGCCCAAAGTCTGGAACTTGTTCCGCGCCACCGCGTTGTTGGCCAGGAAAAGGTCCAGCAGTTGCATGGTAAGATAGAGGCAGGACTCGACGCCCCAGCAGCTCTTAAAGTGCACCTCAATAAGCCAGTTCACTAACTGATGACGCATCTCCCCCGTAATTGCTTGGTTGGTGAGGTGCTGAGCGAGCTTGGCGGTGTGCGCGGCAGTCCAGACTTGATTTTCCAGGGCAAGCGCTGCTTCCAGGCGCTGTTGGTTCTCAAGCCCAAGCTTCCTCTGCTGCTTACTGCAACCCGCCTCAAGCGGCTCGAGGTCGGCCTCTTTGACCAACCTGAGCCACGACTGGCACACGGCGCGCGCCTTCTTAGCGTTCTGCAGGTCCATATATTTGAGTATCATCGCTATGGTTTCGTCGAGTTGCAGGACGGAGTTTGCAGGCGCCTGGCTGGTAGACATAAATGCGCGCAGGCTCTTCAAGAATATCAGGTTCAGGTCCTCGTCTCGAGGATGCAGTCAGTCGTTCTTAACGGAATTGGCACACACGAATGTGGGTGGCGCGGTGTCTGCCGCACTTATATACCCGTACCAAAAATGCACCGACGCGCGGGCTGAGGCACTGCGGGGTCGTGTACAACGATGTGCGGGGGTTCGAGCACGGGTGCAGCTGTGGCCAAAGTGTGTGTACTCCCGCTGTCCGCCAGTGCTCAAAACTCGACCGCGACGTCCGCTCCTGCCTCCGCCCCGCGTCTTTGGCCTTCGAGCGCGTCTTGCAGCGCCGTGGCGTTCAACTGATCGTCCACCACCGGCGCGGCCACGCCCGGCGGCGGCGCGCGCGCACAGCACCAGCGGCGCGTATGCGCATACCGCGCGCACACCCCCGGGCCGCACGACGCGTTGCGCAGGGCGTCGAGCTGCGGCGCGCTGAGCATGTCGAGTGGGTCGGCAAAGCGCCAGCCCGCGGCGGCAATCTGCGGCAGCAGCGTCTTCTGCGCCTTGGACGTCCACGGGTACTCGTGCATGAGCATGATCGCGCCGGAGGTGTGCCCCTGGAGCAGGCGCAGCGCCGCGCTTGTGACCTCGTCCGGCTGGGACTTTTGCCAGTCGAACGTATCATCGTCCCACCCCACGATCTGGTAGCCGCGCCCGGTCAGGTAGCGCTCGACCTCGGTGTTCAGCTCGCCGTACGGCGCGCGGAAGAACCACGGGCGGTCGCCCGTGAGGCGCAGGAAGCGCTGCTCGGTCCGTGTCACTTCCTCGTGCATGCGTTCTGCAGAGACGGACGCGAGGTGCACGTGGCCAAAGGTGTGCGAGCCGAGCACGTGCCCGTCGCGCAGCATGTGCCGCAGCAGCGCCGCGTTGTCGAGATTCGCGCCGACCACAAAAAAGGTCGCGCGCACGCCGTGCTCGCGCAGCGCGCGCAGCAGCAGCGGCGTCGTGGTGTTGTTCGGGCCATCGTCGAAGCTGAGCACGAGCTTCTTGGGTGCGAGGTGGTCCTTGCCGGTGACGAGCGCGCAGGCTGGGTGCAGGCAGGCGCAGCAGGCTACGATTGCGAGCCAGGGCGTGTGCTTCATGCACCCTTTTCAGAGCACGTGGTTGTAGCATTTATAATCGCTAGATTTCTCTACCGCACACTAACAGCTGAGCCCGAGCACTTGTCATCGACTCTCGAAAAAAACAGACACACTCCACAGACTAAAATAGTGCATTATCTGCTACTGGGCGGACTGCAAGTAGCGCCAGCAAGAATGGACACGTACAAGCGCGCGGGGCGGGCGCACAAGTCCGCGTCCAAGCAGGCGCTCCGGGAGCTCGGCGTGCCGGAGCCGGACCTGAAGGCGGCGGGTGCGCGCGAGCGCTGCATGCCGAAGCCCAAGATAGCCAAGGGCCGGACGCTCGAGGAACAGCAGCGCATCGACGCGGACAATGCGGCGATGGCGGCCGCCGCGCGCAGGCGCGCGCAGGCACTGCGCCAGGAGCAGCAGGCGCGCAGGCGCGCGTTGGCGCAGGCAAAGCAAGCGCTGGCGCGGGCAGGCGTGCCGGCACCGGACATGCACGCAGAGCCGAACACGCAGGCGCGCATGCGCGCGGGAAAACGCACGCAGAACACACCGCCGCAGCAGACAAGCATGCACGGACCCGGCGCATCGGCCTGACGCACGCGTCGGTGCAACTCCGCAAGGTGCCGAGCAGGTCGCTCGCGACTGCATAGACCTCCGGGTGCTTTATTCATGCTTAACAGTTGCACCCGAGCGTCTGTGCGTGCGTCTCAAAAGCACGCCTCCCCGACCCGGTACGCATCGATCACGAGCGGCGGGTCCGTGCGCGGCTCGACCACCACGTGCACGCCGCCGAGCATGTACTTGTGCTTCCACTGGTACGCGCCGCGCTGGTCCCGCGTGCACGCGACGCTCGTGCGCGTGCCGTGCGCGAGGCAGCGCTCGATGTCGGCGCTCGACACGGGGGACATGTGCACGGGCGTGAAAAAAACTTGCAAAGGAGTTTATATCTGGAGTTATTTTCTAAAAGCGGCCTTCATTTTCACCATTTCCTTTTTTGTTTCTGTTGGCAACGCCCCCATGCACTGCTCGTCGGTACAAATTGCTTTGACAAGTTCATGGACCTCTATTATCAAGTATTTAAAGGCTAGAGTAGGTCGCAAAGTCAAATCATGCCTACACACAAAGTTTGTCAAGCGAATCAACTCGTACTTATCTCTGGCCACCAAGTAACGAGCCAGCGCTGAAATGCGATGCTGGAGTTCGGGCTTCAGTAAGTCCCACAGACTGGACTTGCAGCCCTGCGCCCCCGGGGTCGCACATGCCGTTCGCATAGCACGTGTGATGCTGCGTTCGATGTCGCAAAAGTCACCGAGTGTATTTTGTTTGCTTTCTTTTTTCTAAAAGCGACAAGAGTTTTTTGCCTGTGCTCAGGGCCCTTGGGCGTCAGTATCCGATTCCGGAAGGTAGATATTCTCGAAGTCGGGGCCGAATTGTGGTGCGTCGATGATCAGCTCGGAAAGGTCAATGTCCCCAAAGTCAAATACCAACGGCTCTGGGTTGATAATGTTTTGCAAAGAAGCCTGCATTCCAGCTATTTCACCGTCTTCACCCGCCTGCAGTGCCAGCAAACACCGCTCATTGGCGCAAATTTCGCGCAAGAGTTCTTGCAGCTCACTGCACATGCCATTCCAGTTCGACGGTAGCTCAAAGTCTGAGAACCTGGATGCAAAATCCATCGACTTGATGATCTCGTACTGCTGTTTGGCCTCACTCTTGCGCAGTTCAAGAGCCCACTCGATGACCCTGCGCTGGAGGTCAGGCTCGAGCAGGTCCCAAAGACTGCACTCACACGCCTGCACTCCTTCGTCGCCCATGCCGTGTCGATGCGGCTGGGACACATAAGTTTTTGCGTATAAATACACATTCATCGCAAATTTTCTAAAAGCGGCAAAATGTTTTGATATAAAACGCCACACCCTCACAGTCTTCGGACACAGCCAGTCTATAAGCGCGTGCCACGCACCGGCACCAGCAGCATGCAGCGAGTCGTCAAGACCACTCCCGAATATTTCACCGATGACGTCAAGGTCGTAGACCTCAGAAAGGACACTACCGTCGGTCCCCCGCTGCACGTTGTCGTGTACACACTCAACGACGAATGGAAGGCACGTGTGACAGACGTCATGCGCGCTCTGCCCACGTCTGGGATGTGCGTGCGGCGCAAGGGCAAGATGTACGGTAAGGAGGTTACTTTTCCACGCGATGAGTTACTGGTGTCGGGAGTTGGGCCGCTGGAATACCGCTATTCGGGCGGGTGCCTCCAGGCCGTACCGGCGGAGAGTGTCGGCTTCGAAATACTCTTTGCAATCGCAAACTCTTTGGCACATGAGGGCGAAAAGGAGTTCAAGGGTGCACTCGTGAATGTCTACCGCGAGCAGAATGACTGCGTAAACCTACACAGGGACAAGGATGTCACAGATGCTGAGCTCACGGGCGTGATCTGCGTGTCAGTGGGCGACGACCGAATCTTGCGTTTCAAGGCAGACCCGAAAGTGCCAGGTGCGGAGAATTTTCAGGCTTGCACAGACATCGAGGTCGGCAATGGACAGGTTTACGTCATGCAAGGTGTGGAATTCCAGAAGTATATCCTGCATGCATGCCTTCCGCCCTCAAAGAAACGCCCGTTCGGCACGCGCATCTCCGCCACTTTTCGGAGGTTCTTACGTGACGACACCGAGCGCAAGCGCACCTCCACAACGACCAAGGCATCGAGTGTAGCCGGCGAAGTGCAAGACACGGAGCGCATGGGCAAGCGCGCCAAGATTGAGGCACCTGAGTCCTAATAAAGACACATATGAATGCGCTTCTCTGTGCCCGCCTGTATGCGCATCTGCACCATCTGAAACCCCGCACAGGCATGTGCAAGCCCCGCGAGCACTCGCACCAGCGGGGTCCAACTCTGCCGCTAGCACTCGACATGTGCTGGGTATATTAGCGAGCACGGAACGCGGAGCACCAAGACTGTCCAGCGTACCGTGCACGCGATCACCAGATACAGAAAGTGCTGCCACGCGCCAAGGCGAGCAAACCACCGAAATGCACTCTTTCTCACTCCCAGTGTATGTGCTCGTGCTCTCCATTCTGAGCGCACAGGCAGGGGCGGAAGAAACATCCGGGGTCGCAGAACCCCGGTGCGATTGTCAGCTTGCATACTTGGCGGGGGCCGCTAATCCCGTCCGCATCACCGTCCATATGCACCGTTCCATCTTGCCACAGGATACTATCGACGATATCGCCGGGCTCGACCCATTTACGGCGGGAGCCGATGATGACAACTTAAAAATCCAATGCGCCTGCAACTTGACGTACACGGCAGACTGGAACCCGCTGGCCTTTGAGTCTACAGAGGCGCTGATAGAGGAACATCTTCGGCGCGCACACAGACAGTCGCAGGGAATTGTGCAGTCTGTGTACAATTTCATTGCCACAGTGCTCGAGTGCATTGATTATTTCTTCACGACTGTGCTCCCACAATGGCTACTCAAAGCAATCGTCTCTGCCTGGGTGCATGTGATCCACGGCGGGGTCAAGAAATCGCGCAAGCGAGCGAGAGAATACTCAGAGCTATCGTAGACTGACCAAAAACGATCGAAGGCGTCACTTTTTGCTGCTTGCATCTGTCGGGCGCCTGTGTACGCTCGAACGCGAATAAAGAATTAAAGCATCTGTTTGCCCCACTGCCACACACCACCCATCGTGAGACACCCGTACCCGAACACGCGCAACAACCACACGCCAGCGACCGCGCGCACAACAACCCCAAAGCCCGCACAGGCACGCATGCTCTCCGCACACGCGCCACCCGTTCGCGCATGCCCGGCCAGCGCAACAACCACACGCCAGCGACCGCGCGCACAACAACGCCAAAGCCCGCACAGGCACGCATGCTCTCCGCACACGCGCCACCCGTTCGCGCATGCCCGGCCAGCGCAACAACCACACGCCAGCGACCGCGCGCACAACAACGCCAAAGCCCGCACAGGCTCACATGCTCTGCGCACGCTCGGCACCCGTTCCGGCATGCCCGGCCTGCGCAAGGACAAGCGCGCGCGCGCGCCGAAGCGCCAGCCGATCTGCGGGCTGTTCGCGGTGGCCATGTGCGCGGGCCGCAAGCTCAGGACCGCCGGCGACGTGCAGGGGCTGCGCGACGAGTGCCGGGCGGCCGGGCTCTTCCGGCGGCGCGGGGGCGCCTGGGTCGGAGGCACCACGGCCGCCGAGCGCCGCGCCCTGTGCGCGCACTTTGGGCTCGCGCACGCGGACAAGACCGCGGAGTTTTCGGCAAAGACCGTCGGGCGCCTGCTCAAGCTCGCGCCGTTTTTCCAGACGCGTGCGACGTGGCTGCTGTGCGTGCCCGGGCACTGCCTCTTTGTGCAGACGAACAAGACCAAGCGGCGGCTCTTTGTGATGGACCAGCGCGGGGCGCGGATGCGGCTGGGGGACGCGACGGCGGCAGTGCGGAGGCTGGTGCGCCGGCGCGTGCGCAGCGTGGTGCAGGTGTCGGCGGCCTGATGGGGCATGTGATACCTTTGCCTGTTTTACGCAAGCACCTGTCGTGTTGCCCCGTACACTCTTTCAGACATAGTCATAAAACTTTGTAAGCAGAGACTGTTTGTGCCTATATCCGCATGCCAAACACCTGCACAATGTGGACCATGCGCGCAATCCTGATGCACGCCAGCGGCGAGCGCGCGCGGCAGCAACTGTGTGGCTCGGTGCAAAATTGCCCGCACCCGAACAAAAGCACGCACACCAACGCCTCCGTCCCTCTACATGCAGAAATATCGACCCAGAACATTGGCAGCAGCGCGCAAGAGCACGTGCCAACTTGACCGCACCCGAACAAAAGCACGCACACCAACGCCTCCGCCCCTCTACGTGCAGAAATATCGACCCAGAACATTGGCAGCAGCGCGCAAGAGCACGTGCCAACTTGACCGCACCCGAACAAAAGCACGCACACCAACGCCTCCGTCCCTCTACATGCAGAAATATCGACCCAGAACATTGGCAGCAGCGCGCAAGAGCACGTGCCAACTTGACCGCACGTGTGCACTCGAGCTTTATTCACAGAACCAAAGCGCCGCAGCGGGAGCCCCCGCGGAGCGACAATGCCATGCAAAAACAAGGCTCACGCAAAGCCCTGCTCACGCATCGCGCGCCAGGTGTCGTGCGGCATGGCGTGCGAAAACCTCCCGTGCTCGTCCTCCACCATGTCACAGTGGCGAAACCCCTCGGCGACAGCTGCCTTAAAACGGGCCAGAAAGTCCACGGGCGGCACCTCGAGCTGCATGCCCGCTTGCGCAACGGGCACATGCTTGGCGGCCCCGCACTTCGCAGTGCATAGACAGCCGCCAGCAGCGGTCGCGCAGGCAGGCTTAAACGAGACCGTCTTCTTCACGCGGAGCTTTTTCGGCGGCCAGGCCTCGGGCATTGCGGGCGTGCGTGCGAGTGTGTGTGTGCTGTGCAAAATGCTTGACTAGAAACCTCAGGTTTTATGCACCCTGAAACCAGAAATAGCGAAAATATTTGATGCTATCTTGGTATCGTGCGGTATATAAGACAGACATTCCGTATGCCACCCCCCCCACCCCCACAAGATGATCTCAGCTGCCGGCAGCTTCCTCAGTTGCGCTCTCGCGCTTACGCGCAAGTGCCTCCGCCTTGTAGGCAACAACCGGGCGCAGGCGTCCGTGCGGCGGAATTCGCGCATCGGTAAAGCGGGTAAGAAGCTATTGACTAGCATCACCGTCCGCGATGTGATCAATCGGGAGCACAAGCTGATGTGCCTGCATGGTCAAAAAAAGTCGCAGTATGTGCGTGAGGGGCTCGTGCTGGATGACTTGATCTTCCGGATCGTCGTTGCATGCCCAAGAGTTCCATACACGCGCTCGAGAGCCAACATCTGGTACAGCGTATATTTGTACACGACATACGGGGGGGTGTACACAATAACCTGCAAGTACCCTGAGGCGCAACGCCTGCGTGCCTTCTGCCGATTGAATAGGCTCCGTGTCTAGTCGTTTGTCATCGACCGCGAGTGTGCGTCGTCTGAGCAATAGGCTGCTTGAGTTTTTTGTTGATGCATAAAGACTCTGCAAGCTATTTCACATTGCCCGTGAGCAACAAAACTGACCCCTTGAGTGCCCCTGTGTGCGTGCAAGAGAGAGAGAGCGAGTCTCATGCGGTCGCCCACGCGTGCAGGCAGTTGTCTACGAACAGCACCTCCGGCCTGGCCTCGTTGGTCAAAAAAAGTCGCAGTATGTGCGTGAGGGGCTCTTGCAGTATGACTTGGTCTACCAGATAGTCTTGCCAAACACGAGGTTGCAATACACGCGCTCGAGAGCCAACATCTGGCACAGCGTATATTTGCACACGGCGTACGGGCGGATGCACACGATAATCTGCAAGTACCATGAGGTGGAACGCCTGCGTGAGCACTCCTTGGCAGTGGCGGAACAGCGCGAGGTGTAGGTCTGAGGCTTGCGTTTTTTGTAAGATGTTATGCATAAACGTGTTGCTCGAAATCAATACTTGCGGCTATGGACCGTCTGCATGTGGACTGTGTGGCAGTGCCGGGTTGTAAGCACTTATCCGCACTGTGTCGAATACCTCAGGTATGCAGCGTGCACACTGCTGAACCAACGTGTGTCGATAGCGCGTGCACGCTCGAAAATTGGGCAGAGCACCGCTACAGCTTAGAGATGTGCCACAAGCGTTAAAAGTGCAGTGCGCGAACAACTGCAATATAGTCTGTTTCTGGTCGCTTTCGCACTGCGTGCAAACCGGTGGCAGGGTATATAAGTTCGATACACAAGCTATTACTAGCACAATGCCGGCAACAGATGCTTCTTTCGGACCGCTGATCTGCCCTCGCCGCCGCAATCAAGATAGGAAGGCGAAGGCCGAGGCCACCCGTCAGAAGAAGGAGCCGCAGTCCGCGCGAGACACAAAGAAAGCTCGTTCCAAGCCTACGAAGAGCAGAACTCAAAGGGGCACAAACGACGCGAGCATGCACTTTTTCTCCCAGACTGGAGCGATATGGCACATCATGCACCATGTCCACCAGAAAGGTTTCACCGTGGGCACCACTGGTAAGGACGGCAAATGGACAGAGTACTTCAGGACGCCAAGCATCGTCGTCAAGTATGCTCAGCGCACATCCATGCCACTGTTCGGGTCTGCGACTGTGTATGTGTGGCCAGAAGCCTCAAAGGCCAAGAGGATCGAATGCCTCAGACACAGCGCATGCAGTGTCGAGTCGTTTGTCAAAGACCGCACGTATGCGCCGTCTGGGCAATAGGCTGCTTGAGTTTTTGTGTTGATGCATAAAGACTCGACAAACTATTTCACATTGCCATCCCCTTTACAATACTCCTGCAGAGTACTTGCACAGCCCGCGTCAACTTGCCCGCAATAGCAGGCCTTTGCGTTTGCATGCAGAAAACATTCTGACACCGTAAAACCTAGCACATGCGCATAAGTAGCACGTGCCGGCGTGCAGTGCATGACATTCACGGCACATGCTCAGACCAGCACTAAACAAAGCCCTTAACATCTTGGCTTGGCGGATGTTCTCGAAAATAGTAGAATTACTAAAATACGCGTATTAGAACTGAGAACGTTAGTTAGCACTGGTGCACAGGTACTTGCAAAAATGTGCTCTCCCCGCGCAGGTGAGGAATGTACACCGCAGGCGCAAGTCCGGGGCGTCTGCCCGCAACCCGTGCACACACCAGCCCCTTCCCGCAGCAGTGCGCAGGCGGCCTCCAGAAGCTGCAGCGTGCTGCTGGCAGGCATCCAGTTGTAGCAAAGATGCAAGCGCTCGAGCGCCAGACCACCACGCCAGCACACGAGGGCCGAGCACCGTGGGCACGCGAGAGACAGCCGCCCGAGCACCTGCGCCAACACGAGCAACCGGTTGGTGCGCGCAAGCACCAGTTCAACGACTTCAGGAGCGGCGATCTGCAGTAAGCGCACGAGCGCGGAGGGGTGGGCCGTGGCCGCCATGCGTCGTAGGTCGCGAATTCGCGGCCGACCCACACGCGCTTTTTATTGCAATTTTCACCGGAAATACCACGGCTTTGCCCGCACGTTCCGCAAATAACGCCCCACCACAAAATCAAGACCAGCTGTGGTGCGCACAAAAGCAAGCACGAAAACGGACCCACGCACACGCATGTCGACGCCCAGGGACACGCACGCGCAGCACATGGCGTTGGTCGAGCTTCAGCTGGGGCTCTCGCGCCTTGGGAGGGCGGATGCGGACGGGGACACGCTGGAGTTTATCGCCTACGCGTTCCTGGCGCAAAACTTTTGGAGCCACCTCTTTGGACGCCTTGCGCAGCAGACGGGCGCCACCGAGCTCGAGCGCCACCGCGTTCCAGGGCTCGGCCTCGTGCGTGTGCATCGCCGCATGCGCGGCAGCCCGGCGGGCATGCCGCTGTGTGAGCACATTCTCGCGGATGGCGGCACTGAATTCTGTGACTCGCGCGAGGCACTGCTGGCGGGGTACCTTGAGCGCGGGAGGTATCTGGTGCTGTACCTCGATGTGCACGCACGCGGCCCGTCCACATGCACAGACACTGGTGCAGGCGGCAACAGCGCTGGCGACACTGCCGGACTGCTGGTGCACCCTGCGACCGACAAGAAGGCCGAGCCCGTGCAGGCTGACGCAGACGACCGCAGCGCCGGCGACACCGCGGCACTCTTGTTGCACCCCGAGACCGTCGAGAACGCCGAGCCCGTGCAGGCAGACGCAGACGACCGCAGCGCCGGCGACACCGCGGGACTCTTGTTGCACCCCGAGACCGTCGAGTACGTTGAGTTCATGGAGCGCATGGCCGAAAAGCCAGTCGGCTGGAGTGCCACTTTTGCCGAGGCTTGCAGCTTTCTGCCGGCGGACCAGCCGCTGCCGATGCGTGTGGAGGTGGTGTCCTGGGAGGACATTGAGCTGCGCGCGCCGGAGCCGCCAATCCCAGTGGTGCGCCCCGGCGCGCCGCCGGACACACGCCAAGGGCACATGCAGTGGCAGGCCAGGCACTTTTGGACCTCTTTGTTCCAAGGCAACACGATGCAGCAGCGCCACATCGAGCGCATCCAGACGCTCTTTGACATCGTGCTCGTCGATCTCTTTGACAACGGGGCGCTTGCCGAGCGCGAGTGCCACGCCCTGACCGGTCTGCGGCTGCCCGGCGCATGCGAAGGCGGTGTGGCACGGGAGCGGCTCCTCGACGCCATCCGTGCGTGCCAGGTCGCGCCCATGAATGTTGGCGAGCACAACTACCACGCGTGTGTCCAGGTGTATGACGACGTCAAAAAGCGCTACGTGGTGCTCGAGCCCGCGAGCAGCCTCTTCCCGCACGCCGAATTCTTGCACACGCGCTACGACCGGCGCCGACTGGAACAACTGGTGCCCGGCATCTACGCCAAACTCGAGCCACCCAAGGACCTGTGCGAGCGCATGCAGGCCGCCGTCTACGCGCTGCGCGCCTACCTTGACACGGCACAAGCCTCGGACGACCCCGCCGGGCCGCCAATCAACTTTGCAGGGCGCGTGCCGCTCGAGCTGTACGGGCACATGTCTGAACAGATGAAGGCCGCCGCGTATGAGGGCAAGTGCTGCATGATGCTCACGCGCCAGCTGCTCGCCTACATGCGCGCGTGGGGCTACCGCGCGCGCGCAAGCGTCGGCTCCCTGGCTGTGCGCCTGCCCGGCCGCGGGACCACGCTACTGTACGGCACCGGGCGCGTCGAGCCGCAAAACCTGCGCGACTTGTGGGACGAGCTGGTGGCACGCCACGCAGACTTGTGTCCGGAGCGAGGCGCACTCGTGCAACGCCTCTTGGCGGAGCCGATTTCGCTGGACAACTCCATGGCAACAATGTACCCCAAGCATCTGCTGCGCTGGGCGCGCCCCACCTCGCACATGCTGCTTCCAGTGGTGCTGCCGCTGCGGTGTGAGGGCTGTGGCCGTGGCGGCGCCGGCGGCCGGCTCATGCGCTGCGCGCGCTGCCGCCTCGTGCACTACTGCTCGCGCGCGTGCCAGCTTGCGCACCATGCCTCCCACGCCCCAGCGTGCCGCCGCGTGGTGCGGGCCGTGCGCCAGATGCAGGAGGCCGACGCGCAGCTCGCGCGCGCGCCCGCACAGCACGCGCCGGCGACCCGGCGGCCGTGCCCTTAAGGCAGGCAGTAATTCGCCCCATACTTGAAAATACAAAAACAGAAGTGACAACCCGCATACAGAAGGCATGTTTTTCTCCAGAAAGTCCTGGTGCTTAACCCCCGTGCTTGAAAATACGAAAATAGAAATGACGACCCGCGTAAAGAAGCCGCATTTTTGCGCTGGCAAAATCCAGGCTCGCTGAGCACACACATGCCCTCGCCCGCGCACGACTCCGACGCGGAGAGCGACCTGAGCCACGTGAGCGAGACCAGCGACGAAGCCGAGGATGGTGCGCCTGTGCGTGCGCAAGGCGATACGGAAGCAGAGTCGCCCGCGCCACCGCCGAGGACCGCTGCACCGCCGTTGCTACCACTCACGGACCCGCCCGCAGGTGCCGGTGTCGGTCTGCCGGTGCCGCTGAAGACTCTGACGCCACCGCCCCCCCTGAAGGCACCGACACCACCGCCACCGCACGAGGCACACACACGGCTGCCGCAACCACTCACGGCGCAGCATGCGGCTGCTGCCTGCGCCCCAGAAGTTGCCACCGCACTCGTCGGTCGTTCAGCGCACGCAGCAGCCTGCGAGATTGCGACCGCGTTTCTTTGCAAGCCGGGGCCGGCATTATGCAGCACGAATACAGAGGACGTATGGATGCATCCAGCTCTGTCCGCCGCCGCCGATGCCTTTTGCGCACCGCAAGAGCCCGAGAGTTTTGGCGAGAGTGTCTTCGAGGTCCAGTCGTTTGAAAGCATCACGGAGGCGCGGCGCGGTGACGCACAGACGAGCGCCGATGCCGATACAAGTGCGCACGCACCCACCGCCACCGGAACACAGCGCAGACTGGGGTATCCTGGCGTGCCCGGACCCCACGACGCCTGCAGCGCTGAAGACGAGAAGCACGAGCACCAGTACGCCGCGGGTTTGCACGCATCTGCCGCCACCGGAGCACAGCCAAGGCTGGGGTATGCTGGCGTGCCCGGACCCTACGACGCCTGCGGCGCTGAAGACGAGAAGCACGAGCACCAGTGCGCCGCGGGTTTGTACGCGCCCGCCGCCACCGGAGCACAGCCAAGGCCGGGGTATCCTGGCGTGCCCGGACCCTACGACGCCTGCGGCGCTGAAGACGCGAACCATGAGCACGAGTGCCCGTGGGTCTCGCACGCGCCCGTCGCCA